>Ga0208373_1005014_pt1 | contig 11356 bp, 9 predicted proteins | sample RifOxyC2_FD_184036 | JGI IMG/M metagenome (GOLD analysis project Ga0208373, IMG submission 184036) | Soil microbial communities from Rifle, Colorado - Rifle Oxygen_injection C2 (SPAdes) | ecosystem: Environmental > Terrestrial > Deep subsurface > Rock core/Sediment | place: Rifle, Colorado... | reverse complement strand
GTCATTGCGAGCGAAAGCGAAGCAATCTCATAATTCTAATACCCGGTCTTTCTGGTCACGGTCACCTGAATCGGTTCCGAGAACTGACCGACCGTGTCATCGCCGATGCGGTAGATGGCTTTGTAATCCCAGACCGCGGTAGTCACGCCGGCCGGCACCGGAAAGGTATCCAGATAATCCGGGAAAGTATCGGTAACCAGAAAAACAAATCCGGCCCCGTCCTTGCGGTCCACATAAATGTCAATGGCGTCCGCCGGGCCTTTCTTCCAGATAATCATCGGACGTCCGGCATCCAGGCGGCTCTTTAGAATCGGCTTGAGGTTGGGGATATCAATCACCTGTTCATCGCCGACAATCCCGAGGTCTTCGCCGATGGTCTGCTTATTATAGGCCGGATTGCCCTTGATACGACTGACCAGTTGGCTGATACGGATAAAGATACCGGCGCTGACCGCGGCCGGAGGAACCGGCAGGGTTGGCCCAACCGGCACTGCGCCCAGCGGCGCCCCGAGCGGCCCGTCCCGGAGGACGTTTTTATACCCTGTCACCTCCTGCTTATTGGTCTTGTAGGCCTCCTGCATATCCATCAGATAATTGAACATGGCCGCATCGGCTTGGACTGAAGTGACCTCAGCCGGGGTCAGGCCCAAAGCGGCGGCATGGTCGGGCATTTTGGCGCCCAGATTGTCTAAGAAATCGGCCTTGCCCTGGTCGGTCTTGGAGAGATAAAAAGCTTTCATAATTGACCTCTCTTTCTTATGGCGCTATAGGCGCCATATTTCTCTAACTTATTAAAAATGAATGTGTTACATAAACACTTCATCATGTTTTCCGGGTCTTTTTAAGGCATTACCAAGCCATTCAGGAAACTTCCTCAGTCGTTCAGGAAACTTCCTCAGCCATTCAGGAATCTTCCTCAGTCATTCAGGAAACTTCCTCAGCCATTCAGGAATCTTCCTCAGTCGTTCAGGAAACTTCCTCAGCCGTCTGGGAAACTTCCTCAGTCGTTCAGGAATCTTCCTCAGTCATTCAGGAAACTTCCTCAGCCATTCAGGAAACATCCTCAATCATCCGGTAACCCTCATAACTAAACAAATCACCTCCTCTCTTCGTCGAAACCCGGATAACACTTTATTGTCATTGAGGATTGCTTTATCATGGAATCAATCCGAATCAGCACATCAGCCAGGTCAAAGGGTTTGGCGATGAAATCCGCGCCCAGAGCGAAGATTTCGTCCCGGTCCGCCCCGTCCGCCGAACCGCTCATCACCAGCGCGGGCAACGTCGGATATAATGTTTTTACCTGACGCAAGAGTTCCAGACCGGTCATGGCCGGCATCTGCAAATCGGTAAGTAAAAGTGTAACCCCGCATGCAGAATCCCCCCTTACCCCCAGTTCTAATCCCCCTTGCTCCCCCTTTGCAAAAGGGGGATGGGGGGATTTAAGGTAATCCAGCGCTTTATGGCCGTTGGTAAAGAAAATCACCCGGTAATTATGCCCCGATGCTTCGTTCGGGGCACTCCGCTCGTGAGCATCGGAGCGCCCTTCTAAAAACATGGTCAGGCATCGGCCAATCATCGGGTCATCATCTACCACCATTATCGTTGGTTTTAATTCTGTCATTTTAGTAGGGGCAACCCTTGCGGTTGCCCAATATTTAGGGCAGGTGCAAGACCTGCCCCTACGGTTTATACAATTTCTCCACCGCCTGATTGAGGTCTTCATCAAACACATCCGCATATACCTGCGTGGTCTTGATACTTGAATGACCCAACTGTTTCTGGACCATCCGCAGGTTATATCCGCCAGCCCGGTATAAGTGGCTGGCATAGGTGTGCCGGAGATGGTGAAAAGAATGACCGCTGATACCGGCCCGTCCGGCCACCCGTTCAAATACCCGCTGGATTGTCCGCCTGCTAACCTGCCCGAACTGACACTCGTTCAGGCGGGTATGTCCCTGGTTTAGGTCTGATTTAAACAGGGGGTCATCTATCCCCGTTACTTCGCCTTTCACCTTCTTTTCGTTCAAGTATTCCATAATGGATTCTTTAAGTTCACCGTTAAACCGGACTAACCTCGGCTTACCGCCTTTACCGTTACGGACGGTTAATGACGAGGTGGCTGTTCCTAACGAAATATCCCCGCATTTTAAGTCCTTTACCTCACTGACCCTCAAGCCGGCCAGAAGCCCTAAATTAATAATCAGTTTTTCCTTGGCTGTCCGGCAGTTTCTTTTCAGACGTTCTATTTCCTCATCAGTCAGAAACTTGCGTTCATCTAACACCCATTGCTGCATACTCAATCCTCCTTTTTTCACCAACATAGCAGTTTCCAGGCATTATGAAAAGAGGACTTGAAAGACAAGGGGTGTCACCTTTCGGTAGAAAGGTGACACCCTGCTTGCAGGTGTTATTAGGTTTAATTACTTGTCAAATAATAAATTAGAGGAATACAGGAGGGGGGCGAATTCCTTGGTTTTCTCTTAGTGTCCTTCTTGCCCAGCCCATCTGGATAGGCTGGGTGAATGCCTTTGTGGTTGAATATAACTCTTTAAATGATAAAAGATTAGATGATTAAAAATAACTTAAAGGAGGCGATTACCAAATAAAAAACCTGTCACCTTTCTACCGAAAGGTGACAGGCTTAAGTTCTGACATAAATCTAAACGATAATTATGAATTTGTCAAGAAATATTTTAATTTTAGCAAGTTAATTCCGCTAACATCTTAATTATTCGTATATGTGCCCCAATTATGCGCGGAATTAACCAATCAGAAAAGACGCAAATCCCTATTTACTAATAGTTATTTCGCCGATTTTTATGCCCCCACTTGGGATAATAACATCCATAAGAAGCGATTCATCTTTCTTTGCCTTTATTTTGTTATATCGGAATGATAGGTAGAAGAAAGCGATTTTATTATTATCAATCCAAGTATTTGATCCTTCTAAAGTTATGAGTTTAGATTCTTCATTATCTTTGGTCAATTGGGCTATTTGAGTCCCATCCCAGGAAGCGACAAAAAGGTTCGTTATATAATAACTGAATGCTTCCCAGTCAACATAAGAGGATTTTCGCTCCTTTATTTTCTGATGCTCGCTTTCTGCCAAATTGATGTCAACGGATTTATCGGCATTTAGATACATCAACCATTCGCCATCTGGCGACCAGCTGAAATTCCACCCCTGAACCGGCAGTTCATATAATTTATTCGTTGCTAAATCATAAACGTAACGCTGTTCTTCCAATATCCTTGATTTATCCGCCGGTTGATATGGTTCTGTAAAATGTATGAATAGCCTATTGCGGTCGGGAGACAGGGCGGCCTGATAAATACGACCTACATTGCCCAATATTTTTGTGTCCTTGTCTTTTGTCCGTATCCATATCTCTTTTTCTTCCGTAGAGGGGTTGCCTTCCTTGGTTATAACCTGATAAGGCAGCATCCCTTTTTGAAGTAACGGGTCATACTTACTAACATCGGTAGGGTATACCATTGTTATTTTGCCGGTATTATCCTGTTTTGCGACATACCATAATTTTTCAAATGATGAATCAGACTTGCGCGGAACGCTATAAACAGAGGTTTCATCTGTAGCGATATTTACAAACATAAACTTATAGTGGGTTTTGTCAAGACAGGCATTATAGATAACATATCGGCTGTCAGTCGTCCAGCCTCTTAGTGAATCGGGGTTATCTAACCGAAGCGGAATAATTTCTCCGGGTTTATCAACATCCTTAATAACATACGCCGCGTAACCTATATAAAGCGCGAGTTTCTTTCCATCGGGAGATGTCATAATCTGTTCGGATTTAGGGCCGACACCTTCTAATGGGTTCTCGCTTATCGTTTTAATACCTGTGGGCAGAATTTTCTTCGGTGCGGCGATGAGGTATCCACCGATAAACAATAAAGCGCTTAATGCCAGGCATACATATAATAAAGTTATTTTACACATATTAATAACCTCCTTTTTACGTTACATTTTATATCATTACATCATTCTGGGAGAGTTTCCAGAATGGCGTCTTTCATTGCGCCAGCAACATCGTCAAGAAACTTATCATCTTTTAGCTTTGCTTCTGATTCTTTATTGGAAATAAAAGTTGCCTCATTTAAGCAGGAAGTTGTATCACCATTTTTATCGTGACGCAGAATTCTTATACGCTCGTGCTTGCGTGTAGCTTCTATATCTGTTTTTACACCCCTGTCATGTTCTTGCACCACATCATTAACTGCATTCTGAACGTTTTGTGCAAATTCGTTTTCTAAAGGGGTCGCAGGTGACTTGGGGTCTCCAGTTACCAGAGTTTCTGTTCCATTAACCGTAGCCCCATCAGCATTTTGATGAATGGAAATAAGCAAATGCGGTTGGTCGCGTTTAATCTCTGCGGCTCGAGCATCCAAATCTTCATTGAGTGTTTCACCAAGTTCTGTATCTGTTTCTCTTGTCATCAGAACCGTGACACCCTCAGCCTCTAATTTGGCTTTTAGTTTCAGGGCGATATCTAAGTTTACATCTTTTTCTTCTAATCCGGTTGGACCAACTGCACCAGAGAATTTTCCACCATGGCCCGGGTCAATCTTTACCAACTTTTTAACCACTTTTACCGGGAGGATTCCAACCGCCGCAATTCCTTTTTCCGGAGTAAACGTCACGCTAACCGTAATGTTGCCTTCTTCAAGCCCATGTATTTTAACGGTTTGCTGGTCGGATGGCCCAACAATTTCCGCCTTGTCAGCTGGCTTAATAGTCCATTTGTAAGTTCCTTTAACAGGAGGGTGTTGTTCCTCCGGCACAGCAACATAGGTTACAGTTTTACATACCCCAATATAAGGTATAACATCAGAGACGCCATCTTCTCCTTTGATCTGGATTTTATTTTTAGGCGCCTCCGTACCAGCGTTTTGAGCCCAAAAAGGCAGTCCGCCGATTACGGGTAAGTAGTCCGGCATTATTCCGTGCCCCATAAAATATGAAACCCATGCTGGGAAACTCATACTTTTAAGCGCAAAGATACCAGTCTGTGGAATTTCAAGGGCTACTGGCGATAGTCCCAGCTGTTCCAAATAACTGCTTGTTACTAAAACATGCTGCACCATGCTGATTTCCCCGGTCGTTAGATTGAGGGTTCCGGTAGAAGGGTTATTAGGGTCTTGTGAAAAGTAGAGTGTGCCAGAACTTAATTCATTAACTACCAGCGGGGTTCCAGTATATGCTGATTCTATGATGTTAAATGTTGAAACATTTGGATTACTTGTTGGTCCAAGCAGAACTGTGAAGTCACCGCTTAATACTGTATCAATCGTGCTTGCCGTAGGAATTTCAATGGTAGTCCGGTTTGCGCACGGTTGCTCAATAAGATTAAAATTTATAGTGGTTGGTAACCCAGTTAAAAGAGAATAGTATTTTACTAATCCATTTGCAATATTAAACAAATCTTCCTTAGCGACAGGGTCAATGGATTCGTCTTTCAGGGTATTAATTTGATTAGATATTGATTTAAGTTTACCAAGTGCGGATGTATAATTGCCTGCATTTATGGCAGTTTGCGCTCCCGTGGCTTTAGTATATAACGAATCATAAGTATCAGAATTCTTAATCAAACCGTTCTGATAATACTGATTAATTGCAGTGATAAGTTCTTCAATTTTAGGGAATGGGGAAATAACTTTTACCGTGATAGAGACCGCTGTATAAGGCGGCCAGCCGTGCGCGCCCATTATGCCGCGATAATTAAATATATATGTATAATCACCTACCGCAGATTGAGAAAACGTCATTGTTTTAGCAAATTGATTGCCCCAGACAAATCCCTGGCCGTCCTTAAGGACGCCATTTTCATATAAACTCCACTGATAAATAGGCGCATCTGTCTGGGCGGAGAGATTTATCAAATATGGCTGATTTGCGAAAACCTCTATCGGGCCGCTGATGGTAACGGTGGAGCCATACTCGGTTTTAGTATCAGATTGCATGTTAGGGCAGAGCGGAGGCGCAAGCGTTAATGCCACGCTTGATTGAAGATGCCAAGGTAAAGATGCCGGATACCAGTTATATGAGGTGGCATCATCGGAAAAGACGTTAAACACGGCATCCGACGTAGAAATAACCTGAAAACCTAATCTTAGCGGTGAATTATTATTTAGTCCGCCGGCATAGGTGGATGTATAAAGCCGTATTGCGCCTAAATTAGAAATATTGCTGATGCCTTTATTGACCAGTGCCTGATAATCCGCTGAATTCGGGTCAAGGATTGAACCATAATTTGGATTAATTGTACCGACCGGGCCGCCACCGCCATAAATATTAACCCAGTCCTTTGCCCATTGTGAACCTTGATTGGCAATACTTGTACCGGCGACATAATCATAATAGTAGTAATCTCCACCACCACCATAAGCGGATTGACCTGTCGCAGGCGTCCACCACGCCCAAAACCCATTAGCATTTGCCGGGTTTTCTTCTATGCTTACCGCTGCTAATTTGGTCTTATCATATAGTACTAAAATATTACCCCAGACATAATTCGGTGCGGTTGCATCAAGTTCAAAAGATACCACATCACCAAGATTTTGGACCTGCACGCTTGTAGAATCATCTGGTCCGGTAACTTTATAAACCCAATCGGTTGCATTTAAAGCAGTCAAATTAGCAGATGAACCAGATTTAGCTTCAGGAGGTTGTACATAATGAGAACTAACCGTTGAGTCCCAGGGATTACCATAGATTATCAGGACACCACTAAGCAAGAGAAGTATCAATGCTATTAATTTTAATTTAATCATATATTAATATCTCCCTTTCAGTTTAGGGTTTATTATAAGCATTTATAAAAGTTAATCGTCCAGTCAAACTAAACAGAACGAGAAATTATTCCGGCTATGTTATCTACTCTATGCGTGCTATACTCTAAGCCGAAATCTACATTACGAAGATTTCGTGTTGGCATATGGATTAATATACCAAAATAAATATTCCCGTCAAGTATTATTTTATTATTTCGATACTTTTCCGCCGGGATAATTCATTAGAGTACTGTATGCCCAGAGTGGCGGCCCGCCTTTGGCGAGGCTCGCCCTCACGGGCGGCGTTTTCTTTGAGCCAGTCGGTCAGTTTAGTTGCGCCTATCGGAGGTGAATGTGTGCAAAGCAGGCCAGCCATCAATCCTTTAATCTCGTCCCGCGTAATAATCACATCCCCCATAATCGTGCCCATCAGCCAGCCGGCCAGATATCCGATTATCGGCGGAATGGAAATAATCGGCCTGGTCACTCCGATGGCATCCCTGATTTGTTTAACCAATTCCCGATAGGTAAATGTCTCCGGACCAATGGCATCAATAATACAATTCTCGCTTCCCTGCCCTTGTTCAACCGCCATCCTGGCCAGGTCAACCGCATAGATAGGTTGCAGGCGATAATTACCGTCACCGAATACGCCGAATATTGGGAAGTTTCTCAGGAACCAGGCAATATTATTTATCAAGATGTCCTCTTTACCAAAAATAATAGCCGGTCTGAGGATTGCATAAGACAGTCCGGAATCTATCAAGGCGCGTTCAACCTTTGCCTTGCCGCTAAAATATTCCAGTGGTGAATCCACAGACGGATTAGTCACGCTGATATGAACCACCCTTTTTACCCCGACCTTTTTAGCCGCATCAAATAGTTTGGCTGAATTATCAACTGCCTGAGCAAACGAGAAGTCCTTATAGTTAAACCTGACCCAGTAGGTGTTGTAAAGAACCGAGGTCCCGCGCAGGGAATTACTAAGTTCCTCGGTGTTATCAAAATGAAGTGGATGGACTTTTATCCTATCGCCGAATGAATTATCATAAGGATGAGAGATTGCTTCGTCGCTATGCTCCACGCAATGACTGTCATTGCGAGCCCGCAGGGCGTGGCAATCTATATGGCTATTAAAAGGATTTTTATTAGTCAACGTGTGGGTTTCATAACCGGCATCAATGAGTTGCCGGGCGATGTATCTGCCGGTATATCCGAATGCGCCGGTTACGGTATGAATCTCGGAGGGCATATCATTTTAGTAAGAGTACCAATCATAATGGAACCACAGATACACACAGATGAACACCGATTATTAGTTTTATTATAATAATATCTGTGTCTATCAGTGTTAATCTGTGGTTACGCCATTTTGTCAGAGATTTTTGATAGTTAATTTAATCTGTGGCTTAAAACACGTCACCGTTTTCTTTTATCTTCTTGTCCTCATAAGGCGCGACCAGACGGCGATATAGTTCCTGCTGAACGCAGGCCGCCACGCCCATCATCCGGTTGTAGTTGAAATAGGACGGAGAATAGAGTTCCTTCATCATGGTGCTGATGCAGTAATTGATATGACCGTCTATTTTATCCATCGGTATGGATTTCAGTTTCTTGATAAGGGCTTTGAGTTCGGGTTCAATGGCCTTACGGCTCTTTTTATCAATATATGGCATCTTAAACTCCTTTAATACAAATGCGAACACGAATCACACGAATACTACGAATATCACGAATAATTCGTGTAATTCGTTTTCATTCGTCCCATTCGTATTCTCTTTATTACCGCATTATCCGGCTGACCAAATCATTCGTGTTCACCACATTGAGTTTCTGGAACAGGAACACGAACTTGTCTTCCAGCACTTTGGTAATTGAGGCCAGCTTATCCGGCGGCAGGTCCCACATCTGTTTCTTGAACGGGCCGAATCCCTTTTTGCGGGTCTTATAAATAAACTGCTCCTCGGTATCTTTGGCCTTGCGTTCATCAGAATGGTTCTTGACCAGATGCTCGTCTATGGCCTTGAGCAGTTCTTTGGGGAATTGAGGATTCTCATAAATAATATTCTGGAATCCGGTAGCCAGATGCACCTCGGCTGTGCCGACCGCCGGGAACCTGTCAAAGGCATTATCCGGCAAGGTGGAAGCACCGTGCTGAACCGCGCCGGCCATCTTGAATTCCTTACGGGCAATATCAGACAACACCTTGAGCGTATCAAAATCAATCTTCACCTCTGCAATGGAGCCGTCCGGCAGGACCACTCCACCATGCTTGGTGCCGGTCTGGACGCTAATTTTGGAAATACCCTTAAGCCCTGGCTTTAGGAAAGAATTATACTGCTTCATAAACGCCCGGAGTTCCTCAGGATTGCTGTTCTGCTTGCCGACCTCGCCGATTTCGCCGCCCACGGAAATGGTCACGCCCTTGGGCTCGAGTTCCCGGATATAAGCGGTCAGTTCAGCCGTAATCCGGGAGTTCTCCTTCTGCTGCTCTTCAACCGTCGGCTTGGATAAATCCACTAGGGTCGAGGCATCGATATCAATATTATAGAAACCGGCTTCGATAGCGTCCTTAATAAGTTTCTTCAAGCCGTTGATTTCGCCTTGCGGGTCAGTTGCGTATTTCTTGGAACTCACCTGGAAATGGTCGCCCTGGATAAAAACCGGACCCTGATAGCCCTCTTTAATCGCGGCCGCCAGGATACAGGTGGCGTATTCCTCGGGCTGTTGTTCGGTGTATTTTATTTCGCTCCGGGCAATCTCGAAAATAAACGGACCAACCTGATTCTTGATAGCCGCCCTGAATACGGCCCGGGCCACGTCATAGGTCAGGCCCCGGATATTGATGGCCGGCACGGTCTTGTTGGCATAGACACCCTGGGCTGAGGCATCATATATCTTCTGGATGCTGGCCGAAGTCACCCCGGTGCATTTGGCGAGGTCCCTAATCAGCCAGGCCGATTGTTTCTTGAGATTGGCATTATCGCCGAACACATAGGTATAAATCAGGTTATCAATACCTTCGGCCCTAAGGACATCCAAATCTTTTATCTTTACGGTATTATCAGGATATTTGTCTATAAGTGGAGAGATGCAATCCCGGAAATCCTGGTTGTTTTGATACGTTTTCATAATTCCTCCTTTATACAAATACAAATTACAAAGAGAAACACGAATCACACAAATACGGCGAATCACACGAATAATTCGTGCCATTCGTTCCCATTCGTGACATTCGTGTTCGTATTTATTCTTTGTGTTTCCTCCACGGTCTTTTCGGGTTCGCTTCGCGGTCACGCTGCCTCCCGGTGCGCCGCCTTCGGCGTGCTCCCGACCAGTGCTTCGCACAGGGCGCTTAGTGCGTGTTAACTATTTACTCATCCAGCCGAATTTCCTTACAAATTCCTCTTTGGTCAGTTTACTCACCTGGCAAAGTTTATCAAGTTGCCCGATGTCTTCAAAGTCACTCTTCTCCAAGCGAATCATATAAGACCGGGCCACTTCGTAGGATTCGGTATCGACCTCGACGTAACGAATCCGGGTCTTGCCGGTAGCCGGGTCCATAATATCCGGGAAATAGATGGGCGTAATCTTGCCGCCCTGGAGTGAAATCATGGCGCCGCTGCCGCCGGTCTGGAGGAACTTGCTGGCGCCGTAACCCAAGTCGCGGGTGTATTCGCAGTCAAAAGGAATGGGCGGCGCGCAACGGAGCTCATAACCGATATCCTTGTCCACAATGGTAATCTTGATTCCCCTTTTCTCCAGCCGGTCCTTGACCTCGTTCTTGAGGAACTTGCCCAGGTCAATTTCGGAAAGCCGGAGATTGCCGTGTTCGTCTCTTTCCACATTAATCAATCCGCGGTCGCCGGCTTCAAGTTTCTCCGCCAGCCCTTCGGCAATAATAGCCACACCGTGTTCCTTGCCCATAGCCAGACGCTTGATAATCGCGCCTTCTAACACATCGGCTATCTGGGCGAGTTTGATGTTCTTAGCCGCAAATTCCTCGGCAATAATCGTAAGCGTCGCGCCTGATGATTTACCGATACCCAAAGCCAGATGCCCGGCCTTCCGGCCCATAGTTACGATAAAATACCAGCGATTGGTAGTAATTGCATCTTCCATTATATTCTGGACTATGCCCACGCCGTAATGGCGGGCCGTATGGAATCCAAAGGTGGATTTACTGTCCGGCAGAGGCAGGTCATTATCTATGGTCTTGGGCACGTGGACAATCCGAATCTTTCCCTGGGTTTCTTTTGATATGATACTGGCCGTATAAGCCGTGTCATCGCCCCCGATGGTGATTAACCGGTCTATGCCCAATTTAATAAGCGAATCAATGACGTTATTTATCTTGGCCTTGTCCTTGGTCGGGTTTTCCCGCGAGGTGCGCAGGATGGAACCGCCGGCGAAATGAATCCGGGAAACATCGTGGATAGTCAGGGGAACGACCTGCGAAATATCACCCTGGGCAATATGCTTGAAACCATCCAGGATTCCCAATACCTTCCAGCCGTGGTTGATTGACTCGATGGTGGCCGCGCTGATAACGCCGTTGATG
>Ga0208373_1005013_pt1 | contig 11359 bp, 13 predicted proteins | sample RifOxyC2_FD_184036 | JGI IMG/M metagenome (GOLD analysis project Ga0208373, IMG submission 184036) | Soil microbial communities from Rifle, Colorado - Rifle Oxygen_injection C2 (SPAdes) | ecosystem: Environmental > Terrestrial > Deep subsurface > Rock core/Sediment | place: Rifle, Colorado... | reverse complement strand
AGGCGGGAACAAATTTCTACATCGGTAACAATGCCTCAGCCACCGGCATATATTCGCCGTTGCGCGAGGGAAGAGAGCTTCCGCCTTTTGAGGAGATTGACGCGGTCGCGCTGGCCGAGGCCGGCGCGGGCAGGCGGCTTTCGCCGTCGGAGATTTCATCCTACTGGTTTAAAAAAGGGTTTGATTTTATCGCCGGCTCGCCTGCGCGCTACGGCCGGCTGCTCGCGCGAAAAGCGGTGCTTTACGTTAACAATCTCGAGGCGCCGGACGTTATTGATTATTATTTTATAAAAGACCGCTCATTCCTTTTCAATATCCCGTTATTAAGTTTCGGCATAATCTGCCCGCTGGCCATCCTTGGAATATTTTTCACGCTGCGCGATAAATCGCAAAAGGTAACGCTGCTCCGGTACTTCGTTATCGCCTCGTTTTTATCCGTGATTCTCTTTTACGTATTCTCGCGTTACCGGTTACAGGGCGTGCCGTTTATTATAATTTTTGCGGCCGCGGCCCTGTCGAGGGTTGGCCGTTTTTACAGGGAAAAACGCGGTAAAACGCTTGTTGCCGTCGCCATCGCGCTTGCCGCGCTTGTGTGGCTTTCCCATTATGATACCGCCGTAACCACGCCGGGGCTCGGCTACGACGTTACCGCGACGATGTACATGGACAAGGGAGATTTCGAAAAAGCGGCGGAGTATTTCCGTCAGGCCATCGGGAAAAAACCGAACAACCTTTCCGTGCAGTTGAAGCTGCACAGCAACCTTGCGCGCTGTTATTTTGAGCTTGCGCAGTACGGTCGCGCCGCAGCCGAATATGATGCCGCCCTTGAAATCTTAAGGCGTAACGGCCCGCCATCCGACAAGCAGGCGGAAGCCGCCATGCAGATGGGTTTGGGTTTTATATTCCAGCGCACCCGGGAATATGACAAGGCGGTGGCAATATTCGAAGAGGTCAGGGATAAAGACCCCGGCCGGCTGGACGTGCGCGTAACGCTTGCCAATATCTACAAAAAGCAGGGCAAACTAAAGAGCGCGGTGGAAGAGTTTGATTACGTGCTTTCAATTGACACGGCAAATATTGTAGCATGTAATAACCTGGCAAACATATACCGCGACACCGGTAAATTCGCCGAGGCCCGCCGCTACTACCAACGCTGCCTGGAAATAGCGCCCGGCAACCCGGTCGTCACAAAAAACGTCGAGCGCCTGAAGGACTACGAAAAACGAAAAGAATAAGGAGCCGCTGAAGTGAAATACATTGCTATTGCCGTCGGAGGAATGGCCGGCGCGTTGCTCAGATACGGGGTTTCCGGGTTTACTTATAAGTTCGTCAACGGCATGTTCCCGTGGGGAACACTTGCCGTGAACCTGTCGGGCTGCTTTGTTATGGGACTTTTGTGGGCGGCCTCCGAGCGCGTGGTGCTGCCGGCTTCGTTTAAGCCGTTTGTGTTCGTCGGCATCCTCGGCGCGTTTACCACGTTTTCCACGTTCGCGCTTGAAACTTTCCAGCTTCTGCGCGACCGCGAAATAAAAATCGCGTTGTTAAATATCCTTGCAAGCAACGTACTGGGGATAATTATGCTTTTCGCCGGCTTTTTGCTGGCTGGCGTTCTGCTGAGAAAGGGGTAAAAATGAAACTACCGGAAACAGGCCAGTTGTTGAGAATATTCGTCGGGGAAACGGATCAATACGGCGGCAAGCCGCTTTACGAGCAGATAGTTTTAAAGGCGCGCGAACTTAACCTCGCGGGAGCAACCGTGGTGCGCGGCATCATGGGCTTCGGCGCCGACAGCCGCATGCACACCGCAAAACTGCTAAGGCTTTCCGAAGACCTGCCGGTAATAATAGAGATAGTTGACACCGAGCAAAACCTGCAAAAACTCATCCCCTTCCTGGACGAATCCGTCACCGAGGGCCTAATCACCCTGGAAAACGTACAAGTAATAAAATATAGGGGACGGAGCTAAGATAACAATTTAACGTGGCAAAATAACACACTGCTAAAAAAGGGAAAACATGATGAACCCAAATTTTGCATTAGGATCGCGGAATTCGTCGAAAGATGCCGGACTTTTTCTTCCGAAAAAAGGTTCGACCGTAGGCAACGCTACGCTCTCACTTTTTTCGTCGAAAAACTCTCGGCCTCGCTCGCCTCGGTTCTCGCGCCCTAATGCAAAAGTTGGGATGAACATTTATATGTTCCTGGCCTGCCTGTTTATTGCTTCGAATTCTTTTGCGGCTATTGATGATGCGGCAATACAAAAAACGGTTGAGGGAAATAACAGTTTTGCGGTGGCGATGTACCGGCGGGCGGCGGCCAAGGACGGAAACCAGTTTTTGTCGCCGGTAAGCATATCGTTTGCGCTGGCGATGACGTATGCCGGCGCGCGCGGCGGCACGGAGCGTGAGATGAAGCAGGCGCTGCATTTCCATGGGGAGCAGAAAGAGCTGCATCCCGCGCTTTCGGCTATAATGACAAAGCTAAACGGCAGCGGTGAAAAGCGCCCGTATGAACTTGTCGTTGCCAACGCGCTCTGGGGCCAGCGGGGACACGTGTTTTTAAATGAGTACCTCGGGCTTATGAAACAGTGGTATCATTCCGGCCTTATGCAGGCGGATTTCGCGCTCGCCGCCGAGAAAGCGCGCACGACGATAAACCAGTGGGTGGAAGAAATCACGCGCAACAGGATAAAGGATCTTATCCCGCCCGGCGTTTTGACAGCCCAAACGCGGCTTGTTCTGACGAACGCCGTGTATTTCAAGGGCGCATGGCGCAGCGGTTTTCAGAAAGAAAGAACGCGTCCCGGAACATTTTATACTTCCGACGGTAAACAGCTACAGGTGCAGATGATGCATCAAAAAAGCCGCTTCCGCCATTTTCAGAATAATGAACTTCAGGCGCTGGAACTGCCTTATAAAGGCGATACGCTTTCGATGGTAATATTTCTGCCGAAACAGAGGCGCGGCCTTGACGATTTTGAGTCCAGGCTTGGCATGGAGATGATAAATGAACTTACCAGCCGTCTTTCACCCGTGGAGGTGGAAGTTACACTTCCGAAATTTAAGATGACGGCCAGCTACCGGCTTGAGGAAATGCTTGGCGAGATGGGAATGAACTCCGCCTTCGTTCCCGGCCATGCAGATTTCTCCGGCATGGACGGCACGAAAGGGTTGTTCATCTCCGCCATCCTGCACAAGGCATTCGTTGACGTAAACGAAGAAGGCACCGAAGCCGCCGCCGCAACCGCCGTGGCTATGGCGTTAACGTCCATGCCCGAACGCCATGACAGTATTGTTTTCAAAGCCGATCACCCCTTCATGTTCCTAATACGCGACAACGCAACATCCAGCATAATATTCATAGGCCGCATCACCGCGCCCCGCTGGCTTTCAACACTTCCATGACAGCGGAAATAAGGGAGTTAAGATGACAATTTAGCCTGGCGCAATTGCTATTATTTTTGTGCATTTAGCCCTGACCGATATTGCACACAAGGAGGAACCGGATTTAACTTTGGAATAACTGGTAGTTCGAAGGCGGCAAACTTGAAAAATAAAATGCTATAATTGCGTTGATAAAACAACTTTCTGGAAGCAAAGTAAAGGTACCGCTCATGTATACCAAAGAAGACTTTAATCGGATAAAGGATATTGTTTTGAAAGATGTGCCTTCGACCGTCGGCATTATTCTTTTCGGCAGCTATGCAAAAGGAACTGCAAAAGAAGACAGCGATATTGACGTTGCGGTCCTGACCGGTAAAGAAATTTCCCGAAAAGATAAACTCAAAATACTGACCGAATTACGGTGGGAAGCGGCATCTAAAGGGTATAACACAGACTTTATCTTGAATGACAAGCAGGATTTCTTAAATAAAAGCGCACATCCTACCCTGGCTAAAATCATTTTAAACGAAGGCATCTATTTATGGAAGAAAACTTAAAAACAATTCTGCGTAACTGGATGGTAAAAGCAGAGAATGATTTGAAGAGTGTAGAAAACGAATTCTCTTCCCAAGAACCTGTAACGGATACCATATGCTTTCATTGTCAGCAGGTCGCTGAAAAGTATTTGAAGGCATATCTGGTGGGAAAGAACATAGCTCCCGAGAAGACACACAAGATCGAAAGGCTCATCGAGGCATGTTCGCAATTCGACAAACAGTTTGTCGAATTGAAGGATGCAACACTGCTTACCCAATATGCTGTCGAAATGCGTTACCCTGACGACTTTTATATTCCTTCCATAGAAGAAGCAAAAGATGCGCTTGCACTTGCAAAAAAAGTTAAGAGTAAATATAGGGGACGGAGCTAAGATAACAATTTAACGTGTTCCAATATCAAACAGAGCGTTTGAGGAAACAATAGCGAAAGCTGCAGAAATCGGGTTTGTGCCCGTCGTCAAACCAAGATTGCTATTAAGCAGGTCTGTAATTCTAAAAATATAAACTTTGGGAGTTAAGTTAGAGCTTGTTGCCGATTCCACTAAAATGTCCCCATAAGTGGAAAAGGCCAATAGTATAAGTGCTGTGCTGCAATAAATCGCATGAAGGCGTAAGATGTTTGATGAAAAATAAGGAGGTAAAAAATGGTTGAGAGGAAAGACAATAGCAAATTAGTTGCTTATTGCGGCCTTTGTTGCGCAGATTGTTTCGGTTACAAAGGCAGGGTTGCCGACCTGGCCCGGGATCTACGCAAGGAGCTGCGCGATTCAAAATTCGAACGATTCGCTAATTTCTTATCTACCTACACCTTTGGCGCAGCCTACAAAGATTATGAAAAATGTTATAAAGTGTTGGGGGCAATGGTGCGATTTCGTTGTAAAAAAGGATGCAAGGATGGCGGCGGCCCGCCATTTTGCAAAATGCGTAAATGCTGCCAGAAGAAAAAATTAAACGGATGCTGGGAGTGTGATGAATTTGAAACCTGCAAGAACCTTGATTTCTTAAAGCCTGTCCACGTAGATGGCCATATAAAGAATTTGCGGATATTGAAAAGAAACGGCCCAAAAGAATTTATTAGAGGTAAACGCAATTGGTAGAAAACTACCGGGGAGCAATAATATGAACATAAAAAGGTTTGTCAGCGCAAGTATTTCAGTTTTCCTGTCTTTCCAGGTTTTGGACGGAATCATTCATAATTTTCTATTAAGTTCGGCATATGAGGCACTAAATACTATCTGGCGTCCTGATATGATGGAAAAGATATGGGTCATTTTTTTAACGTCATTTATTTTCTCTTTTTTATTTGTATATATTTTCATTAAGGGTTATGAGGGCAAGGGTATTAAAGAAGGAATCAGGTACGGGATACTAATAGGGCTTCTAATGAACATAGCAGGCATATTTAATCAATATGTAGTATATCCCATTCCGTTTAGCCTTGCGGCGCAGTGGTTCGTATACGGAACATTCGAAATCGTAGTTTGCGGAATAGTTGCGTCGTTAATATATAGAAACAAATAAATGGCAAGGAGAAATAGGGGACAAGTTTATGTTAAACGGCTGATTGTTTTTGAGCATGGCGAAAGCAACGCGCACGAACTTTTCGGCGAACTTTATTTTAAGTTTTGCCCTCGCCGCTTTTGAGTTGCCTCGCTCTTTGAGTTTTTCTTCGAATATCCTGCGGATGGCCTTATTTTTTGAAATTGCAACGGTCGTTGCCTGGCATAGAGCCGATCTAAGCAGCGAATTTCCTTTTTTTGATATTTTTTCCTTTACCTGAAAAAGACCTTTTTATTATACAACGGAGTTAACATTGTAACATTGCTGCGATCAAACATTTCTTTGAAAAAGAAAAGCTAAAGCTTTGTGGCATAACCTGGGACGGTCAGAACATCTGGGCTGCCGCCGAAGGCGTGGGAAAAATATTCCAGCTTTCGTTCTCTTCACTAAAGGAAATCAAGTTTTAATATGAATACCTCATCACCTAACTCCGTCCCCAATATGTGTAAATGTCTGAAACGGCTTTTGGTGCTGGCATCCGCAGTATCAGTGCTCCTCCTAGGAGCACAACCGGCAGAAACGGGAGAGGAGAAGAAAATGTCACAGGTAGAAGCGGCAGTCGAACAGTTTCGGGATGGGGTGCGGTACCAGCCTCCGCCGACCGCGTTCCTGCAGCAGGGCCAGCTACTGGAGCAGGAACTGGAGCTATTCGGTCCGGCATTACGACAGGAGTCCGGGCCGGTGCGGGAACAGATCATTCGCCTTTTGGAGGACGCAGGAATACGTTCGTGCCCTCTATTTCATGCTGGCGAGAAGATTATCCGGCAGCCGCGCATCATTGCAATGTTGGTGGTAGATGGGCTCGTCCACGATGACCTGGGACGGGAGGCGGCCTTGAGTACCCTGCAGCAGTATGTCCCGGCCGAATCGCTCAAGCCGTACGAGAGTGACCTCACCAACGACCTGAAGGAACGGCCGAGCACCACTGCGTTCCTCCTGATTGCCAAGGCCAAGCCTGCGGGGGCGGTTCCAGTGGTTCGCAAACTGATGGCTGCTCCGCGCTGGCAGAAAGAATTGAAGGCCAGGGTGGCGGCGGCGGCGCTGGGTGACAAGGGAATCGAGAAGGAGTTCATCGCCTCTTTCCAAGAAACGAAGGACCCCAAGGACAAGGCCAGCCTCGCAAAAATTCTCGGCTGGGTCGGAACAGACGCCGCTTTAAGGGCGCTTGCCGATGCGCTACGAACGGATCTGGTGATCGAGATGCCACATGTTTCCCGCCGTTCGGTCCGGCTGGATGTTCTGGCGGCCCTCTGTTATAACTTTCCGGACCAGCAGGCCCTGTATGAAAGGCAACTCCAGGACGACAGCGGGTACGAACGCGCCGAGGCGTTTTGCGTACAGCGGTTTGGCACGAAATGGGACCAACCGCGTCCTCCATTCCTTAAGGTTATGGGCTTTCCCAACTCCGTACCCAATATGCAAAAATATGGAAAGCGTATGGAAAAGCATTACCTCATGTTGTCAGTGATTGTTGTAGGGGTGCGAGCGGAAGTCTATGTGAATGACATTCCGCTTGGCCTGTACGACCCGGTCAAGTCGCCGTCAGAGACGCAGCCGGTGAACCAATATTTAGTGGATGGCAAGAATGAAGTTGCCGTGGTGATTGAACCGGGACCGACGCCGAGTCAGTCGCAGTCGCTGCGGCGAGAAGAGAAGTTGGCGGAGTCCGGTTCTATACAAATACAGCTAACACAGTATCCTGAGGGTGTATTTCCGGGAAGTTCGAGCGGACAGGAATTATTGAAGATTGAGTGGTCTGCTGATGCGGGCCAGACTGTGACGGTTCCGATACGGCAGAGTAAGATCGCGGACTTGGGACGGATGTATGGGGTGTGGCAATGGCAGACGGCACCGCGCTTGGACTTGTCTACGGCGCGGGTGGCGGAAGTTCAACGGTTGTTACAGCAATTGGTGGAGAGTTTGCAGCGCGGGGATGGAACCTTGTTTGTAAGTCTTGCAGGAGTTAAGTTTGAAGAGAATGGGCGGGCATATGGATTGGGTGTTGGAGAGCGAAAAGAAAAATGGCGAGATGATTTGGCGGAAATGGCGGGGGAAAAAGATTGGCGTGTTCTACCGGTGGCGCAAACGGGGATGGATCTGCGGTTGTGTGCTGGAGGACGGATGATTGAGTGTATTGGGAGGGACTGGATGCCTGTACTGCGAGCAAACCCAGATGCAGAAGGGTTACCGACTGTTCGATACCCAATTTTCCTTGCTGACATAGGGGGAAAATTGCAGATCGTCAGATAGCCCTTCTGAACAAAGGTACAGAGTGAACAAGCAGATAGAATAGTTCTTAATTTAAACGACAGTAATGTGTCCTTAGATGATCTGAATGCGAAACTCATGGCAGATGCCGCGTCGGAAAACCCTCAACTGAGCAACTTAAAAGAGATAATAATAGTGAAGGACGGCAAGGTTTCTCATTTCTATCCCTAAACGAATTGACTGCATCAGGAGTATAATTTTTTCACCAAATCAAGCGAGTGCAGTCGTGAGTATTGCGGAGGGTATAATATGGCACTTGAATATACGCTGAGAATTGGGACGGACTTGGTGCCCGTTCAACTTCTTGAATTAATATCGGGAGTGGCCGGCATGCTGCCAGAAGGTGAATCACTTAGTGCGCCTGGGTTAGTGTCTGTCTCCGCATTTACGGAAAAACCTTTGGGCAGATCGGTCATTGAGGACAATTTCCAGTTTACGCCCACTGCATTCTTACTTTTCCGATTAGACAAATTTGAGGACACTGAGCACGGTGTGCTCCTAACGCTCAGATCGTCAATCAAAATATTGAACAACAGCGCCGCAGATGCAGTTCTATTGTTCAATGGCGAAGATGTTGTCTTTGCTCGACTAAAAGGCAAGCTGATTTTAAATAGTAGTTGGGACTTCTGGCTTCCTGAGCGCCTCTCTGAAATCACTCTTCCCCATGAAATGGGGGAGATTCGATCTCTTTAAAGAAAATGGGGGTCGAGTAGACCGGGGTCATTGGAGAAAATGAAACGATTACAGATGGGGAAATTTGGGGGACGGAGTTAGATAAGAATCTGTTGCCGAACTCGTTTGAGTGCAAAAAACATGAAAATAACTGTTATGCTTTATCATCCATTACCAAGTATTCACGAAAAACCGTTGGTTTTGTATAATTTTTGAGTTCGGCAACAGACTCATAATTAGATATTGACGCAAAAGCATTCACGATACAATAGTGGCTGACCTAACCACTCGCTGCAGCTGATCTCGCAGAGCGGAACAGCTGAGATCCGATGTTATATAATGGGAAAATATGAAAAAACCAAATGAATGCAAGAGTATGGAAGAAATTCGTAATGCAATAGATGAGATTGATCAGGCGATCATTTCTCTTATAGCTGATCGCGCTCTATACGTGGATGCTGCTGCCAGTTTTAAAAAGGATCCGCAAGCAGTGAAGGCCGACGACAGAGTGAAGGCGATGCTACAAAAGAGAGCTGAATGGGCAACAGCAAAAGGACTCAAGCCCGAAATAATAGTCAAAATATATTCTGAATTGGTTAATTTCTTCATTGCAGAAGAGATGCATAAGTGGGAAATGAAGGATAAACAGCAAAAATAGTGGCCTTATAACCAATCGCTACAGCTGACGTGGCCCTACGTGTCCCGCAGCTGAGCAAGCTCGACCAACTTGCCAGACGGCATATTACATCGCAAAATACACCAATACCGGCAAGTTCGCCAGTCCCAGACAACTCTCTACACACCTGGCACTCTGCCGTCTAACAAGTCGCTCGAGTCCAATGCCCGTCCGTCTCCGGCACGCAAGCGCGCCTCCGTCAGCCGGCCATCGGACTCAGCTCCGGCGTTAACACAATGAAAATAATAACAATATTAATAATCATATTAATTTCTTGTTCACCTACATTTGCGAAAGATAAATATGCAAAAGAGGGAGATGATTTCGTTAGAGGGAATATTATGCTTAATGGAATTAAATGTTCTCAATTATCTAAAAATTTATTGGCTGAGTTTAGTTTAGCTAGCGTAACAATAGTTAAAGATAAAGAGAATAATTACAGAATTTCATCAAATCACTTACTTTCTCTACCATACTACTTTATAAATGCTGAAAGTAAATTTACTTTTTTACGGTTACTTACAATGGTTCAGGCATTTTGCAATATTAAACTTAGCATAAGCGGAGAGCGTTTTCATTTCTATTTAGGCCCAAACACAGATTTTTATTACTACAATAGTGATAAAATCATATATCAGGAATATGTAATTGGTATTGAAATGATAGAAACACATAAAGTTACATTTGGTATTGAAACAGGTTTGCCAAACTTTTATAGCGTTATTTCAGATAGGAATCCATTTTTAAGGCTTAATGTGCTTTATTTCTGGCAATAATATAGACTGTCAACAAATCGCTCCAGCGAACTCAGCTCCGGCGTTATACAAATATAATAGATATAATAAAGATATTAAACTTATAGGAGAATGCTATGAAACTACAAAAACTTGCTACTCCAGAAACAATCGAAAGCAAAATACTTATATTACGAAACAAAAAAATATTATTAGACAAAGACTTAGCAGGTTTATATGAGGTTAAACCAATAGCGCTTAGACAACAGGTAAAACGTAATTTGGAAAGATTCCCCGATGACTTCATGTTTCAATTGACAAATAAGGAAGTAGAAACCATGGTATCACAAAATGTGATACCATCAAAAAAGTATTTTGGCGGTCATCTTCCATATGCATTTACACAAGAAGGAATAGCGATGCTTTCATCTGTTATAAGGAGTAAAAAAGCAGTTGATGTTAATATTCAAATAATGCGGGTATTTGTTAAAATACGAGAATTTATATATACCCATAAAGAATTGGCTCAAAAAATAAATCAACTTGAGCGCAAATATGACCACCATGATTATCAAATACAAAAACTTTTCGACAAAACACGCGATATCCCAATACTACCCGAAAAACAAATCAAAATAGATGGTTTTAATAAAACCAAAAAATAAGAGTATAACAAATCAATCCAGCCGACCCTCCCCTGCGGGTCGGGCAGCTGAATTCGGATGTTAGGCAGTGACCGAATCTATTTACACCAATAAGGAGATTTCCCGAAATGGACATTCCACGGATATTTAACATCACTGAGAGTGCTCACCGCATCCATAACCCGTTCACTCCCGAAAAGCTTGCCACTCTCGGCGCGGCGCTGCGTCTGGAAACGGGGGCCCGAGTGCTCGACCTCGGCAGCGGTTCGGGCGAGATGCTGTGCACCTGGGCGCGCGATTACGGAGTCATCGGTACCGGCATCGACATGAGCCAGCTGTTCACCGAGCAAGCGAACCTCCGCGCCGAAGAACTCGGCGTCGCGCATCAGGTCAAATTCATTCATGGCGATGCTGCCGGCTACGTCTCTGACGAGAAGGCCGGTGTGGCAGCCTGTGTCGGCGCCACTTGGATCGCCGGGGGAGTCGCCGGCACTATCGAGCTTCTGGCGCGGAGCCTCCGCTCGGGAGGGATCATCCTCATCGGCGAGCCTTACTGGCGGCAGTTACCGCCGACGGAAGATATTGCCAAAGGGTGTCTTGCCCACTCAATCTCCGACTTTCTCATGCTTCCAGAACTTCTCGCGTCTTTCGGCCACATTGGCTACGACGTCGTTGAAATGGTTCTGGCTGACCAAGACGGTTTGGACAGATACGAGGCGGCCAAATGGCTTACCATGCTCCGATGGCTTGAAGCTAATCCCAACGACGAGTTAACTAAAGAGGTTCGAGCCCAACTGACATCGGAACCCAAACGCCACGCTACTTACACGCGTGAATATCTGGGCTGGGGCGTGTTCGCGCTGAT
>Ga0208373_1005008_pt1 | contig 11367 bp, 9 predicted proteins | sample RifOxyC2_FD_184036 | JGI IMG/M metagenome (GOLD analysis project Ga0208373, IMG submission 184036) | Soil microbial communities from Rifle, Colorado - Rifle Oxygen_injection C2 (SPAdes) | ecosystem: Environmental > Terrestrial > Deep subsurface > Rock core/Sediment | place: Rifle, Colorado... | reverse complement strand
CTCAACAAGCATCTAGAAACGCCAGCGATGGAGTATCACTTATTCAAACCGCTGAAGGCGGACTTAATGAAATATCAAGTATTCTGGTCAGATTGAGAGAATTATCTGTGCAAACTGCTTCAGATACAATTGGTGATCCAGAAAGAAAATTTTCTGATATGGAATTTCAAAATCTGACTCAAGAAGTAGATCGAATTGCAGCATCCACTCAATTCAACGGAAAACAACTTATTAATGGAACAGGAGATAAACTGGATTTCCAGATAGGAATTAACAATAATCCAGATCATGACAGATTGTCATATGATATCAGTAAAACCAGTGCTACCGGTGAAGCGCTTGGTGTGAAAAGCATGAACGTACTAACTAAAGAAGGAGCCAGGAATAATCTGGAATCAATTGATCTGGCGATTAATCATTTGAATGGTAATCGGGCCAATTTAGGGGCTCTTCAAAATAGATTACAATCAACTATTACAAATTTAGAAATACAAAATGAAAATTTATCCCAAGCGAATTCAAGAATAAGGGATACCGATGTGGCGCAAACCAGCTCTGAATTACAAAAGGCTAACATTCTTTCTAATTCAGGTGTGGCGGTATTGGCCCAAGCAAATAATGCCGGTGCCATGGCCCTTAAATTGATTTCATAAGAATATCTTAAAACCTTTTAGTCTCTTTAGACCCCACTACCAGCAATGGATAGTGGGGTTTTTGATTTGGTCCTATAGGACCATTATTTGTATATACCCGAGTCTTTTAATTAAAAATAATTTGTCTTAACCACATGAATTCTTTTAAAAATTGAAAAATAAAAATTAAAGGTTGACAAAAATACTAAAGTAAAATTGATCCGTGTCGATAATGTTAGTGTCCGATGAAAATAGTCGGACATTTAATTAAGATTTACAGGAGGATCAAATGGGCTTAAGAATCGCAACAAACATCGCATCTCAAACAGTTCAGAAAAATTTAAAAGAAGTATCTGAAAAGAACAATTCAACAATGGATCAACTTTCTTCAGGTAGAAGAATTACCAAAGCTGCCGACGATGCTGCCGGACTTGGTATTTCTACCAATTTGGAAGCACAGACTAAAAGTTTAAGGCAAGCTGCCAGAAATGCCAGTGATGGTATTTCATTAGTGCAAACTGCAGAAGGTGGATTGAACGAATCAACCAACATTTTAACCAGACTACGTGAGCTGTCAGTCCAAGCTGCTTCTGACACTTTAGGTGACAATGAAAGAGGTTTTTTGGATAAAGAATATCAACAACTCGTTGTTGAGATGGATAGGATAGCTCAGTCAACTACATTCAACGGCACCAAACTTTTAGCTGGAGACGTTGGTAATGGAAATTTAGACTTCCATGTAGGAGCTTATGCCGGAGAACAAAATATAATTAGCTATAACGCCGACAGTGCTGATGCCACCAGTGAGGCTATTGGAGTAGCAGGTAGTAACGTAGCCGCTAAGGATTCAGCAAAAGACGCCATGGCCATTATTGATGAAGGGATTAATCGCATTGTAAACCTTCGTTCAGAAATGGGTGCTGTTCAAAGTAGATTACAATCAACCGTAAGTAATATTGAAGTTCAGGCGATCAATCAAGATGCAGCTAGAAGTAAAATTCAAGATGTTGATGTAGCAGAAGCTTCAGCCAAGTTAGCCTCAACGTCTCTGGTAAAACATTCCGCAATTTCTACATTAGCACAAGCAAATTCAATTCCTAGTGCAGCGATGAAGCTGGTAGGATAACTTAATACGATCGATCGGGTAGAGGCAATGTCCTCTACCCGATTGCTTTAAATTAGAAAATAACAAGTTTTGTCTTGGTTAGAATATAGAGTTAGAGGAGCGAGGAGCGATTCCTTGCTAATTTAAGCCCATCCTCCCCGGCGAAGCATTTCGCCCGGGAGGATGGCTTTTTTTTTGGCTTTTTGACAATTAAGATCGTTCTGATGATAAAATAAATAAAAGGAAAAAAAGTGAAATTTGAAGAAATTGATATTGCCGGTTTGGAAGGTATTTTGCAGGGGTTAAAAAAAGCTGATACCAAGCTTTATGTATGGAATTGTCATAATGATTCAATCACCAAGGCAGAGGTGGTATTGGAGAATTATAATAAAATCAAAAAATATATAACCTGCAAACCCACCGAAGGATCAGCTTATTATCTAGCGGATATGGTCACGGGAATGGGTAAGTTGAACTTTTATATTCCGGATAAATCAATATATTTTATCTCTGAATTAAAAATGCTTAAAGAAGAGCTGGTTATTTCATGGCCGGAAAAACTTTATTTGAATGACAGGCGAGAAATTCCCCGAACCGAGGAGTTTTCTTCGGTTGTGGAAGTTGAATTTGAGTTTGATAAAAGAAAGTATAAAAAAAATTGCTTCGATTTAGGCATTGGCGGTTTTTCAATTATACTGTCGGCGATGGAGAAATATGGCTTTAAAAAAGGTGATGTCATTCCATTTATAAACTTGTACATTGGTCGGGAAAAAAATGAAATCTCTGGGAAGATCCAATCCATTGATGTGGTTGATCCTCAAATAAATCAAAAATATAGCTACAAGGTTACCAGGGTGTCGCTTCGATTTATCGAGCCAGATCAGATATTGGTAAAAAGAATCAAAAGTTTGATTAAAAATTATCAACTAGAACAATAAACCTGGTTTGGTTTAAATTTAAGATGACATTTTTAATATCAGTGGCATTAGACATATTTAGTTTTTGGAATAACTTATTATTAATAATTTATTGGGAAAATCATATGCTTTTTGTTGTGTTTGCCAATGAGAATTGCTACTTCCTTCAAATTTCAAGGATTCAAAATTAGGATTTTCAAATATGTTTTTTATTGATATTGTGTCAAACTTTAATTTTAAATCTTGATCATTGATTTTTACCTTTGTTTCCCATCTGTTATAGGTATCAGGAAAAAAAACAACATCTTTAATTTCATAGTCAAATTTTACTTCTTTGAAGTCACTTACTTTAATTTTTTTATTTTTATATGTTGTGCTGATTGAACTTGAATAATTAAATATTATTTTAGCTACTGTTTTATTGCTATTAAAATAGATACTATCAAATCCAGACTCAATAGAAAATGATTCAAAAGGAGAAATATTCTCTATACTAAACTTGGAAGAAGGATGAGTATTCCATCCACTAAAATTATCACTAAATTTCAGGTGGCTGATTTTTCCGTTCTCGTCAAAAAAGTATTCAACAGTATTATTATCGATATTACTCTTTAAAATTAAATTTAGGTTGCCATATTTAATCTCTTTTGGAATTAGTTGTTTGGAGTAACTAACTTTTTCATTTTCATAAAAATTGGTAAGGCCATATCCTGGGTAAAAGACATCATTATCTGCTTTGAAGAATCCATCTGATAAGTAAGCTTCTTCTAATTTATTGGTTTGAAAAAATTTGGTATTATGCCAAACAATAAACTCTTTATTAGTCCACTCATTAATTTCAAAGTGGCCAAGTTTTATTTCTAACCATTGAGCGTTCATAACTACGGACATTTTAAGAAAATTTGCGTTTTTATAAAACTCAAAACGTTCCTTGTCATTTTTATTTTTCAGACGGTTTGCAATAAAATAAGCGGTAAGAAAACGTGTTGAAATACTGTCCTGATGATTATAACCAATCGCTTCTCGGTAAACAAATTCATGTAAAATTAATCCAGCTCTATTTTCGGCATCCATATGCGACCATAGATCATTGTTAATTGTATAACGAAAATCCCCTTCAAATTTGGGTTCTATCTGGATTGCGAGCTGCTCAATCTTACATCCTTTTGGAATAGTGATGTGATTTGAGTCTGAAATATCTGATAACTCTATACCATCTCTAAAGCTTGCCTCATTATCAAATTCTGTAAGCCATTTTTCGTAGAGTTTTCCTCTGAAATAGTCGTATTCATTAATATTGTTAAGAACATATTGTAATTTTTGTTGCCAGCTTGTTGCATTCCCCATTTCACGACCCAATGATCTTTCATATAAATCTAATAGAGTGACAGATAAGATATTTTTCTGATCGTCATAGCAAACCACACCATCACCGCCGTTGCCCTTTCTATCAAGTTCAGCAAACGAGGAAAGTGAAAATAATAATGCTGAAAAAATAATTATTTTATTTTTCATTTTGATACTCCATATTTGTTGTAGGAAATAGTTGACTAGAAAATATATAAACTTCTTTGGGATTTGAAACACTCATCAGGGTATAAAGTTTTTCTTGGAATTCTCTAATAATGGCCTTTGCCTCAGGTATTTTTTTTGGATCAACTGCAAATGTAATTGAACTATAATCACGTTTTGTAACTTCAGTTTTTTCTAGTTTCACTTTTGCTAATTCAAGGTTTTCGATATGAGACTTTTGTAAGGCCCTGGATTCGATGTCTTCTGATGTTTCTAATGCTGCTGTAATTCGATGATAAGTTCCATCTTTTTTAAGTTCTATCATTTTAAGACGAAGCAAATTATTAATAACAATGTTCGCCCTATCTTTGGAAATTCCTAACCGTTTTGCAATCCACTCAATATTATGTTTAAAACCATCAACTTTTAGCAATTGTAAAAAAGCATAATGCTCCCATTCTGCAATCACATGATAATATGATTCGTCTAAAAGATATCGCTTACTCTCTTTAATTATTTTGATTTTATCCAAGGTCATTTTTTTTCTATATGTACTTCCTATAAAAAGAGCCATTTCTTTGGGAGATAGCTTGAGGACATCTGCAATACTTTTAGCTCTTCGAGTTGGTAAATTTCTCTTATTTCTTAAAATAGCGCTTAAATTTGACGAGTCAATTTTTAGATCCCTGGCAAAAGCCCGCAGAGAATAGTTTGAGTTGTATCGTTGTCTTAACGAAAATTCGCTTTTTAGTTTTTCGAGATAAAATGTTTCATTTGTATTCATGCCGTCACTTTTATCAGAGTATAAAAATTAAATCAATGATTTTGTCCACAAAGTGCGCCAAACCCTTTCTTTTACCCATAAGTATTTAGTTTTTATTGGGCCATGCAGCGTGGCCTTTAATTTTTCCTATGGCATGATTTCCCTGTGGCAAAATTAAAAACAGAAAAAGTAAAAATTAAAAATGAGTTTGAAGGAGCATCCTTAGGCGATGCACGGTTAGACGAACGTCTTTTAGAAACAGCTCGAATATTAAATGCTCAACCATTATACTGTATCAATGCTGCTATAGATGATTGGAAAACTAAAAAAGCAACATACCGCTTTTTTAGTAACAAAAAATCAACACCAGAAAAAATTTTACAACCTCATTTTGCTCAGACGAAGAAACGTATGCAGGATTGGGATTATGTTTATTCAATTCAGGATACAAGTTTTTTAGAATTTAACAAGCATGATAAAATGGAAGGATTAGGAAGTATTGGTCGCTATGGGGATGATAATCATATACAGGGATTGGTATCTCATATTTCCCTTGCTGTCAGCTGCTCAGGATTGCCTTTAGGTTTACAATCTTTCGAAATTTGGGCCAGACCAGAAGAAGGATATGGCAAGACAGATGATCGTGACGGAGAGAAAGAAAGTCAAAAATGGTTAAGACATCTGGATCGTGCAAAAGAATTTTATTCTGACAGGAGTAAAATGATTCTTGTGGCAGATAGAGAATCTGATTTTTTTGAATTGTTTGATAAAATTAAAAATGAAAAAATTAATGCTGTTATTCGTAGTAAACATGATCGATATGTTAAGGGTCGTGATCTTTGGTTGACAAGGGCACTGGAAAAGGCTTCTTCGGCAGGCAAGATAACAATTGATGACGTTGAAACAACAGATAATAAAAAACGTACAGTCGTTGCGGATTTAAAATTTGCTTCCGTAAACATTGAAGTCCCTGGTAATTGTCAAAGACAATATCCTTTTGGCCTGGAACTTCATGTCGTCGAAGTATATGAACAAGCTCCTCCAGAGGGCGAAAAACCTCTGTACTGGCGTCTTTTAACCACCATAGATGTAACTGATTTTGAAAATGCCAAAGAGATTATCAAACATTATAAAATGCGTTGGAATATCGAATCTTATTTCAAAGTTTTAAAATCTGGATGCAAGGTGGAAGATTGTAGATTGGAAAAAGCAGAAAGAGTTATTCGATATGTTGCCGTTATGAGTGTTGTTGCGTGGAGAATTTACTGGACAGTACATGTGAATCGACTACTTCCCAAAGGTTCTTGGTCACTCGTTTTAACTCAAGTTGAATATTATACACTCTGGGTACGAATTAATAAAAAAGATATTATGGAAAAGAAAATTCCGAAGAGGCCGCCACCTGACAGGCCCTGGGACGTTCGTGAATGTGTACGGTCGATTGCCAAGCTTGGTGGTTTTAATGGAAGAAAGAATGATGGCGAACCCGGAATGACAAGTATCTGGAGAGGCTGGACACGTTTGCAAGACATGGTTGAAGTAGCAGAAGCACTGTTATAACCATAATAAAAAAAATATTCAACGTAAGTTAATCAAAAATATATTGTAAAAAATTTCAATCGTTCAAAACCAATGGGATTAACTATCGAAATTCAGGCGATATTTGAATTATTTTTTAGGCAATTTTTAGATGTGGGTAAAAGAAAGGGTAATGCCCCAGCTATTGTAAAATTTTCTACGGAACTTGCACAAAAACTAGATTTGGATAAATCGGGGCGCGAACAATTAATATCAGAAGTTCAAAAAATAATAGAGAAACATGATATAATTTTAACCGAAAAATTTACTCAAGTTATAAGTTTTTTACATAGTAAAGGCATTGCATTTGATAAGAAAATTCCAGTTGGAATTATGAAAGGTCTGTTGATTCAAAGATCGGCAGGATTTGTTTCAGGTGAAGAATTTGACAAGTCGATTGAACGTCATATTACGGAAGTTTTAAAAAGTAAATTACCTGTTACAATGCTGGATGATTTAAAACTTAAGAGTTCAAATACATCTAGTAAGACACCTCCATCTGCTGCGCCAGATCCTGTTACAGATACAAAAATTTCTAAATCAGTAGTCAAAGATCAGGCTTTGGGAAAAGTTGCCAACAACTACGTAAAGAATTATGGGACTTTCTTAGCTGCTCAGGGAGTCAAGGATTTGTTTTTTCTTGTAAGAGGAGAGAAGTCTTTGAATGAATTTTCTGGCTCATTAAAAAGTATGCTTTGTCCAGAAAGTATAGCTGGATACAATGCTTTTGCGGTAACCTCAGCAGCAATAAATACAGGCGGACAAATTAAAACAAATAAGATTACTGGACGATTGCATAACGGCGGTGTCTATGCTTTAGGAATGACTGCAGGAATGGAAGTCGATCAACTTACAAGATTAATTGTTGCTAATCTGGGGAAAGGGATGAACTTTAAAGATGCGATTAATAAGGCAACAAACAATTACTTCGAACAATTTGATCCTGAAAGAGTTGGTATGACAACCCTAAGTTTTATTGGAGCAAAGCAAGCCGTCAATACTGGAAAAAGTTCCATACTTAAGATTTATAAATTAATTCAATCAGCTAGGAAAGTTGAAAATGCTGCATCTATTTTTGCTACAGCGGGAGGAGGAGGTACGTTAGGAAAGATAATGGAGGAAGCGGTAACGTTTATAATTGTTGATGAAATCCTGAAGCATTATCTAGAAAGGACAACCCAAAAACATCTTAGGACATTGGAACATGATATTGCAAAATTAGTTAACAACGTTGACGATAATAATATAAAGGAAAGTTTTGAAACCATTGCTTTGGAGTTTGCAGAACTAAGAGAGATAAGAAAGGCATGGGTTCATGAAAATGACAAAAACGTTAAAAAAAGTTACGGGGAATTTGAAAAGGCTTTGACGGAGGTTACTAATGCAAAACAAAATTTAATTTGGGCAGGAAAAACACCGTTAACGGATCTAAATGATTTAAAGAAATGTTATAGGTCTGTTTCTAAGGTTAGTTTGGCCCAGACAGACGAATGTTTGAGCGCAATACCTGTATGTCAATATTTGCACGATTTAAAAAGACTTGCTAAAGGATTAGAAGATCTTGAACATAAGAAAGTTATTTATCAAAAGACATATCAAAATCTGGAAAAAACACAATTAAGATCATCAGATGATAATCAATTTAGCGATATAGGAAATATAACCAGCACAGACCTAAATAGAATTGAGCAAAAGACATATGAGAAAATTCTCTCTAGGTTGGGAATAACCATAGAACGTGATAATAATACTCCTAAAATTGAAGGTGATAGTAGTAACAAGTTGCAGGAATTGGCCCTTGATGAATATGCCACGCAAACTCAAAGAATGGCCTTATCTGAAACAATTTCTTCAGTATGTTCACCTGTAGATCGATTGCATAATATTCAAAAATTATCAGAGGCAGATAATGCGATTAATCCGTGTATCAATACCTGCCAAGAGGGAAAACCTTTAGAGAAAGATTTAAATGAGATTGAAAATATTGCTAATAAAATGTCCTCTGGGTTCCCCAATCAAAACGGGATACTGGCAATTTTAGCAGAGGATGAATTGTGGAATAAACTTGATGAAACTAAAGGGGCATGTAAAGTTGTTACAATTAAGGGACAGTGTCATCACCAAGATTTACGTCGTTGCAGTGCTGAAAAAATAAATTCTATGTTAAAAAATAACTTTCAAATCAATATTCAAAAAGATGAAAGCAACATCCCTGAGAAATCTTCTGGGAATTTAAATCCAATTATAGAATATTTATTCGACTAAGGGCCTGTAACAAAATAAAGTATTTCTTGCAGGCCATGCAAACATGTTATTCCGATAGACCTGATTTACACCACACCTTTGTTATTTCTATGATGACCGCCGATACGATTGGAAAAATTCCGGGAATCATTGCTATTTTATACCTTGCCAAGGTATCTCAAACAATATTGAAAAAAGTGGCAGTGACTTATCCGGTGGCGACCAAAACCTTGACCTGGGGTACGGCCTTAAGTGCGGTGGTTTATGCCGTTATTCAGGCCAGAAATGAAATTCAAAATGGTGAATTATCGCCTGCAGAAATTGATCGGGTAAATTATATTATGAATGGAATTAGAGAAGGTGGTCAAGCGACAGGTGATTTGGTTTTACAACTGGCTGAAGATGAAATTACTGCGCAAAAAAAACGCTATGAGGAATCGGATTCTGAAGAAGAAAAACAGGCAATTATCAGTCACATTAATAATATAAAAGAGAAGCAGGATTTCTATCTTCATCTGAGTAATCTAGCGGAATGATACCAAGTGGTTGTCTGTAAAGCTAACCTTACCCAAAAAAACAAGAAAATTTTACAAAATTTAAATTTATTTTATTTGCCAGTGTTTATTGGTGATAAAAAGCCAACAAGAAAATTTTAATAATCAATCGTGATTCTACTTGGAGGTATACTAATGAAAAACAAGGTGATTAATACACTTATTATTTCGGCGATTTCCTTAACGTCTTTAAATCTTTTGGCAAACGTGAGTATTCAATGTGGGGATACAAACAGTGCGTATGTAAATATGGATTTATCGGATAATTTCAAGCAGAAACATCTGTCAGATAGTAAAATTAGCGAATATCAAAAAGAGGGACTGAGTTATATTATAGCCGGAAGAAATTGTGGACTTGACGCGTGGGATAATCTGCCCCGATTTCAAGTGCTCTTTCTTTATGAGGGTAAGAAACCAACTGAAGTGTTTGATTTGGGTCCTATGACCATATTCCCTGCGACTATCGATTTGGATATGAATCAACTCAGTGATGAATTTTCGACCAATGGAATGATATTATCCGGTGATGGAAATACCCTTACCAGCGAGGGTGGTATATCTGGAAGTATCGAGCATCGTCGTGGTAAAGGTTCAGTTAAGGTCATTATTGAATTAGATAATAACAACTAATTTATCGGATTTTTTTTAAAAATGTTGAATGCCTTGAGCGTCTTTTTTAGACGCTCTTTTTTTTATTAACCAACTTCACACCTAAAAAAACAAATCAAGAAAAAAATATTTTTCAATTGGAACTATATAAGAAATATATACCGTTTTTGTCTGCAAAACAATGAGACCATGTAATTATGGGTAAAAGAAAGCTAATTTTTTCCTTATTTTGCTCACCCATGGTATTGGTGGAAAAAAGTATTTTCCATCGCAAAATACATAACACATCCACCAAGGAGTCTTTATGAAACGCCTTCTGTTACTTGTTCTCTTAACGTACTCAACTTTGTCAATCGCACAAAGTTTGTCGGATTTTAATGGCACATATTATCTTGTTAACAAGTACGGAGATGAAGGTCAATTCACCCCAGAGTGCACACCAGAGTTGCAAGTGACGTACAACTCATCTGAAAATTTTTTACTGGGAACATTCATGCAAAGCAATCATTTTATTACAGGTATTAGATTTAAAGATATTGGACAAGGGGCAATTAGAAAACATGGAGATAAAGGCGTTTACGAAACTACGTTTTCAAAAAATAGGATTGTCGAAACTTATGAAGCCAGATCTTTTTTTAACTCATACTCCAGAGTAAAGTCATTTACTCTTCAAGATGGCACACTCGTTATTGCTATGAAATCAAGCGACAGAAGCCTTGACGGTGATAAAAGCATTGACATGGAGTGTACTTATACGAAGTAGCACTAATAATTTTTTAACTGGTTCACGATGGTGGTTTTCTACACTCATTGCTTAGATGTAGTGTAGAAAATCTCAATAAACGATTTGGTAAATTTTTTGATCTTTATATATTGTAGGTTAATGTATTTTGAACAGCAGGCCAAACAAATTTTAATTAGTAAGCTTTTTTAAATCCCCTCAAAGTCAGCCAATTTTACCTTTTCGCATAGAAAAAATTACATGCAGATACGATCATAATAGCGCATAGCGTCTATGTGAACTATAGTCTTGTTTTAATTAGTTTATACGGAGAAAAAAATGAAACACCTATTATTGGGTTTGTATCTGGTTTGGGTATCATTCCTTATCATTGCTCGAAATTCTTATGCCTTTGAATTTAACGATCTGGTTATTCTCAAAAACAATCCTAATATAAGTGAACAGGAGCTCGGCGAGCAGATTGATAAGCGCAATGAGGTCTATGATAAAATGCATCCACACTTTATTGAAATGTGCACCGCCAGCCAATATATACCTGAAGATGAAATTACCTGGGCCGTCAAGGGCGGAACCGGAGGGCATGCCACATTATTTATAAGTAGCGCCTGCGTAGATGGAGAAAAAAATTATCCCGCCCTTAAAATGTGTGACCGTCAAGATGATGTTTCGGATGATCAACCTAGAGGTGTTGGCATCAGCTTAAATTTAATG
>Ga0208373_1005003_pt1 | contig 11376 bp, 10 predicted proteins | sample RifOxyC2_FD_184036 | JGI IMG/M metagenome (GOLD analysis project Ga0208373, IMG submission 184036) | Soil microbial communities from Rifle, Colorado - Rifle Oxygen_injection C2 (SPAdes) | ecosystem: Environmental > Terrestrial > Deep subsurface > Rock core/Sediment | place: Rifle, Colorado... | reverse complement strand
CGCGGTGAGTGCAGAAGCTATTTTGGGAATCGGGAGTGCGTTTCTTTCTGGGGCCCAACAGGCCTGGATTGCAGACGGACTTGCACGAGAAGGAAAGCAAGAAGATCTTCGGCACGTCTATGCAACCGAAAGCATGATTCGCACCGTTGCCTTTATTGTGGCTGGTTTCTGTGGGGCCGCGATCGCTCTTGTGTCCTATCGACTCACGTGGTTGCCTCTGACGATTGCGGCGTGCATTGTTCTTGTCTTTTGTCACCGACAAATGAATGGACAAGGCGAGCCCATGCATCGTCTGACAGAGCTTCAAGCCTTTCGTGCGAGTTGGTCACTTCTGTTTTCAAGCTCGTCTTTGAAATGGGTTACCACCACCATGGTTGTGCTTGGACTGATTGTTTCGTACAACCACTATTGGTCCATTTACTTTGAACCTAAAGTGGGGACCTTGGGTCTGTCGTGGATTTGGGTGCTCATTATTGTAGGTTTTCTTCCTTCTGGATGGCTTGTACGACGTCTGTCTATCGGGCTTGGACACGAAGCGGCTTTGATCACGGTCAGTCTGTTTCTCGCTGGACTTGGCATCTTTGTCATTTCGCTTGGTTCAAGCTTGCTTGTTTCTTGTCTGTTTGTAATCGTCCATGAATTTGGTCGAGGGATGTCTCAGCCCCTCACGGACAGTTTTGTTCAGCACCGTATTGAGAGTTCCTTCCGCGCAACGTTTGCGTCCCTTCAGTCGCTGATCGGGCGTATCGGCTTTGCGCTTGTCCCACTGATCGTCTGGATTCTCGTTGAGGGCCAGCCGAACTCAGTTGAGACCATCGAGCTCATCTGGCTTGTCTGCGGATCCTTGCTGATGGTCGGATCCCTGATCTTGTTCTTGATCCGACCTCGTCAACGCTAAACACTCTTTCGACAAAGGGTGTTTTTTCTTTGAGCCAATCAAAAAACCCACCAGGTTGTGGTGGGTCAAGGGTGGCGGACGGCTTCGACTTCGTGTTGAGCGCGTAGGTCGCCGATTGCTTCGTTTGTGGCGGCATCAATGTGCGATCGAAGCATAGCGAGGCGTTCAAGGCGTTCTCGAGCATCAATCGCTGTGAAGTCGATTGGTGTATGAGCTTCTTCGAGTTCCCAAATCGTGTTTTTCAGACGATGTAGACTTGCTTGCATTTCTTTGTATGTCGGATCGTCCGGAGGGACGTCACTCAGTTGCTTGGTCGCTTTTTCAAGCAGTGATTGCAACTCTCGAATACGATTGTAATGCAGATGTGAACGAATGGACCGAATGCGCATGAGTTGTTTCCAGCCGTACATCATGTGACGGGGTGTCCGAAACAGGATGAACGGAAGCAGGGCAAGCTCGTGCACAATGATCCACGTCCACTTCAACAGGTTGGCAAGAACAACTACAGGAAGATACAAGATCTGCAGAATGCCGTACCATATTCGGTCAGACGTTTTCGCGTCACGGTCGACGAAGTGTGTAAGACGAAACAGAGTTTTTTCTTCTGACAACACATTCACAGCTACGGTGAAGAGAAAAGCAAGGACGGCGCAACAGAGCCACCAGAACGGAAGTCCGTTTACGCTGTAAAGATCATAGGTATACAGCCAAGAGACGTCGGGCGGTGTCTTGAGCGGACGACTGGGGTAAGGCGGTTCTGCGGGCAGAACGACCTCTGCTTTCACCGGGTCAGGGATCGGGTCAAATCGAAGGGTTCCGTGTGCTTGAGCAACAAATTGTTCCAAGGCTTCTGAGGTGACTACACCGTCTTTGAAAAAGAATCTACCGATCTCTTCTCCGTACAAGGCGGGTTGAAGCAGTCGTTTGTAGACCACACTTCGTTGAACAACTGAAGAGTTGTCATTCAAAAACAGGGCATATAGGTCCGAAGCAAAGGTCTCCACAGGACTCGTGTCCTTCTCGCAGGCCTTGCGATCACGGCAAGCGAGGCGTTCACCAATTCGCTTGATGAGCTCTTGGCGCAAACGTTCCTGTTTCACGGCTTCCTGCGCCTGTTTGAATAGAAACTCGTTTTTCTTGATCGTCAGGTCGATAAGACGTCGATGACCTTCGTGTAAGGTAAGAATCTCGTTTTCCCAGAAGTGCAATTTCCCGCTGGAGACTTCTTCCGCACGAAAAATCATTTTTTCATCTGCCGTTACACAACAACTACGTACAAACCCAGTTAAGGCAAAGGCAAAGATAATTGACCAAACATATCGCTGGGTCCAACCACTAAGATACGGATAGTGTTCCACGCTCGTCCTCCTTGTTGGAAACAAACACGACTAGGGTATAGCGGAAAATGGAAGCAATGTCAATCAATCAGATGGGAAATGGGTTGACATTTTGTCAATTTTGGGCTATGATTGGTGCCGTCATAGCGCTCCTGACCATTTCGGCGGGAAATCGCGCGTGATGTCACCGGAGGACGGAAACATGCAAGCAAAGCTCACGTTCTGGTACGATATGAACAAGTTCGGCCTGAGTGAAAATCAACTGTACAAGCTCAACAAAGGGGCTTGGAAGGATAAGGAGACTCGGGACGACTTTTTGAAGGAAGTAACGCAGTGGCAAACCAAGCCCTTCCCTCGTTCTCCCAACTTCATGTTTTGGAGCACGTCTCGCAAGTGCTTCGGCATCTGTGATGCAAATGGGAAGTTGTTCGATTATGTTCCGGGGGTGGGTTTCCCGCTTCCTCGGTTCATGGACCCTCTGGAAGAGTTTCCGGTGCAGTCGATCGACGCGCGGATCTATTTCCAGTCGCGTCATGACTTCGACCTTGGGACGGGTTTGAAAATGGTCGAGTTTCAGCGGATCTGTGGAACCCTGAACTGGGAGCAGATCAGAGACTATCCTCATGGCCGTTACGTTTTGGATGTAGTTCACGCACAGAGCCTTCGTCAGCTCAGTCATTTCGCAAGTGACGTCCGTTCCAAGAACTGCCGTCCGGAAGTTGTCTGGTATTGATCGTTTCGTTCTGACCTCGTCTTCGGACGCGGTTTTTTTGTTCATTGACAATGTTGTTTTTTCTTGCTAAATTTTCATCCCTCTTTTACAGGAGTCAGAACAATGGCTGATCCAAGCAAGTGGAAGGATTTGCATGATGAATACTATGAAATTGTCGATCTTGGCAGACCTGCCGTTTTCTTAGTCCCGTCTCATCTTCTTCAGCGTTCGATTTCGACAGATGACGATGCACAAACAGTCGAACAGTTTATCGAAGCCTACTTGATGGATCATTTCGGAGCATTCACCAAGACCATGATTCCGGAATTTGGTTTTTGGCTCTCTGGTGGAAAGAAAAAGTGTCTGGATGAATGCCGTCGTTACGAAGTTTCGTTTCTCGGAAAAGAACGCATCTGTCCGCTTATGCGAATGCTTGCACAGGTTGCGAGAATCGTGAATGAAGATTGTGTGTACTTCAAGGCAGGCCAGCACGCTTGTCTTATCTATCCCAAAGCCGTCTCTCACGAATGAGACGGTTTTTTTGTTTGCAAAAAAATCGACCAGCTTTTGCTAGTCGATTTTTTGTTAAACACTTCGTTTTCCTTTTAACGTATCTTTCAAAGCTTTTCCAGCCTTGAACTTCGGCACGACAACGGATGGAATTTCTATTGGTTCGGCTGGGTTTTGTGGGTTGACTCCCATGCGACCCTTGCGGGTGCGGGCACTGAAGGTTCCAAAACCAGCGATGGTCACTTCCTCATTGCGGACAAGAGCTTTGGTGACGATTTCTTCAAACGCAGCCACAAAGTCTTCGGAGAGTTTCTTTGAGATACTTAGTTTTTCTGAGAGTTGTGTAGCGAGATCTGCTTTGTTCATACAGTCATTGGTGATTCTGTGCAGAGCTTAGCACAATTATCGAGCATATTCAATAACGCGGGTTTCACGGATGACCGTCACTTTGATTTCACCTGGATAACTGAGTTCGGCTTCGATCTTTGTGGCGATTTCTTTTGCAAGAGAATAAGCCGTTAGATCATTGATTTCTTGTGGTTGGACAAACACGCGAATTTCTCGACCAGCCTGGATGGCATAGACTTTTTCAACCCCAGCAAAGGTGGAAGCAGTTCGTTCGAGTTCTTCCATGCGTTGAATGAATTGTTCCAAGGACTGCTTGCGAGCTCCAGGTCGAGCACCGCTGATGGCGTCAGCTGCTTTGACAATGGCTCCCTCAATGGTGCGAGGCCGATCTTCATGGTGAGCAATCGATTGGTAACAGATTTCCTCAGGGAAACCAAATTTCTTCATGATATTGTAGCCGATCTCCGGGTGAGCCCCTTGCATGTCGTGATCAACAGCTTTCCCGATATCGTGGAAGAGTCCACCTTTCTTACAGATAAAGACATCTGCTCCAAGTTCTTCCGCGATCATACCAGCAATCGTCCCCACTTCAATGGAGTGTTGCAAGGCGTTTTGTCCGTAACTGGTACGGAAACGCATGCGACCAAGAATGGAAATCAGCTTTGGATCAATGGATGAAACAGGGATGCCAAGTTGATAAAGGGCATCTTCACCGTTTTTGCGAAGTTCTTGTGCAAGAAGCTTCTTTGCGTTTGCAATAGCTTCTTCGATGCGGGCTGGGTGGATACGACCGTCTTTGATCAATGCGTCGAGTGCCATCTTAGCCACCTGACGACGAATAGGGGAGAATCCGCTAATCGTAATCATGTTTGGAGTATCATCCACGATGATTTCTGTTCCTGTTTGAATTTCAATCGCTTTGATATTGCGCCCCTCTTTTCCAATAATACGTCCTTTCATTTCATCATTTGGAAGTTCAACGGACGTAGTGGTGGAATCTGTTGAGACAGAAGAAGCAAAACGTGTCAGGGCAAGAGAGAGGATTTTTCTGGACTTGATTTCCAAGCTTTCCTCGGTTTCTTGCTCAAGTTTGCGCATGCGACTCATTAAGGCCTCAGCTTCGTCTGTTTCGATTTGTTTGAGAAGTCGATCAACGGCCTGTTCGCGGGTGAGTCCGGCGACTTCTTGTAACTTTGCCGCTTGTTCCTCTTTGATCTTCAAGACTTTTTCTTTTATCTCACGAACTTCTTGTGTTCGTTCTTCTAGTTTTGTCTTTTTTTCCTCAATTTCAACGAGTTTTTCGTCGAACATGCTTTCGCGTTTTTCAAGACGTCGTTGTTGGTCTTGCAAATCGCGTCGTCGAGCCTGTTCTTCTTGTTTGGCTTCTTCAATAATTTTGATGCCTTTTTCTTTTGCACTAATGAGCAGTTCTTGCTGGGTATTTTTTGCTTCTTGTAACAGTTCTTGTTGCTTTGCTCTGGTTTCGGCAAGCAGTTTTTCTGCTCTGAGTTCGGCTTGGTCGCCTGTGATCTGTGCGTGTTTTTTTCGAATCACGTATCCAAGACCGGTTCCGCCTAAGAGGGCAACAACAGCTGTAATAAGTGTTGTTAAGGTAAACATAAAACTTCTCGCTCACGAGAAGTTGAATCAACAATCCTCAAGGATTGTTTGCAGGACTGCCTGATCATTTCGGTTGGCTTATAACAAAAAACGTTTCTTTTTGAAAAAAGAAAGATGTTTTCTTGCTAAGTTAAGCGAAACCGTTTGAATCATAGGGAAGTCAGGACTGCAGGTTCAACTTGAATCGGGAGATCTAACATTTGTGAATTACACCTCGAAGATTAGCAGGTCTTAGAGGCAGTGTCAAAGACGAGTCAAAAGGTTTTGGACAGAAATAAGGCTTTGTTCAGCGCCGTGTTCTTTCAGAGAATCAAGTGTTACTGCTTCCTGAATGGTAAACGGTCCAATGGATGTTCGTCGTAGTTCCTGAACATATCCACCTGTTTTTAACATTCGGCCAAGATCTCGCGCAATAGACCGAATATAGGTTCCGGTGGAACAGTGGATGGAAAGTGATACCGGGGTTAAATGGTTGGATGATGGAGAAACAACGACGTTTGAAATCGCATAAATTGTAACAGTACGTGGCTTTGCTTCTAGTGGTTTTCCTTCGCGAGCAGCTTCATACATCTTTTTCCCGCCAATTTTGATCGCGCTATACGTTGGAGGCATCTGCTCAATGGTTCCAACAAAGGATGTTAGAGTGTTTTCAATAGTGATTTTCTCTAATTCTTTCTCTGAAGGGGGGAGAATCGGAGTGATTGTTCCTGTTCGATCGTCCGTATCTGACTCAGCCCCCAAGAGAAACTCCGCTTCGTAGCGTTTATCCAAGCCTACAAGTTTTTGCATCTCTTTTGTAGCCATTCTGCCCACACCAACAACAAGCAAACCCGTTGCAAAGGGGTCTAGCGTGCCGGCGTGACCGACGCGTTTTTCGCCCGTGATACGTCGAACACGGTTTACAACATCATGTGAAGTCAGGCCTTCGGGTTTGTCGATCAAGAGAAATCCTTCCATAATTGACGATAAATTGTTTTTCAGCTAAAGTTTGACCAGTTTTTGCTATTTCATTCAACATCCGTACGCTATGAATATAACCGAACTTGCCCGCAAACTCAAAGCCCCACCTGAAGAGCTACGCAAAAAATTGCCCGAGCTTGGATTCAGCTTTGGTGCGCGAGCAATCAAAGTTGATACACGACAAGCCCAAAAGATTATTGAAGCGTGGAACGAAATGAAACGCAAAGAGCGTCTTGCTGAAAAAGTAGAGATGCAAAAGTCTTCTGGAGAACGTCGTAAAGATATTCCAAAGGAAGAACTCAAACAAGTACGTGTCCCTGGTGTTGTGACCGTGCGTGATTTCGCCACCCTTTTGGATTTGCCTGTTCCTCGCGTGATGCAAGAGCTCATGCGAAACGGTATTTTGGCTTCCATCAATCAACAAATCGATTTTGATACAGCTTCTATTATTGCAGGCGATCTTGGATTTAACGCAGAGCTTGAGGGAGAGAAGTCTGACGAGGATGTGGAAGGAATCGATCGTATTCGAGAATCGGTAGAAAAAGAATCTGCGGAAAAATTAATGATTCGTCCACCAGTTGTCGTTGTGATGGGGCACGTTGACCATGGAAAAACACGTTTGCTCGATGCGATTCGAAGCACAAACGTCATGGACACAGAAGCAGGTGGTATTACCCAGCACATTGGCGCGTATCAAGTTGTTCGCAATGAACAAAAATTGACCTTTATTGACACTCCAGGACACGAAGCGTTTACGGTTATGCGTTCTCGTGGAGCAAAGGTGGCTGATATTGCCATCTTGGTTGTAGCGGCTGATGACGGTGTTCAACCTCAAACAAAAGAAGCGATCAACATTATCAAGTCTGCACACATTCCGTTTTTGGTTGCGCTTAACAAGATTGACCGTGAGCAAGCAAATATTGATCGCGTAAAAGGGGAACTTTCAGAGCTTGGACTTGTCCCAGAAGATTGGGGTGGCACAACTATTATGGTGCCTATTTCTGCTCGACAAGGAACCAACATTGATCAACTCCTCGACATGCTTATTTTGGTTCGCGATATGGAAAAGGAACGTATTGTTGCCAATCCAGATCGTCATGCTATTGGAACCGTTATTGAATCTAACGTCAATCCTGACGCAGGTCCTGTGGCAACCGTTTTGGTGCAAAGCGGAACCCTTCATGTGGGAGATGAACTTGGAGTAAGAGGGACGCAATACGGTCGTGTTCGACGCATGCAAAACTGGAAAGGTGACGAACTTCTCGAAGCTCCACCTTCCACGCCGGTTAAAATTCTTGGATGGAAAGTCGCTCCAGCGGTTGGAGACATTATGGAAGTTCCAGAGGATGTAAAAGATTTGAAGAAGATCAAATCAACGGACAGTTCTTTCCATGCCACTGAAGAAGTTGCTTCTATTAAACACACACAAGCCAATGAACCAGGCTTAGCAGAAGACGGATCACAAAAGAAAATTTTGAATTTGATTATCCGTTCAGATGTGCTTGGGTCTTTGGAAGCGATCTTGGGAATGCTTGATAAAATTCATCATGATGACGTGGGTGTTAAAGTGATTTCTCGTGGTCTTGGAAATATCACTGAGGCAGATATTGCTACAGCGGCTGGATCGCACACGATCGTCATTGGATTTAACGTAAAGCCAAACACGTCCGCTTCAGAACTTGCTCGAACAAAAAACGTGGATATTCGTGAATACAAAATTATTTATAAATTGTTTGAAGCGGTACTCGAGGAGCTTAAAGAAATGTTGCCTGCTCAAATCATCATCACAGAAATTGGAACGTTTGAAGTTTTGAAGAACTTTAAAAAGTTGGACAATGGTTGGATTATTGGAGGTAAGGTTAAAAAAGGAAAATTGGTTCCAGACGCCAACTTACGTTTACAACGTGCAGGGGAGTATATTGGAGAAGGAAAGATTACCAGTTTGCAACTTGGTCGAGCAGAACTCAAAGACGCTCGAGAAGGTCAAGAAATTGGTATGCAATACAAAGGCAAGATCAAACCAGAAGAAAGCGATTTGATCGAAGCCTACACAGAACAAAAAATTACAAAAGAATTTAAAATTGAAGGCATCAACCTTCGATAAACCTATGTCAGAACTTACTCTTACATCAGAAAACTTTGATGAGTCCGTACTTCAGGCAGATAAGCCTGTGCTTGTGGATTTTTGGGCACCTTGGTGTGGTCCTTGTAAAGTAATGGCTCCGGTCGTTGAACAATTGGCTCATGAAATGGATTCGGTTCTTGTTGGAAAAGTCAACGTTGATGATCATAGTGATATAGCTCAGCGCTATAACATCCTTTCGATCCCAACCTTTATCATCTTTAAAGGTGGTCAAGTTGTTGAACAGTTTTCTGGCTCCATGAGTAAAGATCAGCTTCAAAAGCGACTTTCCGCCCATATTCAATAAGGTTCGTGGAACCTTTAAGACAAATAAGACATTTCTTATGAGTCAAATAGAAGAAGTGATTATTATTGGTTCTGGCCCAGCAGGTTATACGGCGGCAATTTATGCCGCACGAGCAGATCTCAAACCACTTTTGTTTGAAGGAAAACAACTGGGGGGGCAACCTGGGGGTCAACTCATGCTGACTACGGAAGTAGAAAATTTCCCTGGATTTCCAGAGGGTATGATGGGGCCTGAGATGATGGAAAAGTTTAAAAAGCAAGCAGAACGTTTCGGAACACGGATTGTTCCTGAAGATGTGGTTGCTGTTGATTTTTCCAAGCGGCCTCTGATTGTCAAAACGCAGACTGAAATCTACCAAGCCAAGGCGGTGATTATTTGCACCGGAGCTCAAGCTATTTGGCTTGGTGTTCCAGGAGAAGAGGAATATCACGGGCGTGGGATGAGTGCGTGTGCAACCTGCGACGGATTTTTCTTCCGAGGCAAAAACGTGGTGATTGTTGGGGGTGGTGACTCTGCGATGGAAGAAGCCAATTTTCTTACAAAGTTTGCAAACAAAGTAACTGTTATTCATCGACGAGACACACTCCGTGCTTCAAAAATCATGCAAGAACGGGCTAAGCAGAATCCAAAAATTGAATTTCTGTGGAATACGGTTGTGCAGGAAGTGTTAGGAGACGGAAATAAGGTCACAGGCGTGCGTCTGTTGAATAATCAGACCAATGAAGAACAAGTGTTTCCAACGGACGGTGTTTTTGCCTCGATTGGACACAAACCAAACACAGGCTTGTTTGAAGGACAGTTGGAGCTTGATGAAAAGAAGTATTTGGTTGTTCAAACAGGTTCAACAAAAACCAGTGTAGAAGGCGTGTTTGCCGGTGGCGACGTTATCGATCATACGTACCGACAAGCGATCACTGCCGCAGGATCGGGATGCATGGCAGCGCTCGACGCAGAACGATGGTTGTCTTCAATAGAAGATCATGTAAGATAACAGGGTAATCTCCCTGTTATTTTTTTATGGCGAACCCTTTTGAACAAGCGCTGTTACAACTCAAACGTGCAACAGCTGTCCGAAGTTTTGATCAAGAATTGATCGAGCGTTTGACCTATCCAATGCGAGAAATTCGCTCTCACGTTCCACTACGTCGTGATGATGGAACGTTACAGATGGTTGAAATTTACCGAGTACAGCACAACAACTGGCGCGGTCCGTTTAAGGGTGGCATTCGTTGGCATCAGCAGACCGATATTCACGAGGTAAAAGCCTTGGCGTTTTGGATGACACTCAAGTGTGCGGTTGCCAATATTCCAATGGGAGGAGGAAAAGGCGGAGCAACGATTGATCCAAAACAATTGTCTGAAACAGAAAAGGAACGGTTGGCGCGTGGATGGATTCAACTGATGGTAGACGTCGTTGGTCCTCAAAAAGATGTTCCAGCTCCAGACGTGAATACAACCCCGCAAATCATGGCATGGATGGCAGATGAATTTGGGAAGTTAACCGGGGACAAATCTGGCGCGGTCATTACAGGCAAACCCCTTGAACAAGGGGGATCAGAAGGACGTGGAGTCGCTACGGCACTTGGGGGATTTTATGTCTTTGAAGCGTTGAAAGATCGACTGGAGCTTCCGGTCTCGTGTCGAGTGGTGATTCAGGGGTTTGGAAACGCAGGAGAACACGCAGCGGAATTTTTTTCTCAAGCGGGTCACAAAGTGATTGCTGTTTCTGACTCAAAAGGGGCCATTCTCTTAGAAGAAGGATTGGATATTGCGGAACTTGCAAAGCACAAAGCACAGACCGGATCTGTGGTTGGATTTGCTGGTTCGCAACCAGTTTCTTCTATATTTGAAGTCCCTTGTGATGTGCTTATTCCTGCGGCTCTTGAAAACGTCATTACAGAGCAAAACGTTGATCAGATCCAAACACGCGTTATTCTTGAGCTTGCAAACGGTCCGACAACACCTCAGGCTGATGATGTCTTGTTTGCAAAACACATTCCGGTCTTACCAGACATCTTGGCAAACTCTGGCGGTGTCACTGTTTCGACGTATGAATGGGAGCAGAATATAAAGGGGGAACATTGGAGACAGGAACAGGTCTTTGATAAGTTGAAGCGCACGATTCAACGGGAAGCTGTGGCGATTTTTGATCGATCGGTTCAGTTGGAAACAGATTTGCGTCGCGCAGCTTTCATTGTTGCTCTTGAGCGGTTACAACAGGCACAAAATAATCGATCTTAAAAAAAGAAGCCCAGAGAGTGGGCTTCAGCAAGCAGCCGTTTCGGCTGCTTTTTGTATGGCGTGTTGCAAAGCTGAGAGGTCTTGTTGGATGCGATCACCCAAGAAGGAAGTGTTTGTGTTTCGTGTTGTGACAAGAAGTCCGTAAAACGGACGTCCGTAAGCACTCGAAGCCGAACCGGCACCCAAGTAAATGAGTTCCTCGTTGGTTAGGGCGGAGGCCTGTTGCATCTTTGGTGGTGGATCCACACACAAGATGGGTTCGAATCGGTTACCATTGAGACCGGTTTTGACACTTACGGCCAAATCGACACCTTGGTCTGT
>Ga0208373_1004999_pt1 | contig 11380 bp, 12 predicted proteins | sample RifOxyC2_FD_184036 | JGI IMG/M metagenome (GOLD analysis project Ga0208373, IMG submission 184036) | Soil microbial communities from Rifle, Colorado - Rifle Oxygen_injection C2 (SPAdes) | ecosystem: Environmental > Terrestrial > Deep subsurface > Rock core/Sediment | place: Rifle, Colorado... | reverse complement strand
TAGCGACTTCTGGCAGACCATTGAGGATTTTACGATTATTGAATCTGATTAAGAAATTATCCAATCCCAGATTCTTCATCGTTGTATACATCAAGGTAATGATCTCTGCATCAGCCAGGATTGAGTTACTGCCAACAATATCCGCGTCAAACTGCGTAAATTCTCTGAACCGACCGGCCTGCGGTTTTTCTTTCCGCCAAACTGAACCACACTGATAACGCTTGAACGGCTTGAGTATCTCCGGATACGCCGCGACAACTCTGGCCAAAGGAACCGTCAAATCAAAACGCAACGTAACATCCTGGTCGCCAGCCGTAAACCGATATACCTCCATCTTGAATTCATTCGTGTCCGTTCCCAAAACTGCCGACCTCTCCAAAGCAGGAGTGTCCAAAGGCAAAAAACCAAACTGCTCAAAACTGCGCCTGATAGTGCTTAAAACCTCCTGCTTAGCAAGCATCACATCAGGGATATAATCCCTGAATCCGCCAAGCAATTCCGGTTTAATTTTTCTGTCTTTTGACATATTTTCCTCCCAGATCAAATGATTATCTTTTTGTATGAAGCGGCTAGAATTACCCGCTGATCCGCATCGTCATACCTGGCAATAACTTTAAATCCCAACTTCATGAACCAGGAAAAAGCCACCGTCGGCGGATTCGTCTTAGTCCTGACAATTCCAATATCCAAATCTTGGATAAGCATATCGGAAACAAAATTAGAGAACATGGCTTTGGCGATTTTTCTTCCTCTAAAATCCTGCGCCACGCCTATCTCATCATGATAGGATATTTTCGGCACATTGCCAAATTCTTTTCTTATTTCCGCCGCCACGCCTGACAAAGCAATCTTGCCTTCCAAGACCTCCGGCTCTATGGGATACCCCCAACAGAAACCAACCACCTGGTCACAATTACCATCGCACACCGCGAGCCAACAAGAAGTGTGCTGGACTACCTCTTTTGAGATATCGCCCCTCACTTCTTGCTCGGTCCAGAAATCAGACACGGCCTGACGGCAATGCGTAAAACCCATCTGCCGAAGCTCCTCTTCTTGACCGAGACCCCATTTCAAACCACAAACCCGACACTTTTTCCACTCGTTCCACGGTTCACCGCTGAAAACATCCCGGTAACATTTAATAAGTTGCCCAAAATGCCTGGCGTCACCGCCGCTATGCGGACTGAAACGCTGAAGAGTCACTCTCTCACTCATATTCCCCTCCTATTAGTTTTTAAGGTTCTGTCCGTTACAGTTCATTGATAATCGCTCTGCACGCTACAGTAAACTTTTTCAACTTCCCAATTTCAATAAATTCATTAGCCGAATGTGCTTGATAGACATCCCCCGGACCGAAAATCAAATAAAGATTATTTTTTCCCTTCAGCTCTACTGCTTCACTCCAAAATTTAGCCACATCTAATTTTGAATTTTTAAAAAATCGGCTAACGATTTTTTTAAAATCTTTCACTTCTTTTTTCCCGTAACTATCAAAGGCTATCCCCTTAAATAAAACTTTTATTTTAGCATGGCAGTCTATTTTTTTTATTTCTGTTGTTAGGTCAGTGGCTATTTTTTTAAAATTGTCTCTCGGCGACAAACGATAACTTAGCTCCAAGACGCAACTTGCCGCCATTGAATTTATCGCCGCACCACCCGTTATTTTTCCTAAATTAACCGTTGAGACACCGAAAATCGTATCTTCTTTATCAGAGAACAAACCTTCCTGTTTTTTTATAAAATCAATAACTCGCGCCATTTTGTATATAGCATTGTCTCTCTCGTTGGTCTGGCAATTGGCATTTGAAGCGTGTGAACTTCTGCCCGGCATGGAAACTGACAGCTCTAAGACTCCTTTTTGCCCAACAGTTACTTTCCCACCAGTGGGTTCTGGCGCAATAATAACAGCATTGTTAATCTTCATGACGACAGACATTTTTTTTATGTCTTCTACCGTTGATTCTTCATCCGAAGTGAAAAGTAAATATATTTCTCTTTTCAAATCTATTCTATTCCCCATCAGCGCGCATAGAATACTAGCAATGGAACCTTTCATGTCAGCAGCGCCCAGGCCAGTAATTCTGTCTCTCTTAAAAACCGGGGACCAGGGATTACTTTTCCATTCCTGAGAAGGGCTAACCGTGTCCAGATGACAGGCAAAAACTATAGGCTTCTTTAAAACCTTGTCCGGCATTAGTTTTATGGCAAAACTTCGGCCGGCTGTTTCCGGAATTGTAGCTATTTCTTTCTTCTTGATTTCTTTAAAAAAACTGATAATAAAATCTTTCAAGCCGTTATTATAATCGCCCTTAACAGTTTTAAAAGAAATCAGCTTCTTTATTATCTCTTTTTCATCTAATTTCATAAGTAAGCTTAAAATCTATCGTTTAATAAAAATACCAGACCTGAACTAAAGAATCAAGTTTTGCCGCAAAATAAAAGCCACCGCTCATTTTTGGATGATTGGTGGCAATTTGAGATTTTCTTCATTTTGACTCCTCGTAATGAATCCACTCATTGTTGTCCATCAAACCCTGGATTGCTCGGCCTATGGCGCCCGGATGTTTCCATGGCTCCTCTCGCTCATCGAATTTCAGCTCAACGATTTCGTCCGTGAGTTCGGAGATTACAACAGACGAATCGCCTATGTCCCGAGCTATTTGCTGGCGTAAATCCTCGGGAAAATCATTGTGGACGAGACGCACTTTGGTCAAACCATCTTCTTTGCACATTTTCTCACCTCCCTTCAAGATAAAAAGTTAAAAAGGAACAGCCAATGAACAAATTATCGCTTAAATTAACTTATCATATCTTTAGCCAAAAGAAAAGGACCGGCTATTTTTTAAGCCGGTCCTGTTTCCCCTGTTTTTTAGGGGATCATTTTTGAAATATCAATCTCTAAAATGTCCATCACTCCTAATCTTTTTAAGTCAGGAATGATGACGTTAAGACTGGAAGCTTTTACTACTGATTCCAGTGCGAACCAAATCTGGTTATCTTCGCTCTTTTTCGCCAACTGCGAAACGGTGGGAGAGCGCATTGAAGGAAGATAGCTAACCACAGCGTCAATACCGTCAGCCGGCACATTCATCTTGATCAAAATTTTATCACGAGCACTTAAAGCACCGTCAATCAAGCTCTTTATCTCTTCTATCTCTTGACGCTTAATCGGATCCTTCCATGAACCGGGGTTAACAATGAATTTCGTAGAAGAATTCATAATGGTTGCCAGGATTTTTTTATTGTTCTGTCGCAATGTCTCGCCGGTTTCAGTAACATCTACTAGATATTTGGCTAGACGCGGTACCTTGATCTCCGTTGCCCCGAAAGATACTCTTTTTTTTATCCGTCCCTTGCCAATCCGGTCGAAATAATTCTTAGTGATATTAGGATACTCAGTAGCCACTTTATCCTCAACCGAGATATCGTTTACATCATTGACTGGATTGCCATTATCAGTCGCCAGGACTATCTTCACTTTCCTAAAACCGCCCCGAGAAAACTGCAAATCAAGAATTTCTTTAACGTTGGCTCTGGTTTCCACGATCCAATCATAACCGGTAACCCCAATGTCAAATTCTCCTTCGGAAATGTACTCTGCTACCTCTCGCGGTCGCAAAGGAAAAACTTCTTCGATTCGAGGATCATCGATTGACAATCGATAGTCTCTCGCTCCTCTTTTTTTTATGGGCAAACTTGCCTGTTCAAAAAGCCTGAAAGTCCCTTCTTCTAAGCTTCCATTCGGAACCGCTAATCTTAACATTTTCCGCTCCTCCTTCCCTCTCTGTCTTTAATTTATTATTATGCCTTTTTAAGGTACCCGTATAAAACAAAAAGCCCACAAGGGGCTTTGCTATATCCTTAATTTCGTTTGTTATCTACAACGAAAATAGCCAAACAAAAGCCCCTTATTCCAGAGTTCATTGTGATGATGGACCTTGTTAAAAGCTACTCTCTTTTTCATATAAAAGATTATATTACTAGTCATGATCTTTTGTCAAGTTTTTTAAATAAAAATCGACAGCACCAAATAGCGATTCCATGCGTTTTTAAAAATCCCTATTCAATCACTGGCTTAAATATATATAAATGCTATGCTCTTTTTCCACCTTTTTCTTCAATTCTTAACGGCTCTCTATTCTCAAGCGGCCAGCAGGAAATAATTACCAACACTTCTCTTCTCGCTTCTTTATTGATTTTTTCTTCTAATCTTTTCAATAACTTTGGATGTAAAAAAGCATAGATTATGTCGGCATCAGACAAATTGAATTTAAAAAAATTACCAAAACAGATTTTTACTTTTTTATTAAATAAAGATCTGATTTTTGAATACAAATAGAATAAAGGCGAAACTTCTATCCCGACGCATTTTATTCCGTATTTTTTTGACAGATAAAATAACAAGTCCCCAGTTCCGCTTCCCAAATCGAAAAATATCTTATCCGGTTGCAAGCCTGCTAGGTTAGTAATTTTTTCATAATCTTTTTTTCTCGTCGGGAACCAAATCACCCCGAAAAAACCTCCGAAAGAGAATAAAATTAAAAACGCTATAATAATTAATAAAAAAATCTGCGATGGCATTTCAAAAAATATTCTAAATTCAAGCCTCCTCTTACTGAAAGGCCTTCTTGATTAACTTACTTAGCCCATGAAACCATAGATTATAATGCTTTAAATCTTGCATATTTTTTAACCACGCATAATCAATTATCTCATTACTAACCACAACTTTCGAATTCTTTGTTTCTCCTTTAAAAAATACTGCGTATCGATAACCGCTAGCCTCATCCCAACTGTCTACATCGATAATGTCAGTTATTTTAAAGCTTTTTATACCGGCTTCTTCTTTCAACTCTCTTTTCAAACCATCAAGCCAATTTTCTCCATCGTTTAAACGCCCGCCTGGTAGCAACCATTTTCCCGCTTTGTGTTTCAATAATAGAATATGCCCTTCCTTATTAAAAAGTAAAATGTTTTGGGTAATTTTATGCATGGTTGTTATTTTTATTAATTTGATTCCAGAATCTAACGCAACAATATTGGAGAGAAGCGCCAAAGGTGTTAAGTTGGATTCCTATGAAAAATTACAAAAGATTAAATATGAATGAGTGGGAATAAATCAACATTGGTATTTTTATATTTGTCTAAATATTTCTTTAAATCCAACTCTTCCATATTGTCACACTGTACTATGATTTAAGTCTACACACAAAAATCTTAGGGCGAAGATACGCATTCACCGATGTCATAAATTTTAGTTCTAATGTTTTTACAATCTTAAATTCTGATTCCAAGATAATTTTTTTCAAAATTTCGTACTTGCTCGTGTAAACAACTAATTTTCCCCCAGGACTTAATGTTTTTTGGCAGTATTCAATAAAACACTGGTAAAGGTTTTCCAAGTCTTCATTTTTTGAAATAACCATACCAAACGGCAAATCAGATGTAATAACATCAAATTTACCTAGATCTGGTTTATCAAAAATATTTCTTTCTTTCAGCTGTATTTTTTTTATCAATCCCGCTTTTTTTATGTTTTGTATAGCTAAAGAGATGCTTTTTTTATTATTATCAAAACCAATCAATTGTTTTAGATTCGGATAACATTGACTAGCCTCGATAAGCAATGTTGCACTCCCAGAAAAAATATTTAAATAGGAATCCACGTTCTCTAATTCACATAAAGAATTTACCGCATACGCAATCGTAGAATCCATCGCACCGCTCATATTTTTTACTTTATAATCTCTAGAAGACAAAGGCCTTGACGTAATCTGAACACCAATTTCCCAGATTTCATCAAGTTTTTTTATGATATGAATTTTCATGTCCGACTCTTCTTTCTCGGTTAGTCCGTACGTTCTCTGTATGTATTCAGCAATACCGCGGACTCTTGGAGAATCTGAACCAGCACAAGTTATTTTAAAAGTCTTAAATTTATCTTTATTTCCGTTAATGATTATTTCTATCAGGTTGCCTAATATCGATTTGTGGTTAAAAATATAAAATGGACTATATTTAGAATTTTGCATAACAATATATGCTCGAGAAACGCTTCTTAGGCGTTTAATCGCGGCAAGATTTTGCACAAAATCTAAATAAATATAATCACCCTCTTCTTTAATAACACGGAGACTCGCCAATCGACTTATCTCGTTTAAAACGACTTCCCTCAAGCCCATGATAAAAGCTAATTTTATTTCTAATTTTGATTCATTCATAAAGCGTAGAAAATTTATTGTACTCCTAAATAAACGGCTGTTTAATGAGCACGCGATGGAGCACTATTGAGCGGTTAATTCTTGGCCGAAAATGAACCTATCAAGCAAGCAGATTTATTTCTCTAGTGCATAAAAGAATATCTGGCACTTACTCTTTACTTTAAAATTGGCCGATGAATTTTATCAATAAAATTGCAGTAAGCGCTGATTTCTTTTTGCAATCCAGCGCTACGATCTAGTTTCTTGATTTCAGAAATAGTCGCCCATCGATATCGAGAGTGTTCATTCTCGTCAATTTTGATATTTCCGCCTATATATTCGGCGAGATAATTGATACCGACTAGCGCATTCTCCTGATTCATATTGAGGCCAAATGTGTTGAAAGGATAAAGAATATTTACACTCAACCCCGTTTCTTCTTTAATTTCTCTTTCAAGTCCAATGATTATTTCTTCTCCTTCTTCTAAGCGTCCGCCTGGCGTTTCCCAGCCCGTCAGATCATCATTTTTCTCGCTTTCTTTGGTCTTAACGATGAGAAAAGAATCCTCCTTTTTTATAAGAGCCTTAACGGCTATAGAACATTTTAACATAATAGATAGAAAATAAATTAATGACTATTTGCTCTCCTCGACATAAGAACCCTCCAAATAGGCGGGTTCAAAAATATGATAAATATTTATTAGACTACCTTATTATCTTGATAGCCTTTTCTAAAAGATTATCAAAATCTTTATTGGCACGCCAAATATTTTTAAGTTTTCCTCTTAATAAAAGATGCTCCGGATAGCCAATATCTTCTACTAAAATAATTCTACTGAATTCCGATTCGTTTAATAAAAAAGTTAAAGATTCCTTCAAATTATCTATTTCTTCTCCGCTTAAACCATTCTTTTCAAGGTATGCCTGATAATGATGCAAAAAATGTAAGTGGAATAATTCATGACAAATGCTGGTCAAAGAAAAAGGGAGACTATGCCAAATAGATACCATGAACCAATTTTTCTCTGCGTTGTCTAAGCACATAAAACCGGTGGTCAAGAAACAATCAAAATTATCACGATAAATTTTTTTCTTAGTCAAACTCGAAAGATTATTAAAAAAATCATTTTCAACTGCTCTCCATATACCTTCGAGCGAAATTATTGTTTTATCAATAACATTAGAACGATAAATCTTCAGATGATGATTTTCTAAATATTCCCGAACTAAATTCTGTGCTTCTAAAAATTCTGCTGCAACGATTTTTTTCAATAAACTTTTAGGAATAAATGCTATCTGGGAATTCCAATCAAGCCCCCATAGATTTTTATCTTTGGCTATAGAAACCCAACTCCAAGCATCATTATTTATATTATATTTAAATTCAACTTTCGGCATATTTTTATTGTCTATTGGATAATAACAAAACCATTAAAAAAAGTTAAGGGCTGATTAACATTCTGGTCAATCAGCCCTTTTTCTATTGTCGTGTCTGCTCATATAAATCCCATATTAACCATCTAAGGGATTCTTTAGCGTGAACACAGAAAGTTTCATCCACTTCCCAAATGCTACCCTTACGCATATGAGCGTTATGTGCACAACCGCCCCCGCAGAAAGAAACCGCTTCACAATCAAAGCACTGGCTCATGTTTAAAGGTGAACGCAGACTCCATTCTTGCCAGAATGGATGGGTGTAGGGATCGAAAGTTTCGTCTGGCTCCACAAAAAAATCTCCGGTGCCGCTGTATGCATGACAAACGCCCATCTTGCCATCAGGTCTTACCACTATCTGCTTACCACAGCCGCAACAATCTCTGTCATAAATCTCCGATTGCACGAAAGCCTTAACCTTACGCATCATCCTAGCTTCATAGATGCATCTCTGTCTAGCTATTTTAAAACAATCAATCAGAGAAGCAGAAACTTTCTTAAAGTAATCCGGGGACTGAACCTGATATTTACCGCTATCCAGCAAGGGATTAAATCCAATCTGATTAATTCCTGCCTCGTCCAAAAACCATTCAAATATCCTCGGTAAATTGTCGACGTTTTGTTCGGAGATAGTGCAAGAGACACAGACATTGGCACCAAATCTTTTTAATGTTTTTATCCCTTCCATCACCGAGTAAAAAGTTCCTGTCTTCCCGTCTTGCAGAACACGACAAGCGTCATGCACTGATTGATACCCATCGATAGAAACATCCACCTCGATACTGTTCTCGGTACAAAATTTAGCAAATTGTTCACTTATTAATGAACCGTTTGTGTTAATGTTTATCTTTAAGTTCGCTGGCAACTCGCTATTTGCCTTTAAGCGATTAATTTCAACTACAGCTCGATAAAAAACGTCTACATTAAGCAACGGCTCTCCACCATAGAAAACAACTGATGGTTCACGCGGATGAAAATCAGAAAATTGATAGGCTTTTTTTAAAAATTTTGAAAATTTTCCGATAGCCAAAATAGCCGTGGCATTGGTCATATTTGTACGCTCTCTCCGAGCGGAGCCATAGGATCCATATGACCCTTCGAAAAAACAGTACGAACAACCAAAATTACAATTGTCCGTCAAAATCAGATAAAGGGTATCAATACAAGGACGCCGCAAGATTTTTTTCTGTATTCTTGCTATCTCCATATCCTCTTTGTCTTCTCTCGGAACCAAAAGCCTATACTGCTCAAGATATGAAAGCACCTGCGAAGTTATCTCGTCTAAACTATTAGCACTGCTTCCAAGACTCAAGAGCAAATAGTCTTTAATCTTTTCTAAAAGCTCCACACCGACAAAAAGAATTTGTCGATTTAATGAGTGGAAAATAGCAACCATATCGCTTTTTTCCAAGAAATGAGCATACTTGGAAAACTTAAGCTTTTGGGCTCTACACATTTCAATCCTCCTATTTCTTACGCTCAAAAAGAGTTTAAAATGGAGGGCGGTTTTAAGGTAGAAACCGCCCTCTCCTTTTTTTGACAGCCATTATGCGCAACGACAAGTGCTGCTGCAAGTTGCGCATGCGCCACACTTAAGGTTCATGGTCGCTTTATCTGCAAGCTTACCAAGAATTTTCCGAAAGGCCGTCACCCCTGGGACTACAAACTTCAAGATCACCACCCCCTTTCTTTTTAAAGATCTATGCGTTTTTAGGCTAAATTCACAGCCTGCGGATTCGCATTTGAATTTGTATGATTTGGTAAGATAGAATCATGAAAAATCAAAAAAAAGTTTTCGCATCTTTCAAAAAGCGAACGGGATGAAATTTATCTGTTAAGAAAAAAGAAGCGTTCATACGCAGACATCGGGGACGCTCTCGGCCGCAGCGCATACGCCGTTTGGTACGAGTTCAACAAAAACAAAGTTAATCACCAATATAATCCGGCCAAAGCTCATCACAAGGCGTATGTCAAAAGAAAATACGCAAAATTCCAAGGCAAGAAAATTGTGGATAATACAGAGTTGCAGGATTTTGTTGAAGAGAAACTGTATGATGACCAGTCGCCAGAAAACATCGCAAAAAGAATTAAAAAACACGAGCTGCATCTGCCGCCTGTTTCCAAAGACAGCATTTACCGATATATCGAAAGCATTTACGGCAGACGCCTTGAATATCATCGGAGCAAACGAAAAAACCGGCGCTGGAGCAGGCGCCGGAGGTCAAAAGAAAAGTTACTAGATAGAAAGTTTATAGATGAAAGACCGAAAATAATCGGGAAAAGAAGCAGAATCGGCGACGCGGAAGCGGACTTTCTCGTGTCTGGTAAAACAGGCAAAGGAGTAATCCTAAACATGGCAGACAGAAAATCACGCGCTCCGTTTTTAGAACAAATATTGCACCCGACCCTGGATAACGTTAGCCTCGCGTTTTTGAGAATTAAGAAACGATTTCCCGAATTGAAAACAATTACAACAGATAATGACTTGCTTTTACAGCATCACAAAGATTTGGAAAAACTTTTAAATGTCGCAATATATTTCTGCCATCCATACAGTTCGTGGGAAAAAGGGACGGTTGAAAATATCAATGGCTGCATACGAAAAGACATACCGAAAGGCAGCGATATTTCAAAATATTCAAAACGATTTATACTAAAAATTGAGAACAAACTGCAAAGAAAATTCATGGACTGCCTTGACCACTTTACTCCCTTAGAAGTTCTGACAAAGTCGCGCAAACAAAAACAGCGCCGAAGCGCTGCGAAAAAATTAAAAGCAAGTTATACAAATTGAGCCCGTCGGCCAGTGTTTAAGCAATATGGGAGTATGCCATCTTTATTATTTTTTGTCAATATTTATTCCCCTCTCCTACAAAAAAGGATGGCCCGAGCCAAGCCCATAGCTAAGATTCGAATCAACTTATAAAATAATCCCCTATTACATAATGCTCACGATAGTGAAGATAATGCAGTCTAAAAAATAAAAAAGCCGGCTCCCTGTTGGAAGCCGGACTAGATAATCCTCGCTTGGCGACAGATGCTTAGAATCCCATCGCCGACATATAAGCCATGCCGCATGCCATGGCACCAGACAACAAAAAAAGAAAAGAAAATAGGAAACCCGTCTTCACGCTCCTTCCTCCTTTCTAACGTTGAACCCATGGTTTCGAATTGAGTAAATTTTCAAATCAACACCAGTTTCTTTTTCTTCTGGGCACGAGATACAGCTCGAAATAGAAATCGCTGTGCCGGGTAAAAATTCTTGTCTGTAAATTAGCTCCTCGACATCTTCAGAGCCTTCAGAAGATAACTCTATCACAACTGTTCGCAAAAATCGCCTTATCGCTTCTGCTCTTTGATCTGTCAAATCCATGTGCGAACCGCAAGAACGACAGGTCAAAATTATTTTTTCCGGATGACCGCATTGTTCACAAATGAAATCTTTCTCTCCCTGTCCAACTACATGACAAAGAACACATTCGCCAAAATGCTTTCCCTTAATCTTTTTCATAACCCTTCCTTTCTTTTTCTCTTCAATTGTAGAAGAACGATTTCAAAAATTACTGATATCAAATTTCAAAATATATATTTGAAAATCTGACTTCAATAATCTTTATCAAGTAATTAATGAAGGGATGAACCCAAGCCCGTTTCACCGCGCTTCATTTTTTCTTGAAAAATTGAAGCGCTGGTTTCTGCGTATTCACTAATCTTTTTCAAATAATTCGTTTCTTTAAAATCGTCAT
>Ga0208373_1004997_pt1 | contig 11386 bp, 5 predicted proteins | sample RifOxyC2_FD_184036 | JGI IMG/M metagenome (GOLD analysis project Ga0208373, IMG submission 184036) | Soil microbial communities from Rifle, Colorado - Rifle Oxygen_injection C2 (SPAdes) | ecosystem: Environmental > Terrestrial > Deep subsurface > Rock core/Sediment | place: Rifle, Colorado... | reverse complement strand
GCCCCCATAGTTCAATGGATAGAACAGGCCCGTCCTAAGGGCAAAATGTGTGTTCGATTCATGCTGGGGGCACGATTACCGTTATCGTCTTTATGTTTCATGTGAAACATTTGGTATTTATTGATTAATGAGGGCCTGTAGCTCATCTGGTAGAGCGCAGCATTCGCATTGCTGAGGTAAGGGGTTCGACTCCCCTCAGGTCCACAAAATATATTATAGATTTGCAGATAGGCTAGTGGCCTATTTTTTTGTCTGTAAAAGTGGATAATAATGTGTATAACATTAAAATAGTGTGGACATTTGTATACACTAGTGTATACAAAAAATAATAAAAGTTGCTAAGTTAAGCTATTCTTACTTTTTATGATAAAATATTAGCTTAATTATATAAAATGTTTCCCGTGAAACATTTTAAATAGAATATATCTACGAACAATGCATTTATAGTGGAACTTGGGACTTTGTGAAAAAAATTATATGCATATGTATGTATAAATTATGATAATATTAAAAATTTTTCATTTAATCAGTCATAAAACACTTTTTGTCGGTCCGATATAGTTTAAATCACTTTGTAGTTTCTAATTAGTTGCTTGAATGTCTTTTATTAAAGTGGCCACAATGTCCGCCCGTTTAAAAAATAAAGAGATTCAAGAATCTAAATTTTTCTACACAACAAGCACAATTTATGACAAGATTATTATTTTTTAAAAATGTTTCCCGTGAAACATTTTTAAGTGTAAATGACAAAAATGTGGTTAAAATATTTATTGTTGTGAATAACAATTTATGCTATAATAATAAAAGAAAATATTTTCTTAAAAAATAATTTTTTATGTTTAGTCAATTAAGATTTGGTAAGATAGTTGATAGAATTTCTTATATATTTCTGATTTTAAATATCATATTAATTCCGCTAATATTAGATAAAAATTTAAGTAATTTTTATATCATACCAAAACAGTATGTATTTGGTGGTTTGGTTTTGATCAACATTTTATTTTGGGTTTTGAAAATAGTGCTGACAAAGAAAATTCAATTTACAAAAACAATGATAGATAAACCTATTATTGCGCTTGCAATTGTAGGGTTGTTGAGTGCGATTTTGTCGGTAAATGCCAACGATAGTTTCTTTGGGCGTTCGGAATATTTTACCTTAAACTATATTATTATAATATTATTTCTAGGTTTTTATTACGCTTTCGTAAATTTTGTTAAAACAGAAAAGATGTGGCGTGGTATTTTAGATTCATTTTTAGCGGTAGGATTGGTGTCTTTGTTAATATTTATTTTAAAAACCTTGTTAAATATTAGCTTATTAACGAAATTGTTAGGGCAAAATTTTAATACTATCGATCAAATGAATAGTGTTTTTGGTGTATGGGCAGTCATTCTCTTGGTTTTATCTTTTGGTCAGCTAATAAAGAAAAACATGCACATTGGAAGAATAATTTTTTCCTTCGTGGTTGGATTGTTGTCAATTGCCGTATTATTAATGCTTAGTTTCAAAATATTGTGGGTAATTTTACTGATTTCTTTAGTATTGCTATTAATGTTTGGAATTAATTTTATTAAAGAAGCAAATTTAGGTTGGTTGTCTGCGCTATTCGCCATGTTAATTTTTTCATTAATTTTTATTGTATTTGGAACTCCGAAGTTTCTTCAGATGCCAGTTCCAACAGAAGTAGCGCTTGGACTACAATCTTCATGGTCAATTGCTAGTGCTACCACATTCTCTGGAGTAAAGGAGTTTCTGGTTGGAAGTGGCTTAGGATCATTTGGTGTTGATTTTTCAAAATTTAGAAATTCAACATTTAATTTGGATTCTACGGCGTGGTCACTTCGTTTTAATCAGCCTTATAATTCATTTTTAAGTTTATTGTCTGAAGGCGGAGTTCTGGTGGTTTGTGCTATTGTATTTATTGTCCTTCTGGCATTGGGTCATGTATTTACTGTTTGGAATAAAATACGGGCATCATCTACAATTTCTTCAGAAGCAAATTTTAAAAATGAAAATATTCTTTTTGAATCATTTTTGGTTACCATTGCTTTTGTTGTTTTAAATATTAGTCTTTGCTTATTTTTCTTTAGTCAAATATTATGGTTCGCCTGGTGGCTGTTTTTGGCTTTATTAGTTGTTGGTTTTTCTTTTTATAATAGACATTTTACCAAAGAAAATGAATTTACTTTTGAAAACACTCCTCAATATAGTCTTTCGTTTTCATTTGGATTAATTGTAATAATGACGGGATTGGTAATGTCTACAATTTGGGGTGTTCGATTATATTTGGGTGAAATAGCATTTGCTAAAGCACTTGCTAGTAGTGATCATAAAGTTGCTGAAATTTATATCAACGACGCTTTGAGTAAGAAACCAAAATCTGATGTATATCATTCGGTTTTAGCACAAATATATTTAAATCAAGCAATTGAAATAAGTAAAAGTGAAAAACCAGATGTCCAAGCAATTAGCACAATAATGGCTAAGGCTGTAAATGAGGCAAAATATGCAACCGATATAGCACCAAAATCCATTGCGTTGTGGGAAAGTTTGGCTACAATGTATGAAAATGCTTCAGCGCTTGTGCCAGAAGCAAGAGACTGGGCGTTAAAAGCTTTAGTTCAGGCTAGAGATTTGGAACCGACCAATCCATCAAATTGGTGGCGCATAGGAAATAATTTTGCCGCCTTAACAAAATGGGATGATGCTATAAAAAATTATGAGATGGCGATAGAATTAAAACCAGATTACTATGGTGCGTATGTCAGTCTTTCGAATGCATATGAACAGACTAAAAAAACAGATAAAGCAATTGAGACTTTTGAAAAAATCGTTGAGCAGAAACAAGTTGATCCAGAAACTTTGTATAATTATGGTCGCTTGATCTACAACCGTAATGGAAATGGTGATCGAGATTTAGCAGAAAAAATTTGGCTCAAAGTTATTTCTTTGCAACCAAATTATTCCAACGCTCTGTATAGTTTGGGATTGTTGTATGAAACAAGAGGCGACAAAACTACTGCGTTGCAATATTTTTATAAAGTAAAAGATTTGAATCCAAACAATAAAAATATTTCGGATAAAATAAAAAAATTATTGGGACCGTCTACTAGTGCGGAACCTACCGTCGTATCAAATCAGATCAAAATTAAATAATATTTTATGAAAATAAGCAAAATTGTCGCAATAGCGGCGGTGATTGCTCTGGTTATACCAGGAATAGTTTTTGGAGCTATGTCTTCCACAAATTATTTTATTTATGCGGATACCGTTGATTTTGGTGGTGGTGTTGGTACTAGTACAAACTACAATCTTCAAGAATCACTTGGCGGTTATGCAGGTGGTATTAGTACAAGTACTAATTATCAAATACGCGCTGGATTTCAGATTGTTGAAGTAGGAATTTTGAGTCTAAATTTAGATAGTAATAGTATGAATTTTGGAACGCTTTCGACAGCCGGTGCGGTTGCTACTGGAAACATAAATGCTACGGTTGATACAAATTCTGCTACCGGCTATGTTTTATCGATTTCATCAGTCAATGGTTCTAGTTTGACCGCTGTTTCTGATGGGGCAGTCGATGGTGCTGACAATACGGAAGAATATGGTTTGGCAGTAAATGGAGCCAACGAAGCATATATAAATGATGCCGCTATAGTTAGCTCGCTAACTCTTGCGTCCTCACCAGTTGCTGTTTCATCGGATGTTACTACACTGACCTTTAAAGCGGTAAGATCATCGGGAAGTTCGTCTGGAACATATTCACAAAATATTGTTATAAATGCAGTGGCAAATATTTAATTATGACTTTTAAAAAAATATTTTTATTTTCATTTATTTTTGGAATGTCATTTCTTTGTTTTTCACCAGCCAAAGCATTTTCTATCAGTCCGCTTAAATATACAATTAGTTTAGATCCAAATGACAGTAAAGATTTGGTGGTTACAGTAAAAAATGATTCAAATGTAAAAAAAGAGTATGAGGCAGTTGTGGCTGGTATTCAACAAGATAATTTAGGACGATCCATTATCAAATCAAATAGCGATATTGCAGAAAATTGGATAAAATATCAAAACAAAAAAATAAATATTAGTAGTGGTGAAAGTGGTGATTTAATTTTTACAATTAATATTCCAAAAAATGTTTTGCCGGGGGCACACTATATAGCGATTGGTGCTCAGGAAAAAAACAAAGAAAGCGTTGGATCGCAATTGATGACAATAGTGGTGATCCATATTGCTGGCACCGTTAACGAATCACTGGTATTAGAAAAGTTTGCAACAAATAAAAAATATTATTTAAATAAAAAATTTAATTTTTTACTTCAATTAAAAAATACTGGTAATATAGATTTGACATTGAATGGTAAGTTGGAAATTTATAATTTTAAAAATAATATTGTAAATTCTAGTCAGATAAATTTGGGAAATAAATTATTTTCACAATCAAATCGAACAGCCAATTTTAGTCCAATTTTTACAAATAAAATCTTATGGCCTGGTTGGTATAGAACGCTGGTAGTTGTCGATTATGGATTGACTCAACAACAAATAGTTGGAGGTACCAATTTTTGGTATCTACCAGTTTGGTTTTTGAGTGTTGTGATTGCATTATTAGTATTGATAATTTTATTTTTTGTAATTAGAAAAAATAAACATGAAAAAACTGGTTAAAAAAATTTTTCTAATATTAGTATTTTTACTTCTTAATGGAGTGCTTTTGTATTCGGCAAATGCTGAGACTCAAAATATTAATGTTCAATTAATTGTTCCTAGTAGCGGTGGTGGTGGAGGTGGAGATGTAACTCCTCCGCCTGTAGTAGATGCAACACCACCGACAATTAGCGGTGTAGTTTCAAGTACTACACACACAACTGCTCTAATTTCATGGACAGCTAGTGACAATGTTGGAATTTCATCGGTAGCATTTGCCTATGGAACTTCGTTGTCTTATGGGCTGACTGCTTCGCCTGCCGGAAGTTATAGTGTTAATTTGTCTGGATTGGCAACGGGCACTATATATTATTATAAAATTACCGCAGTTGATGCTAGCAGTAACAGTGTAAATTTTACCGGTAGTTTTAAAACAACCGAGGCTTCTATTGTTTTAGATGTCACTCCACCATTGATAGCAAATGTTGTATCTAGCACAACTTATACTACTGCATCGATAAATTGGAGCGCTAGTGATAATAAGGCAATATCGGCGACTACTTTTGTGTATGGTACGACGATATCGTATGGACAAACGTCTATTCCAGGCGGTAGTTATGTTGTAAATTTATCTGGTTTAGCTACCAACACAATATATTATTTTAAAATTACAGCCATTGATACCAGCAACAATCAATCAACTTTTACTGGAAGTTTTAAAACACCGATCTATACTTCCGTTGTAACAGGTCCGATTGTATCAAATATTTCTGCTGTACCTGGGGTAAATTCCGCTGTAATAACTTTTAACACCGACAAAAATTCTACCGCTCAAATAAATTATGGTAGTACAGTCTCCTTAGGAAGCAATGCTTCGCAAGGACAAACACTGCAAACAAGTCACACACTGTCCTTGTTTGATCTATCACCAAACAAAACATATTATTATCAAATAATTGCGACTGACGCAGATTTAATAAGTACAAGCACGATAATTTTAAATTTTAAAACATTGCCGGATATTATCGCTCCACCAAATGTTTCAAATTTACAATTAATAACTGGTTTAAATTCCTTTACTTTAAATTGGAATAATCCATCTTTGTCATTTGCGCCTGATTTTAATGGTGTTAAAATCTTGAGGAAGATAAACGTTCAAGCTTCTGGTCCAAACGATAGTAGCGCTTCTGTTGTTTATAATGGAAACGGTGAAACTGTAAAAGACAGTCAGGTGCTACCTGGTTTTACTTATTTTTATACAGTTTATTCTTACGATGCCTCAAATAATTTTAGTTCCGGTAATTTTGTCCAAGGTAAAATTTTGGTAGTTGTATTAGAAATTTGTAATGATAATATTGATAATAATAATGACGGTAAAACTGATTGTGCAGACTTAACTTGTACTAGCAATGTAAATTGTATTGCAATACCGCAACAATTAGAAAATTGTAACAATAGTATTGATGATAACTCTGATGGTAAAATCGATTGTGCTGATTCAACTTGTAGCAATAGTTCGAATTGTAAAAAAGTTGATGAAGTTTTAAACAATACGGCAGGAGCGATGGTGGCATGTAGTGATACAAAAGATAATGATAATGATGGGATGATTGATTTTCCAACCGATATTGGATGTAGTAGTAGTCAGGATAGCGATGAATACAATCCTCCGACTTCAACTGTTCCCGAATTTGAAAAATTAACATTAAATAAATTAAAATTTTTTGCTGGTAGTCGTCAAATTGAATTAACCCCACAAGGTAAAACAATTACTGGATTAGCAAATAGTAATTTAAGCGTTGGAATTAAAAAATCAGCGTTGATTGGCGATCCAAAAAATTTGATTTTACGTATTGGAGATATTGATCAGCACCAATTTAATTTTGATAGTTCAAATAATACTTACTATGCAGATGTATTATTTCCTCAAAATGGTACTAGCCAAGCTTTTGTTGAAATAAATTATGGCGCCAATCAAATTGATTCACTAGGAATTGACCTTCAATCGGTCGCAATGGGACAAATAATGGATGACAAAAAAGATGGTTTAATTGGAGCGGAAGTTACTCTTCATTCCGAAAATGGTGGAGATTTTACCGCTTCCGTATTTGGGCAAAAAAATCCGCAAATAACAAATTTTAACTCACTAGTTGGCTGGATGGTTCCAAATGGGCGTTATTATATTACAGTTAAAAAAGATAAGTTTTATGATTATAGCGGGCCATTTTTTAATGTATCAAATAATATAATAAATAATTCAGTAAATCTGGTGGCCATACCACCAAAAATTCAAGATGTGATTGATCCAAAAGCGACAGTTGCCAAAAATGTGGCCAATGTTGCCAATAACATTGCTCAAAAAACTTCGGTGGCAGCAGCTGTTGCGGTTCAACAAGTTGAAAATGCAGTTGTAGCGGTTCAAGAAATTGCGTCGGACCCAGAGGTACAAAAAGTTGCAAGAACTGTGGTAGCTCCTACCGCTGTTGGTGTGGCAGCAGTAAGTTCTGTTGCGTTAGCTTCTTGGGCAGATATTATTCCGTTACTTAGATTTCTATTCTTGCAACCATTGTTGGTTTTAGGACGTGGAAAGAGAGAAAAGTGGGGAATGGTTTACAATTCATTAAGTAAATTGCCGGTAGATTTGGCTTTGGTACGTCTTTTTAACATGGATACTGGGAAATTAGTACAAACAAAAGTTACTAGTTCAGATGGGAAATATTTTTTTACGGTAAATGCTGGTCGCTATCGTTTGGAAGTTAGAAAAGGAGCGTTTGTTTTTCCAACTATAATACTGAAAGGTTTTGAAATGGATGGAAAACGAGTAGATATTTATCACGGTGAAGCTATAAAGGTTGTAGAAAAAGGTTCGGTAATTACTGCTAATATTCCGTTAGATCCAGCTGGTGAAAAACTAAAAACACCATTTCGCTTGATTTTTGGTAAAATGATTCGTCGTTTGCAAAATGCCATCTCATGGATAGGATTAGTTGTAACCTTGGTAACGTTGTATATATCACCTGTATGGTATATGTGGTTATTGCTCTGTATTCATATATCTTTGACTTTAGTCTTCTGGCGTCTTTCAAAACCACCGATCGCTAAGGGTTGGGGTATTGTTTATGATGAACAAACTAAAAAACCATTATCCAAAGTAATTGCTCGTTTATTTGACTCTAAATTTAACAAATTGGTAGCCACTGAAATTACTGGACCTGATGGAAAATATTATTTTATGGCTGGAGACAATCAATATTATATTTCGTATGACCGTGATGGCTATAATTCATTAAAGACGGAAATTATTGATCTAAAAGGCAAGGATTTCGAGACAATTGCACAAGACATTAAACTGAAGAAAAAATAGCAGAAGTTATACACTTTTTGTATTCTATTTGCGACGAAAAAGTAGTATAATATCTATAGAATTTTTTTATGGATGTTTCTTCTGTAGAGAAACAATTTAAGGAGAAAAAATCCCGCATATTTTTGTATTTTGGGATAGTTTTGTTTTTTGCAATTTTGTTGATAACAATTTTTTCTTATTTTAATATAGCCAACGCCGCTACATCACCAAACATCATTACCTATCAAGGTAAATTATTAATTAACGGTGTTTCGGTTACTACCACACAGGATATAAAATATATTTTATATGATGATCCAACCGCTGGCACTGCACTGTATTCCGCGGCCGGTACAACCAGTACGCCTTTGGCTGTAAGTACAACTGTCAGTAATGGATTTTTTTCAATTGATTTGGGCGACACTGGTACGAACCCGATTGATCCAACAATATTTAAAAATAATTCCGCTGTATATTTAAAAGTTATTGTAGGTTCCGAAACATTAAGTCCACGCAAGCGAATTACTGCCAGTCCATATTCACTAAACTCCAAATATTTAGATGGAGTTGGTGCATCCTCTACACCGCAGGCATCCACTTATATTCCAATTTCAGATAGTAGTGGCAATTTTAATTTTAATGGCGTTACATCTACGGCTTTAAATGTTTCAGGAAATACTACTTTAGCCACCACAACAATTTCTAGTTTAACAAGTGTAAGTTCTACATTCACCAATGCTACTACCACTGGTTCATTTTGGACAAATTTATTGACGGCCACAACTGGTTGGATTACAAATTTATTTTGGACTGATGCCACTTCTACTGGTAATACATATTTAAATACTTTAACTACAATTGGTAATACAAATTTGGCCACCACAACAATTAGTAGTTCTACTATTGGCTACTTAAATGTTTCTAATAATAGTATTGTTGGTGGTACTTTAAGTGTTACTGGAAATTCCAGTTTTGGTACCATAACTTCTGGTACATGGAGTGGAAATATTATAACAAATGCAAAAGGTGGAACGGGGCAAGATAGTTCAAGTTGGACAGGATTTACAAAAGTTATTGGAGGAACATGGTCGACTAGTTCAATTAGTGTTAATGATCTTACAAATTCGACAACATTAGCATATTTGAGTAATAGTCAAACCTTTACAGGTCAAAATATTTTTTCTTCAACGTCTACATTTGCCGGCGCCATTTTTAATGGATATATAGGTGTTGGAACCACTACTCCTTCAGAAAAATTACATATTTATGATGGCACGTTGTTGGTTGATAGTCCTATCAACCCTTCGTTAGCGGGCTCATATACCACCACTTCCCTTGGGGCTAGATCAGTATATGTGTCTGGGAAATATGCCTATATTTTGTCTACAAATGGTTTAGCGATAATTGATGTAAATAATAAAAGTAATCCATCGACAGTAGGGTTTGCAATGGTAAATGGGGTAGGAGATGTTGGTGATCGAGCCGTTATGGTGGCTGGTAAATACGCTTATACAATTTCTAATGCTTCAAGTAGTTTAAATGTTATCGATGTTTCCAATCCAGCCGCTCCGACATTAATCGGGTCGGTGGTTAGTACGACGGCATTAGCATCTGCAAAATCGATAGCGGTTTCTGGACATTACGCATATGTTGTTGCTAATGGTAATAATGGATTGGCCGTAGTAGACATCTCCAATCCGGCGATTCCTACCGTCGTTGGTTTTATAAAAGATAATACCCAATTGCTAACTCCTGTCAGTGTTTATGTTAATGGGAAATATGCCTATGTGGCTAGTAAAGATGGAAATTCAATTACTATCTTAGATATTTCCGTTGCTACCAATCCTACCGTCGTTGGTTTTAAGGCAGACAATACTTATTTAAATGGTTCATACTCAGTCTATGTATCTGGCCGATATGCTTATGTGGTTAGTAATTTTTCCAATTCCTTTGCCACGGTTGACGTTGGTGATCCGACCAACCCAACTATAGTTGGTTCATTGATTGATAATACTATATTAAACCAAGCGCAAGGTATTTTTGTATCCGGGAAATATGCGTATGTAATTGGAGTAGTGAACGATTATTTTGGCGTGATAGATATTTCTAGTTCCACTGCTCCACGCATGGTTGGTAGTTATACAAGTGGAAGTACAAACTATCCAAATTCAGTTTTTGTATCCGGAAAATATGCTTATGTAGCTTCAATCGTTTCAAATAATTTGGCAATCATAGATATCAAAGGTGCAAATATTTCATCTGCTGATATTGGAAATATTGCTACAAACGATCTCACGGTGTGGGAAAATTCTGATATTGGAAATGATTTATTTGTTCGTAACGCTATAGTAGTTGGTTCAGGTGGAATAAATTCTGGTGGAGCTCTTTCGATTGCCTCCAATATTTCATCTGGTAATTTATTTAATATTTCTTCAAGTACAAATTCTTCAATTTTTACTATTTCATCCAATGGTAGTGTTGGTATTAATACTTCTACCATCGGTGGATCATCGTATAAATTATTAATTGATGCGGGTTCAAGTAGTAATGGTGCTATTGGAGTAAATGGCTTTATCCGTGCCACTTCTTATATTACAGGTACTACTACTTTAGATTTGGCGGAAACATATCCAATAAACATGCAATGTACATCGAACGGTACTTGTCCAGTGGATGGTGATGTAGTATGTATAGATCCAACTGTTATTGCTGGCGTAAAAAAATGTTCTATATCGGAAGTGAATCAAATGATTGGGATAGTTTCAGCCAATCCTGGTTTCTTATTAGGTGGTGGAAATTTTTCTGATCCATCACAAAATTTAGGTACGGTAAAAGTGGCCCTTGCAGGTCGTGTACCGGTAAAGGTTTCGTTGGTTAATGGTGTGATTAATGCTGGTGATAAACTTACCCTATCAAATATTAATGGTGTGGCCGCAAAGGCAATTGGAGAAGTTCCTGTCATTGGTATTGCAATGGAAAATTATTCCGATAACGGCACTGGAAGCGTTCTGGCATTTGTAAATCTTGGTTGGCAGAATCAAATTTATAAAGCTCTTACTATTGACGTAAACACATCAACACTAACAGTTGGTTCTAGTATTACACCATACAATTTGTCTTTGAGTGGTGAATTTACCATGTTTAATGACGTTTTAAATAAATTAGTATTTAATGCGACCGCACTGTTTGAAACAAAATCTAACAGTTCACATGCCTTTATATTTAATGCTACTAATTTTGATAGTGCGCCCGATAAATATCTACTTTCTTTGCGCTCGAATAATGAACCGAAATTTTCTGTAATGGCAAATGGTGATGTTCGTGCCGCCGGAAATCTTTATGCGGTGAGTGCGGTTTTTGGAACTTCTTCAAATCCCGGTGATTTAGCTG
>Ga0208373_1004994_pt1 | contig 11392 bp, 1 predicted proteins | sample RifOxyC2_FD_184036 | JGI IMG/M metagenome (GOLD analysis project Ga0208373, IMG submission 184036) | Soil microbial communities from Rifle, Colorado - Rifle Oxygen_injection C2 (SPAdes) | ecosystem: Environmental > Terrestrial > Deep subsurface > Rock core/Sediment | place: Rifle, Colorado... | reverse complement strand
TTATCATGATAATTTTAATTATTTTTATTTTTTAGTTCCTCAATTAATAGTTTATCAAATCCTGTAATTTTTTCTATAAAGTCAACACTTGCTCCTTCTTTTAAGGCAGTTACTATTATTTTCTCTGCTTCTGATTTTTTACCTTCTTTTATACCTTCTTTTATGCCTTCTGTTATTCCCTTTTTTATACCTTCTTTTATGCCTTCTTTTATGCCTTCTTTTATACCTTCTTTTATGCCTTCTTCTCTTGAAGAATTTAAATCAGATTCTCTATCATTTACAAACTTTTTTCGGCTTAAAAATTTAGCACGTTCATAATCATCTTTGCTTATATTTTGTAACATTTCTCCAGCCATACTTATTTCCTCCTTTACGTCGATAATCTTATTTACAATTTCCCTTTTATCTTTGTTATCTACGTACTCAAAAAATACTAACCACATTTCAAGTGGACTCATTTCTGATACTGGTTTTTTTAGAATATCCTCTAATTTACTGAGCTCTAAAAATATGATATTTACATCAGTTGTCAATATTTCACAATTTTCGTTTCTAAATTGAAAATGATTTACAAATTCTTTTCGTTCTTGAAATACTGTAAAATCTGTAAGAGTTATTTGGTAAGCTTTCTCGAGTTTATCATAGCTTTTACCTTTAATTCCCTGCGATGAATACAAATCACATAGGTAGTAGGTCATTCTATTAATTAGAGATTTCATTGTAGATGGTAGTGAACTTCTTATTTTACTTGCTTGCATTTCTATGTTGATAAAATCACCATCATCTATTTTGCAATTTACGTCTAAACGTTCTTGCAATTGTGTAATGTCAGTTGTTGGTATTTCGTTGTTAAGTATTTCTACACTAACTACTTTTCGCCCGATTATGTTGCTTATTATATCCATTAAAACGATTTTAGATTCAGGTTCATCTCTAGTTAAGAGGGATTTAAATATGCAGTCATCTGTAGGGGGTAGTATATCTGCGTTTAGGTCTATGTATGATTTTTTTGCCATTTTGTATTATTCCTCCAGTCTCAATTATCATTTGTACAATATTTTCATAATTATTATATAAATAATATAATAATTTACCATTGCCGTCTAGCTAACCTAAATAATTTATTTTTTAATTTAAAGTCCCTCCGTCCCGACTCTGATAAAATAAATTTCTAAAACATATTGTTATTTTAGAAATTTCATGGTATTATTTTGAAAAAATAATACCATAAGGAGCAATTAAATGTACAAAAATAAAATAACAAAAATAATTTCATCGATACTTCTACTAATCTTTTTAGTGCAAAACACATATTTACCAACAATTATATATGCAGAGGGAGACACACAACCGCCAACTGCACCAAAATCATTAAAAGCAACATCAAGAACAAGCGCCACTTCAACATTAGCTTGGAGTGAATCTACTGATAACGTTGGAGTTACTGGGTATGAAATATATCGAAATGGGCAGATAATTGGAACTGCTATTCCTGATAATTTAACGTATACAGACAATGGGCTTTCAGGAACTACAACTTATATATATAGCATAAAAGCATTTGATGCAGAATTAAATAAATCACAACAAAGTAATGTAATTAATGTAACTACATTAGATGGTGAAATACCTACCCCACCTAGCAATTTAACTATATTATCAAAGTCAACTACAAGTGTAACATTAGGTTGGTCTGATTCTACAGATAACATTGGAATAAAGTATTATAAAATATTAAGAAATAATGTTGTAATAGAAGATACAAAAGAATTAACAATTACTGATAATAACCTGCTTCCTGGCACATTATACACATATATTGTACGAGCATATGATGATGCAGGAAATAAAGCAGATTCAACTATAAGCGTGACAACAGGAGGTCCTACACCTCCCAAAACATTAAAATTAGTAGCAAAAACAGGTAATTCTATTACTCTTTCATGGATAAAAGGAGAGGGTGAAGATGTTCCTTTTGGATATATTATTTATAGAGATGGAATAAATATTGCAAATACAAGTGAATTAACATTTATTGACATAGGACTTTTGACTTCTAAAACATATATTTATTCAGTTGTAGCATATGATAATTTTGGAAATTATTCCACAAAAAGTAATTCAATCATTGCAACAACAAAAGATGATGTACCACCTATAATATCAGAAAATTTTGTAGTTACATCAAAAACCAAAACAAGTGTAACTTTGGAATGGACAGCCTCGACTGATAATATTGGGGTAGAATTATATTATATTTATAGAGATAATGTATTAATTAATAGTACTAAAAATTTAGAATATACAGATAATAACCTTATTTCGGGAACATCTTATATATATAAAATCAGAGCATTTGATGGAACTAATTATAGCGATTTTAAAACAGTAACTGCTTTAACTGATGGATTAACAATCCCAATAAAAGTAGCGATTCTTTCAAGGACCGAAACATCTATAAAACTAAAATGGACAAAAGTTTTAGGAAACGTAGATATTGCTGGATACGAAATATATAGAAATGGTGTTTTTGTTGGAACATCAGAAACTGAAAGCTATACAGATCAAGGGCTTACAAAAGGAACTGCGTATTCATATACAGTTAAATCATATGATGCTTCATTAAATAAATCTAATTCAAGTATTTCGGTTGTATTATCAACTACTGGATTTTCTACAGAGGCGGATACCCAATCACCGTCAATTCCAATGAATTTAACAGTGTTGTCAAAAACAAGTGAAGATGTAACATTAGGATGGGATGCATCAACAGATAATGTTGGAGTTATTTATTATAGAATATATAGAAACAATGTATTGATTGGAAATACTACATTACTTAGCTTTACAGATGCAAATATTGCAACTGGAACTACTTATACATATATGGTTAGACCATATGATGCAAAAAATAATTATTCACAAACAGCAATAAATGTAACAACATTAGGTGCAGTAATTCCAACAGGACTAAAAATTCTTTTAAATACTGGGTCAAGTATCTTGCTTGGCTGGACTGCTAATAGTACTGAAACAGAGGGATATGAAATATATAGAGATGATGTGGCAATTGGCACAGTTGAAGGACATGATAAAATTAGTTATAGTGATAATAGCGTAACAACTGGTGTAACTTATGTTTATACAGTAAAAGCATATGATATTAATGGGAACAGATCACCTGCTAGTACTTTATTAAAAGTAATTGCAAAAGATAATATTCCTCCTTCTGAGCCAAATAATTTTCATTCTACAGAACAAGTACAAAAGAGTATAACGTTGGAATGGGAAGCTTCAACAGACAATATCTCTACACCGTATTATAGAATATATAGAGATAATATTCTTGTTGAAACAACATCAGCACTAAATTATACAGATACAGGACTAGAACCTGGAAAAAGCTATACATACACAGTGTGGGCATATGATTTAGCAGGGAATAGGACATCGTCTAAAATAGTAGTTGCAACACAGGGTATGCCAATAGTTGAAGGACTAAATCTTTTAACAAGAACTGGGACAAGCGTAACAATTGGATGGACTAAAAACTTTGAAAATACTGGAACAATAGGATATGAAGTGTATAGAAATGGAGTAGCAGTTGGAACAACAGATAGCAATAAATTTACAGATATTAATTTAAACAGTGCAAAATCATATATTTATACAATAAAAAGTTATGATAATCTTCAAAACAAATCATTACAAAGCAAATCACTAATAGTTATAACATTCGATAATGTAGCACCAACACAGCCTCAAAATTTTAAGGTTGATTCAAAAACTGATAATAGTGTTAATCTTTCTTGGAGTAATTCTAGTGATAATGTTGGGGTAATATATTATGGGATTTATAGAAATAATATTTTAATTGATAAAACAACATCTTTAAATTATACAGATACAAATTTATTAGTTGGAACAACATATACATATATTGTTAAAGTCTTTGATGGGGCAGGGAACAATTCAGGTTCAGCTTTACTTGAAACTACAACTGGTGGACAAACTCAAATATCAAGTTTGAAATTATTATTAAGAACAGACACAAGTGTTAAAATTGGTTGGACATTAGGGGCAGAAATTCCTGAAATAGTGAGCTATGAAATAACACGTAATGACGTTGTAGTTGACACAATAAGCAGTTTGAATTTAGACTATGATGATAGCAATGTTGTACCTTTTACGTTATACAAATATATTGTAAAAGGAATAGATAATGAAGGTACAAAATATCAAATTGGAAAATTACTTTCAGTAACTACATTAGATAAAGAAAAACCAACCTCACCCGAAAATTTTAGAGAAGTGTCAAAAACTGAAACAAGTATAACAATTGGATGGAATGCGGCAACAGATAATACATCAATTAAATACTATAATGTTTATAGAGATGGAGTTTTTCTTGTTAAAACAACAGATTTGAATTATACAGATACAGGACTTACACCTGCTAAAGCGTATAAATATATTGTTCGTGCTTATGATAATTCAGGGAATTATTCAGATTCTGTGATAATTATTACTACAAATGGGATTGCAGGACCAAAAAATATAAAGAAATTGTCAAATACTGGAACGACGATTATGTTAGGTTGGGATAAAAATGATGAGTCAACAGGAACAATAGGATATGAAATATATCGAAATGGGGTTGCTATTGGAACAACAACACAAACAACTTATAGCGATACAGGGCTATCAGATGCTACTAATTATGTATATATAGTTAAGGCATTCGATATATTTGGAACAAGATCTATCAATAATAATTTTATAACAATTACTGCAATTGATAGTGAAAAACCTACTTCTCCAGTTAATTTAGCGGTTACTTCAAAAACTGAAACAACAATAACATTGAATTGGGAAAGTTCTACAGATAATACAAATATTAAGTATTATGGGATATATAGAAATAATGCATTAATTAGTAGAACTACACAACTAACTTATACAGACACAGGGCTAACTTCTGGGGTTGCATATAAATATATGGTGCGGGCGTATGACAGTGGAAATAATTATGCCGATTCAATTATAAGTGCTGTTACAGGGGGATTATCGGCACCTAAGAGCGTGCGTGTTGTTTCTAAAACACATACAACGGTATTACTTTCTTTTGCAAATGGAGATGGAGAAGTTGTGCCAATTGGGTATGAAATATATCGTGAAGGAGAACTAATAGGAAGTACTACAGGTACGACTACAACATACAGTGATACAGGACTTATGGCAGAAACAACTTATGTTTATACGGTAAAAGCAATAGATGGTGAGGGAAATAAATCAATATCAAGTAATTCGCTAGTTGTAACTACAACAGGTGGGGTTCTAATAGCTGATACTGAACCACCTACAATGCCAACAAATTTAATTGCCATATCAAAAACAGATACAAATGTATCTTTAGGTTGGGATGCTTCAAGTGACAATGTAAAAGTTACTTATTATGGAATAAATAGAAATGGAGTTAGGATTGGTAATTCTACAACATTAGGATTTACAGATGTTGGGCTTTTACCAAGTACAACATATAATTACGTTGTGATAGCTTATGATGCTAAAGGAAATAAAACAAGTTCTGATTTATTTACTGTAGTTACAGATGGAGTTTCTGCTCCAATTAATTTGGTGATTAAATCAAAAACAGATTCAACTGCTGTTTTAGAATGGGCAAAAACAGATGGAAGTGTTCATGGGGGTTATGAAGTTTATTGTGATGGAACATTAATTGGTACAACACCGTCTTTGACATATACTGATACAGGATTAGTTGGTACAACAACGTATATTTATACTGTTAAAGCGTATGATAATTCAGGAAATAAGTCGGCGAACAGCAATTTTGTGATTGTTTCAACATTGGATGTAGAGCCACCAACAGCACCTACTAATTTAATGGTTAGTAGTAAAGATGACAAAAGTGTTTCACTTAGTTGGGAAGCGTCAACTGATAATGTTGGAGTTAATTATTATAGTGTTTATCGCGGGAATGTAAAGATTGGGGCTTCTAGTGAGTTGACATTTGTGGATTTAGGGCTTTCGCCAAATACAACTTATTTATATAAAATTGTTGCAAGTGATGCTGGTGGGAACAAAACTAATTCAGGGGTATTGAGTGTTACAACGGATGCGGAGCAAGCACCGACAGAAACAATTATAAGTTCGGGAATGACGTTAACCGAGGATTTATCGTATTTGGGGGATGTTATTGTTACAGGTGGAAGTATTAATTTGAATGGATATAAATTAACAGTTGCTGGTAATTTAATTCAAAGTGATGGATCAATGAATATAGGTGGTGGACAGTTATTAGTTGGTGGCGATTATAGGATACAAAGCAGAATTATAGATGGCGGAACAGTTACGTATGGTAATAGTATGGGAATTTTAATGATGACAAATACAAATAGTTATGTATTAGTAAATGGTGATTTTATAACACAATCAACAAATGGTTCTTCTTCATATTTAACAGCAGGAGTATTAGAAGTAAAAGGAGATTTTACACAAAAGATAGGAGTTTCAAATAATTTTTGGCCTTCAGATACACATAAAGTAATATTGAGTGGAAATAATATTCAAAATGTTAGTTTTGATAGTATAAATTCAAAGTTTAATATTTTAGAAATAACTAATTCTTTATCGGATGGAGTAAATTATTTAACTCCTTTACGTGCAAATACTTTTATAAATAATGGACATATAATAACAAATTTAAAACTGAATTATACAAGTTGGACATTAAATACAAATGAGAGAATAATAGGTGATTTGTCTGTTATGTCAGGAGCACTACGGTTAGAAGGACATGATTTAGAAGTTACTGGTAATTTATATGTTGATGGACCAATTTATATTAATGGAGGAAGCCTGAAGGTTAATGGAAATATAATACAAAAAAGTTCATTAATTAATATAGGTGGAGGAAATTTATTAGTAGATGGGGATTACAGAATTCAAAGTGAAACTATAGATGGTGAAACAGTTACATATGGAGATAGTTTGGGTTACTTATATATGACTAATAATACTGATTATGTATTAGTAAAAGGGAATTTTATTACACAATCAACATATACTACTTCATCTTTAACAAAAGGAGTATTAGAAGTAAAAGGAGATTTTACACAAAAAATAGGAGTTTCAAATAATTTTTGGCCTTCAGATACACATAAAGTAATATTGAGTGGAAACAATATTCAAAATGTTAGTTTTGATAGTATAAATTCAAAGTTTAATATATTAGAAATTAGTAATAGCTTGTCAGATGGAGTAAAATATTTAATTTCATTGCGAGCAAATACTTTTATAAATAATGGACATATAATAACAAATTTAAAACTGAATTATACAAGTTGGACATTAAATACAAATGAGAGAATAATAGGTGATTTGTCTGTTATGTCAGGAGCACTACAGTTAGAAGGATATGATTTAGAAGTTACTGGTAATTTATATGTAGATGGACCAATTTATATTAATGGAGGAAGCCTGAAGGTTAATGGAAATATAATACAAAAAAGTTCATTAATTAATATAGGTGGAGGAAATTTATTAGTAGATGGGGATTACAGAATTCAAAGTGAAACTATAGATGGTGAAACAGTTACATATGGAGATAGTTCGGGTTACTTATATATGACTAATAATACTGATTATGTATTGGTAAAAGGGAATTTTATTACACAATCAACAAATAGTTCTTCTTCATCTTTAACAAAAGGAGTATTAGAAGTAAAAGGAGATTTTACACAAAAAATAGGAGTTTCAAATAATTTTTGGTTTTCAGATACTCACGTAACATTACTTAGCGGAGCAAATCTACAAAATATAAATTTTGAATCACCTAGTTCAACATTCAATACATTAGTAATCACAAAACCATTAAATACAGGTTACACCTTTAACCGAAACCCTTGTTGGAATAACATACTCTATATGGAAAGAGAACAAACATATTTTGGTAAAACTGGAACATACGCCCCAACTGGGAACTTCTCACGTTCATATAATGACATGAGCATAACTTCTCCTGGGTTTGACCTAAATTTTGGTAGAACATACAATTCTAAAAATAATAATACAAGCAAAATGTTAGGAAAAGGCTGGACATTCAGCTATGAAAGCAATGTTACAACTTCACCTAACAACGAAAATATAAAAATCGTAAAACTTCCTGATGGAAGCTCTGATTATTTTGAATGGAATGGAAGTGAATACACTTCACTTTATTCTAGAAACACCTTTGAAACCATGGGTTCTGGATACAAATTAACAACAAAAGAGCAACAAGTATTTGAATTTAATTTACACGGATACCTAACTTCCATGCAGGATAAAAACGGAAATACAGTGACTTTAACAGTAGATTTAGAAGGAAGAATAAATACAATTACCGACCAAACTGGTAGACAATATACAATTTCATACAATGCTTCAAACCTTATAAATACAATAACAGATGCAATATCTAGTAGAACTGTAACTTACGAATACCAAAATGGAAAATTATGGAAAATTACAAATCCAAATAATGAAGTTATAACATACTATTATGATGCAGACGGATTTTTAAGTGAAGTTAAAGATGGAAATTCAAAAACATTAGATAAAATTACATATACACAATCAAAAACAGGACAAGTAGACAAAACAACAGACATATATGGAAATGACAAAACATATGCATATGATTTATTTGCTGGTAAAACAACTATTACAGATAAAAATGGTAGAACTCAAACACAATATTATGACAATACATTTAGCATTACAAATAATTTGGATGCAGAAGGACTTTCAACTCAAATTGAGTATTTTAAAGATGGAAACAATATAAATACTTATAATGAAGAGAAATCTCAAACAGACAGAAATGGAAATAAAACCCAATACGAAAGAGATTCAGTTGGAAACATAACAAAAATTATCAACCCTGATTTAACTACTAAAGAATTTACTTATGATGATAAAAACAATAAATTATCAGAAAAAGATGAAGAAGGTAGATTTACTTTTTATCAATATGATGCAAACAAACAAAAATTTTTAAAGAAAGCTGTTCCTTTAAACGGTATAGATGTTTATTCTGATGTGGCTGACCAATCTAAATTTGCAATTTTAAGTTATATTTATTATACAGATGGAGAATGCCAACAGCTAGGTTATTTAGCAAAAGATTTGGTTCATACTATAACGGATGAAATAGGCGGAATCACCGCATTCACGTATTATCCTGATGTAAGCGTTAAAAGTGTAATAAATGAAGAAGGCAATACAATAAATTATACTTATAATTCATTAAGATTAAAAAGCTCGGAAATTTCACCTGAGAATTTTAAAAATGAGTATACATATAACAATAATGGAAATGTTTTGAAAATTACAAAAAATGATGGAGATGGAGTTTCTAAACCAATTACAAAAAGTAGTACAACTAGAATTTTAAATGATTCACTTGGAAGAAAGATTCAAGAAATTGGCGAAAGACAGTATAATCAAGCATTTGACAATGGAACATCATACAGCGATATAAACGCAGGAATTCGATATACTTATTATGATACAGGCAAAATCCATACTGTAACAGATGCCCAAAATAATACAACAACGTATATTTATGATGATTATGGAAATATATTAACTGAAACATTGCCAAACGGTGCAGTAAATGTTTATGAATATGATGTTTTAAATAGAATATCAAAAGTATATTTTAAAGAAAATAATGAGGCTACACCAATATTAACAGATGAATATACTTATGGAAAAATTACTGGAACTCCAAATAAAATAACTAAAACTCATAAGAAATATTTAAATGAATCAGATCCAACAGATACTGCAATAACTGTATATATTTATGATTTCAAGGGTCAATTAGTAGAACAACAAAACCCTAAAAACCCTGATAATACAGTACCTAATCTATATAATGAGTATTATAATGATTCAAAAATAAAAACAATAACAGATGCAAATGGAAATAAAAGTTATTTATATTATAAATATGATAGTGCTACAAACACGCGTTATGATGAGATATATCAGCCAATTGAAGATATTATTGGGGTTACATATTATTCATATACTAAAAAAACGTATGATAAAAAAATGCAAATAATAAATGAAAAAACAGGAAAAGATGCTGTAATTTTAGGTGGAGTACCTATCTCGTTTGTTTCAAAAATTTATGAATATTATTTAGATGGTAATTTAAAAAGGGAATATATTGAAGGAACTGGAAATAACAAACTTTATTTTTATGATGGAAATGGAAACTTAAATAGAGAAGAAATATTAACAGAAGAAGGCAAAACAAACATTACAACTTATGAAAATAATTATTTAGGAAAACCAGTTTCAAAAACAATTAAAGTATTAGGTGATGACATATTAAACTCTGGAACATCAAATGAATTAGATGTTACGTCAACATATGATTATTATTTGGATGGGATTTTAAAAACATCTACAACACCAAATAATGTTACCACAACATATTCATATGATAATAATGGAAATCAAACTGGAATTAGTTATATAAATAAAGATGAAAATAATGTTGATACATTAATAAATTATTCAAAAACATATAATTTTAAAGGTGATGTTTTAACAGAAACGGATGCAAATGGAAATATTACGAACTACCAATATTACCAAAATGGATTATTAAAAACAGTTGAAAATGCAAAACATGAAACAATGAAATACTATTATGATATGGCAGGTAGAAAAATTGCTGAAGTTTCACCAAATGATTTTGACGATTTAAAAACTTTAGAAGAAATGAAAAGGACAGTTTATACTTATGACAAAATTGGAAGAATAAAAACACAAGAATTTGTTGGAACAAAAAATCAATATGACATTATTAATAATGTTTGGATAGAAATACCATTTAACAGTGTAATTAAAGGGTTTGATTATGATAATAATGGAAATTTAATCAAAGAATATGATGCTAAAGGCTATGTCGCAGATACAAAATATGGAACTCAATATACATATAACAAATCTAACAAAGTAGTAACGGTAAAAGATGCTGTATCAATAGATAGAGGGCTATTATTCACTGTGAAAAATCAATATGATGGATTGCTAAGAAAAAGTTCAGAAACAAATGCGGCAGGTGTTATTACAAATTATTATTATGATGATTTTTCTAATATATTGAGTGTAAAAGTTAAAAAAACTTTGGTAGAACAAGAACAAATAATAAATACTAAAACGTATGATTTTGTTTCTAATGTTTTAAGTGAAATTGATGGAAATGGAAATACAACAACATTTAGCTATAATGGATTTAACAAAATGAGAACTGTACTGTATTCGGGAGATGCAACAATATCAGCCAATACAGTAAATTATAAATATGATG
>Ga0208373_1004991_pt1 | contig 11397 bp, 7 predicted proteins | sample RifOxyC2_FD_184036 | JGI IMG/M metagenome (GOLD analysis project Ga0208373, IMG submission 184036) | Soil microbial communities from Rifle, Colorado - Rifle Oxygen_injection C2 (SPAdes) | ecosystem: Environmental > Terrestrial > Deep subsurface > Rock core/Sediment | place: Rifle, Colorado... | reverse complement strand
TTGATATTCAAAACTTTCTGAGGATTCTTGTCCGTTGTTGAATTTTCTACCGACAAAAACAATAGAGTGTTGCGGATACAGTGCTTCGAGCCTATCAATAACTGCTATTGCAGGAGACGCATGACCCCCTGTAATCATGATTTTCTTTGATTCATTCATACGACATTGTATCATTTACTTGGCCGTTAGTTTCGCTTGTCTCGCAATATTTATCGCAATACCAAGCAACATAAATGAGGTGATCATCGATGATCCTCCATATGATAGAAATGGGAGTGTTACTCCGGTAAGCGGCATAAGATTGACCATGCCACCAAGATTGATCATGACTTGAAGTCCAAAAAAAGTAAATATTCCTCCACACAGGAGTTTTGCAAATGCATCAGATGCTCCCTTGTATATTTCATAAAGCTTAAACAAAAGTACCACATAAAAAAATAAGATTAACAACCCTCCGACAAATCCAAGTTCTTCACCAATAATTGCAAATATCGAGTCAGTATGTGCTTCAGGTAAAAATAGATACTTCTGTCTTGATGCTCCAAATCCGCGTCCAAGCATTCCTCCTTCAGAAAGAGAGATCAAAATCTGGTTTATGTGAAAGCCAACTCCTAGCGGATCTTCAGACGGATTGAGAAACGCAGTAAGCCTTCGCAACCTATAGGGGGCGGCAAAAATGAGTGCGATAAATCCTCCAATGGAAAGTGGTATAAGAGCAAGAAGGTAAGACAACTGCTGTCCTGCTAAAAAATACATAACGATACTGAGTGCAAATATAATGATCGCAGTTCCCATATCAGGCTGCATAAGAATAAGTCCTATTAAAAATCCCGTAAGTATAAGAAAGGGCATAAATCGATTTTTTTCTTTTTTACTAAACCATGAAGCAAGATAAATAATAGAGGCAAATTTTGCAAACTCAGTTGGCTGAATAGTGATAATACCAAGATCAATCCATCTTCGGGCTCCTCCCACTTGTTGGCCTATTGACGGAATCAATACTATTAACAATAGAATAATTACTCCAGCCATTAGCGGAAAAGCGAAGTAATATAACTGTTTGTAGTTATACAGTGAAAAAAATATCATTGCAGCTATTCCTATTCCAATCCATCGAACCTGAAGTTTGAGAAAATGAAAGCTGTCTCCGGTAGCTTGAAGTGCCCGGATTGAAGATGCCTCAAAAACAAATATGAGTCCGATCATTGAAAAAATTACTGCAAGTGAGACAAGAAGTATTGTTGTTGGTAAAGCTTTTTTTTCAGCTTGAAGCTTTCGTATTCTGATTTTTCTTCGCATAATATTTTACCAATGTTTGAAACTGACTGCCTTTTTCTTTGTAATTTTTCCAGATCGAGTAACTTGGTGATGCCGTGGATAAAAGACATACTGCACCCTTTTTTGTATAAGTATATGCAAACTGCACAGCCGCGCTCATATCATTTGTCTTGAGTATGCGCGGAGAATAGTCTTTGATCGTTTTGATTGCTGATGCGATTTCTTTTCCTGAGTCTGGAAACAGGACAATATTTCCAATATGATGCTTTGCTAATTCTTCAGCAAGTTTCAAAAAAGAGAATCCACGATTTTCTCCTCCTAAGAAGATTGCGTCTGTATTTGGAAGCGCACGAATCGCCGCTATTGTTGATTCGGGCGCTGTTGAAATGGCATCGTCATAAAAAATAATCCCATCAAACTCCCCAACACATTCAAGACGGTGTGGTAACGGCTGAAATGCTGAAACGCATCGAATGATATCTTTATCAGAAATATTGAATAAACGAGCTGCAGTAATAGCGCCTCGAATGTTATCAGTATTGTGTTCCCCTATAAGCATGGTGTTTGTTGGAACTAGATCTTTTTCGTACGGACATGCTGTGCCTTGAAAATCTTTAGCCCACGTTTGCAATAGCTTAAATGTATCATTATATATGTAGTAATCATTTGCGTTTGCATGTCCAATGATGTTTCTTTTTGCTTCGTAATAATTTTCTACTGAACCATGATATGGTATATGCTCGGGAAACAATGAAACTATAATCGATATATGGGGAGAATACTTCAGATCGTCAAGTTGATAACTTGAAAGCTCAAACACAAACAATGTATCCGTACTGTAAGGCAGTTCGAGTGAACTTAGCACGGGAGTACCAATATTTCCTACAAGTCGTACATCATTATATGATGACCTTAAAATATGAGCGATCAAAGATGCAGTTGTACTTTTTCCTTTTGATCCGGTCACCCCAATTATTTGATTCCGTGATACTGATTCAAAAAAAATATTTGTGGCAGTTGTGTATGGTTTTGTAACAAAGCGTTTTGGAATTCCTGGTGTTTTAATAACAAGGTCATAGTCAAGTTGTTTTTTAAGGTAATCTGGTCCATCGCTTTGATCTGCAATGCCGCATTTTATATCTGGGAATCGCGTTCGTATAAAAGATTCAGTTGCTTTACCTTCAATTCCATATCCAAGAATCAGTACTTTTTTTTCCTTAAATAAATTAAGTATCATAATTGAATAATTTTTGAAATTCGTGCGGTATTGTTGATGTTTTTTTCGTTACGAATACATCCTGCTTCAGTTTCTGAATATTTGGAACGTTGGGTAATATCTTTGAGATAAATTCTTCCATAACTATACTATCTTCAAAATCTGCGTTTTCATGAATCATTGACATTGCAACAACTGCTTCATCTGGAGTACCAACACATTCAAATGGTTTAAATCCTTCAACTCCCCAAAGCTGTCGGTATACGGAGAAAAGTTTTTGGTTATTCAGAAAGTTGCTTCCAAATATACGCAAAACAGTATCTTTGCTGCAAAACGCAGCAACTAAAATAAATGTAAAGGCACATTTCGGGCATTCTCCACACCATCGTCTTGAACTGGACGCTGTTATTCTAAAATTTTTATTACAACTTGAAAATATGTGATGAAATTTGGTTTCTTGAACAAATAACTTTGCAATTTGCAGTTCTGAATACGGCCGCAAGAGTGAAAAGTAATATATATCAGGTGATATTATGTGCAGAATATATTCCTGAAGTAATTTCTCAAACTCTGATGACTTACTCCATTGGTGATTTATTGTTGTATGAAGATATTCTTTATTTCCTTCATCTGCACTCCTCTCATTTGAGACAATAATATATGTATATTTATTCAAGTATGCAACGAGGAGACCGAGAAATGCATAGATCATTGATACTGGAACATGCCCGTTAAAGACATTTTTTTGTTTATTTAACTCAAATAATTGGGTGTCAATCGTGCGTTGTATGCACTGTTCTTTGATCGATAATGCTTGTATGACCTTATGAACAATGGAATATTTTTTTTGTGTTTCAACAACAAAACCATCAAACTGCACTCCAGTCTTTTGCAAAATCCGTGACGAAACAACAGAGTCTTTACCACCACCAATACCAACTAAACTTCTACTATTCCTGTCAATAGGATGAGCAATATCTTGAACTAATTCATCATATGGAAAATGAACAAGATCAATAAAATTTATGTTGTTTTTGTAATAAAATTCTCCAAGTCCTTTGGTATACACGATATTCCAAAAATCTGCTTGACGTTTTGATAAAGCATATGAGATAAATGAAAGCTTGTGTGGACAGAATAGTTTCCAGTAGTTTATTCCAAGTGCAACATGAACAGATTGCAGAATAGTTTGTAGTATTTTGTCTGAGTCAACGAAACTGAGATCAAGTGGTAGTAGTATTTTCTCTTCAAATCGATACGAGTCCTTGCCATGAATAACTTGGTACACGAACCGAACAGTCTGAGATTGGACATCAAATACATAATGATCAAAAATAAACTCTGAGTTCATACGATTATTATAATGAACACCTAAGGATTTTGTGCTTCTTCTTTCTGTGTTGGAGAAGCAGGTTTAATGACTGTATCATAACAACCACTTCGAGACTCTGTTCCCTTGAGGAAATACTCGGTTTTTCCTGCATAACACGGTTTACCAACGACATTTGTGGGCTTCGACATTTCACCTGCCATATCATATTCCTCAAGCAGATATATCATGAGTCGTTTAAAGATTGGAGCAGCACCCAATGATCCTGGCGCCTTATTCATCGGAGTATTATCATTATTTCCAACCCAAACTCCAACAACAACGTTTGGCGTATATCCTACTGTCCAGGCATCTCGATAATCATTTGTAGTTCCTGTTTTTACTGACACCGTATATCCGGGGATATTCAGAGAGTTGTTTGACCCAAATGCAGGAATTCGAGCTTTGTTATCAGCAAGAATATCTGAGATAATAAAAGACACGCCCTCATCTAAAACTTTGACTTTTGTACTATATAATGCTTGAATTTTCCGCTTTTTACTATCGGTGATTGAATTTACTGGCATTGGTTCAACTCTGTATCCTCCGTTTGCAAATACACTATATACCTGAGCAAGATCAATCAAAGTAACCTCTCCTCCGCCAAGACTTAACGACAGTCCAAATCTTGATGAGTCCTCCCATGTACTAATGCCCATATCTTTTGCAAACTCCACAAACGATTGCACACCCAGTGAGTTAAGGACCTTCACTGCCGGAACATTGTAAGAGTTTGCAAGAGCTTGCCGTAAAGGAATTCGTCCATGAAATCTCCGATCATAGTTAACCGGCTTATAAGACTCACTTCCAGGAATATGAAAAATGATCGGCGTGTCATCAATCTGAGTAGCTGCTGTAAATCCGCGCGTGAGCGCCATTGAATACAACATTGGTTTTAATGCTGATCCAGGTTGGCGTAATGCAGTTGTAACATTGAATGCGCCATATTTGTCTTTAAAATAATCTACTGACCCCACCATTGCAAGGATTGCGCCGGTTTTTGGATTTAATACAATAATTCCTCCATTTGAGACACTCAATGTTTTGAGACGGTTTACCTCTTCTTGAAGTATTTGCGCGGCAGTATCCTGTATTTCAAGATCAAGAGTAGTTTGGACACGAAAACCTGCTTCTTCAATTTGTTTACTGCCATATTCTTGCTCAAGATACGCACGCGTATACATGACAAAATGTGGAGCGCGAATATTTGTTGTCGGAGGTTGTATAGTAATATCCTCATTTTGCGCTTTATCACGTTCTTGTTTTGATATGAATCCTAATAAATACATTTGATTCAAGACTTGATTTCTTCTTTTTTCTGCAAGATCCGGGTTAATATATGGTGAGTAAATTGATGGAGCTCTTGTTAATCCTGCAAGCATTGCAGCTTCGCTAAGCGTGAGGTCTTGAGTTTTTTTGCCAAAATATACATTTGAAGCTTCTTCAACACCATATGCCGAACCACCATACGCCACTTGATTGAGATACATCTCTATAATTTGATCTTTTGAGTATATCTGTTCTGTCCAAAGTGCAAGTACAATTTCCTTTAACTTTCGTTCAACTGTCCTCTCAGGAGTCAAAAGTGCACTTTTGACTAGCTGCTGGGTAATAGTAGATCCCCCTTGAAGCTCGTTTGTTGTGATAGTTTCTTTTATCGCACGTAAAATACCCCCGAAAAACGATATACCTTTGTGATTGTAAAAATGTTTATCTTCAATTGCAATTGTTGCTTGAATAATGGATTCTGGCAGGTCTGCGAGCGACACTTTTGTCCGATTAACATCACGGTAAATTTCATATAATAATCGACCATTCCTGTCATAGAGATGTGTTGACTGAGCAAAATTTACTTCTCCAATTGAGCTTGGAGACGGCAGGTCATGGATAAAGACATATGAGTGGTAAATAAATAGTACAAGTAAGCAAAAAATAAATCCAAATACAAAAAACCTAAAGTACGCACTTCTTAAAAAACGATATAAAGATATCATTGCAAATAAAATCCAAAAAACAAACGATTCGACAATTTTTATCATGTTTTTGATAAAAATTACGATCATCATTGGAGTACGAATAATGGCTGTTAATATCGAAGTACCAATAAGCGTGAGGATTCTGAGAAAAGTTTGTCCAGTTAGAAATTTATACGCAACTTGGACAAACTGTAAGCTGAAATAAACAGGATAATAGACTATTTTATAAATTACTTCACCAAGTGAAACAATAAATAATACAATGAAGTATAAAACAAAATAGACTGCGTTCTCAGTCAACATTTTAACCATAAAAAATATAATAGAAGACTGCTTTGACATACGGTATTGTACCAAAACTATAGGATCATCAATGGAGATTTTATTGATTTAATAAAGAAGTGTCGCGAACAAGACGTGCTTTGACAACTAAGCGCTGCATATACGTACCTGGTGGTACACAAGTCACAAGAGTTAAAATTGAATCATTAAATTGCTGTTCAAGAACAGATACCTCATCTGGATTCACTATATACATATCATATACTTTATACTCATACTGCCCCCCCTGAATTTGAATATAGACATTGTCTCCGACCTCTAGCTTTGGAAGGTAGGTAAAAACCGATTTGTAATCTTTTGGGCTAAATAGTTGAGGCAATGTAGAGTGACCGAAAATTGCAACATTTCCATACTGTCCTGGTAAAGATGTAGGAAGATAATGGATAAGACTCTTTGCAAGATCATTACCACCAACTTTCACCGTAAGATTGCTCAGATTCAGACGAGGAATTGAAAGAGTGTAGGAGTCGATTTCCAAGTCTTCACGCGCAACCGGAATATTTGATGCTGGAAACCAGACATTTGCTTGAGTAAAGTCTCGAAGATTATTTGAAAGTGACAATCCTTCCGCATACACTGACTGAGCAAATTCAAGTGATGAAACCGTTTCTGTTTCGGGAAGTGGCGAAGCTGCAATTCGTTTGAGAAATATTCGTGCATACAACTCAAATGAGATCATGGGGTAAAATGCCCAAAACAAAAAACCCATTCCAACAAAAAGCATGATATACGATGCAATCTGTAATACTTGTCTCCGCTTCGTAATATTTTCTTTGCGATATATTTTAAGTGGCATATATCACCTCACTGAAGTACTAACGCTAATATTTTTACTAAAAAACGGCGTCCATGAAGAAAGAACTGGAAGCCATCCCAACGGCTGATCAATCTCGATCTTCTCAATCTCATACTCTTTTTTCAATTGATCTTCAAGCGCTCCAATCAATTTGAATTGAGATGTTGTTGTTAATTTTTTAAGATCAACATCCTTATGAGTAGTTGCTGACGCAGAAATCGTAAGCAACACATCGTCGGTATTTCGATCGATATCTTCAATCTTATACTCAATATCGTCAGGATCAACTTTATATTCGTTTTGCACTTCTTTTGAAAACAGCTCCTGAAGCTTTCCTAACAGTTGTGGTTTTTGAATTGTATAATATTCGATCTCAGACTCAGCCTTAATAGAAAGAGTTGGTGCTTCTTCTCCGACTTCACCTGAAAAGTTTGTATTTTTTACCAACGCTTTGGTAAGATCTGAAATCACTATCTCATCGCTACTGATCTGTTCTCCCAATACATTCTCTGTATTGTTCTCTGCTTGTTTCTCAGCTTCAGCTTCAAGAGTATCCATATCTTTTTTAGATATAGTCGTTACTTCTTTCTTTGACCCTCCAGTAAATGCATCTTCTGCAATTGCAACAAAAAGAAGATTTGACAGTTCTTCAATGCTAAATTCAGTATTCTTTGCAATATTGTATTCTTGACCAATATTTTCCGCAGTAACAGTTACTGATATCTTCCCCGCCGCAGTGGTTTTTTCATCATTAACAATTGTAGTTTCCCCTGCAGGAATTTGAACGTCTTTATCTAATAAAAACACCCAATCTCCTTTGGATAGCTTTGTCCCCTTTATAAAAGTGCGGTCTTTATTATCAAAATTTTTTATTGTTACAGTTCCAGTTGCTCTTTCTCCAATTTCTCTTGATCCGGTTGTTTGTTTATTATTCGAATACTCATGCGCAACGCTTTTTTTCACAACAGAAAGCTTGTCAGAATCTGTTTCCTTTATTGGAATATCTATGTCAAACGTTTGATCTACTGTTTTTGATTTTAGGTAAATTTTAATATGAAGTGTATGAAGAAAGTACTCGTATACAAAAAGAAGACTGATAACCGAAACAATTACCAGTATGGTAACAATTAATATCTTCTTTTTGTTTTTACCTCTGGTATTGCTTGATCCTGATGTTGAAAATGAATTTCGAAGTTTTCCCAAAATGCTCGGTACTGCAGTTGAGGCATTTGGAAGAACGGGCTGTTCTGGCACATAAGCATTGAGCTCAGGCGCTGCAACACCCTGATTGATTTTTGGCTCTGAACGAATATCTTTGTTTTCAACAAATCCAAAACGAGCGAGAGGGTCTGTTTTTGAACTAATAACAGCAGTTGGCGCAGATGATTTGACACCTTCTTCTTGCACGGTTCCTTCAGATGTCATCTCTTTCGCAAATGTTGCAACAAGAGCCTGATTGAGTTCGGCTTGTTGTATAACCTCAATTATTGGATGCTGCGGAAAAATCTGTTCATCCCATTCATATGTAGAAAGCTTTGAGGAGACTTCAGCTTTATCCTCATCACCAAAGACTTTGATAGTGCTCGGCAATATAACATGTTTTGGTAGTTCTTTAAATACACTATTGAGATCGTCACCAACCTCATCTGTACGGGCAATATACTGTGAATGTATTATTTTATTCCCTTTAATCACGCTTACACCAAGCTTTGTTTTGTTCACTTCAATTGCAACGGTGTTTACAATGGAATGATCTTTGAAATACTGCTCGAGCGCTTCTTTTACATCAATATATCCAAGCGGCTCAAGCTCAAGATCTTTTGACAGCTGTTTGATGATATCTTTATACGGCGCTTTTATTTCATATGACTCTTCATCAATCATCCATGAATGTAAGAAAAATATCGTTTGATTGAGGTGAAGATTTGTTTTTAGTTCAAGTTCTGAAATCAGATTGTCAATATCTTCAAGAATTTTGTCAAAACCCGCAGTCAGATTATAGGTATTTTGTGAAATAATATATGGCTGGCCATTGGCCAGCTCAAATACAAAACCAAACGCAGAAGCATCTGTTATATAAAGACCAAAAAAAACTGATTTCTGAGATTTTTTTTTGAAGAACGGCAATGAAAACCCCATACCCCTTCATATTAGCATAAATACAGTATAAGTTCCAATTTGTTGTTACTCAATTTTATATCGTTCAAGTACTGTCTTGATTCCTTGTCCCGCGGTACCCAAAGCTGCTGAATACTCTGTTCCGTTTGCAGTAGATGAGATCGCATCTTCAAGATATTTAAGAATTTCATCGTTCAACCCTGCGTCAAATGTCCGATCTACAAGAGGAAGAGACGTATATGCATCATCTTCTGCCTGTTGTATAACAGCTGATAAATACGGATGGTCATGTAAAAGTTCTCCCATGTCGCGTCTTGGATATGCTGTTCCAAAAAGACGCGTCTTTGATTGTGTTTCGTGTATTTTCAGCAACTGTTCCTTTTCAGACAAAAATTTGAGAAACTTCCATGCCTCGGCTTGGTGTTGACTAAATTTATTTACCCCCTCAGCCCAATAGTTTGCAATTGATATAGCAGAACCATCAAGACCCTGAGGTACTGGAGCAACTTTAATATTCAGATCTGGATTTTGGCTTTTTATGTTTAAAATTTGCCATGAAGGACCAAAAATCATAGCAACTTTCCCTTGAATAAATGCGGTTGTTGAAACAGGCATTGCTTCATTCCAGTATCCATCTTCTGCAAACTTTCGATACAGTTCAAGTGCTTCTGCTGCTTCTTGCGTTGAGAGATCTTTAAAATCTCCGCCGTTGAGAAGAAGTAAAACTCCAAAAATTTCGCCAAAATGTTCGATATTTGTGGCAGTACCTATTGCCATACCTGCTGTGATAATGTTTCCGCTTGTATCTTTCACCGTAAGCTGTTTGATCGCGGAAAGCACGTCGTTTCCCTCGCCAACCCATGTGGTTGGCGGATTGAGTAATCCTGCCTGCTTTATAATATCTTCATTGTAAATTAATACCGTACCGTCAACCATAAGTGGAATACCGTAGTACTGATCATTGATTTTCAAATCTTTCTGATGAATCGGATAAAAAATTGCATTGAACTCTTCAACAGTCATAATATCAGCGGGAATCGCTGTGATCACTTCCTGTATCTCAGGAAGCCAGGTATTGTGAAATCTGAATATATCCGGTCCATTTCCGGTCTGGCTTCGCGCAAGAAGTCGTACGCGATACTGCTCAGACGACATTTTTTCATACGCAATGGTAATATGTTGATTTTTCTTTTGATAATCGTCAATCACTGGCTGGAAAACGTCCTTTTCATCCCACAAACCCCAGTATGTCAAAGTTATATCTTCCGTAGATGAGCTTGGTGGTTTTAATGGCTGTATTAGATCGCGAAGAAAAAACCAATAAATGAGCCCAAACACGATAAGAAAGAAAAGAATTGCGCCAATAACAAACATCCATTTGTTATTACTTTCTTGATATACGGGTACATCTGTTGGAAAATCAGGCGGAATGCTGCCTGATATCTCTTCAGGACGCTCGATCTCAGCAGATACTTCTTCCGGGATGATGGTTCCTTGAGGCGATGATGTTTGTTGATATATATTTGTTTTTTCAGTATCATCCATATATCAATAATACTAAATTATATGTATCTGTACCATTGAATCAAAATTGTAATATATGATTACCGATATGATAAATATTGCCGAACTTTCAATTACCAAGCGAGTTTTTATTATCTTCATTGGTATCGTATTTTTTTTGGGAGCTAGTCTTTGCATTTCTTGGGTGTATATCCAATCGTCTTTTGGAGACAAGCTCTATCCCTACATCTATATTGATGGCATCGATATGAGTAAGAAAACCAAAGCGGAAGCGCTGAATATGCTGAAAAAAAGAGATGATTATTTTCAATCTGCAATTCTTGAGGTACTATATAATGAACAACCAATCGCAACTTTTTCAGGACAACAACTTCATCTGACTCGAAATACTGACATAAAAGTAAATCAAGCGTATATAATCGGCCGTTCTGACAGTATCTCTACACGAGTAGCTCAACAACTTAATGCATTGTTTCATTTCCGTAATTATACGTTTTCTTCAGGAATACGTTACAACGATTCACCAATCCAAGAGTTTGTTCAAATCGCGCAAGAAACATACAATATTCCGGCAGAAAATGCATTGTTTACTTTTGAAAATGGAAAAGTTTCTGCATTCAAAACTCATAAAAACGGAAAAGAAATCAAATCAGACGAATTTCTTATTGAGATACATGCTGCAATCCAGGGCATTACTGAAAATGCTCCGAATAAAAAAATTGTGATCAAAGATACTGTTATCGAACCTGCAATCACACTTGCAAAAGCAAATAGTCTT
>Ga0208373_1004990_pt1 | contig 11398 bp, 6 predicted proteins | sample RifOxyC2_FD_184036 | JGI IMG/M metagenome (GOLD analysis project Ga0208373, IMG submission 184036) | Soil microbial communities from Rifle, Colorado - Rifle Oxygen_injection C2 (SPAdes) | ecosystem: Environmental > Terrestrial > Deep subsurface > Rock core/Sediment | place: Rifle, Colorado... | reverse complement strand
ATCCTTCCTCTATCTTACTTTATTTCTTTTTTAAATGAAGCTCCACGGGTTGAAAACCTTCATCCTTCGCAGTGCTACGGAGAATGGACGTGGTATCTTTTGTCTCAAGATTCCACGGAGCGGAATCCTGCCCGAAGACCATTCATCCGCACTTTTAGGCGTGGTCTTCTGGATGCAGGATAAAAATTAACTTCCGAAGGTTTATCTTCTAATAAATTATTTTCTGAATTCATTTATAAGCCTCTTTTCCTTTTAAAGCTTTTCACCATTATACAAAATAAGTGAAAGAATTTCACCTAAATAGAAAAAAGTGAAAACTATTCTTACTCGGGATGGTCAAAATGTCTTTTTCCATATTTCACTTATATAGACAAAAGGTGAAAGAATAAAACTGTCCAAATTATTTTCTGTTTCAATTAGCACTCATCGCTTTTTTATATTCAGCATCTGCTTCTTCATATCTCTTTAAATCTCTAAGCAGAATCGCAAGATTCATATGTGCATCTGAATAATTTGGATTTATTCTTATTGCTTCTTTATATACTTGCTCTGCCTCATCATATCTTTTTAAACTATATAATAAAGCGCCTAGATTGTTGTATGCTTGTAAATAACTTGGATTTATCCGTATGGCTTCTTTATATTCTTTCTCTGCCTCCTTATATTTTTTTAAATTATAAAAAAGATTTCCCAAATTGTAGTGTGGTCTTTCGTAGTCCTGATTTATCTTTATTGCTTTTTTATATTCTTTCTCAGATTCTTTATATCTCTTTAAGTTATAATATAACTTTCCTAGATTATAATGTGGTTCTACGTATTTTGAATCTATTTTTGTAGCATTATAAAAATATTTTTCTGCTTCGTTATATCTTTTTAGATCAGCGAATAGAATTCCGAGATCATTATAATATTTAGTGTCTTTAGGGTTTATTTGTATACACATTGTCAGATCGGAAATAGCATTTTGATAATGTTTTATTTGCTTATAAACTTCGCTTCGTGAGTAATATACACCAAGATTTTCATGATTAAACTCAATAACTTTATTAAAATCCATAATTGCTTTATCATATTCTTGATTTAATCGATACACTCTTCCTCTACAATAATATGCTTTTATATAATTTTTATTAAGTCTTATTGCAGTATTAAAATCTGCAATTGCCTCATTAAACCTATTTTCTGTTGAAAAAGCTGCTGCACGAATAAAGTAATCTTTTGCATCCCTATTAGTTGTAAATACATTTCTATATCTACTATTATTTTTCTCCAAAAATGATACTTTGTCAAAACAATTCACCGTTTCTTTAGACTTTTTCATTTTGATTAATATCCAACCTTTTGCTTCCCATGCGAGTATATAGTTTGGATTTATTTTAATAGCATTGTCAAATGCTAAAATAGCATTATCAAAATCATATGACCCATATAGTTCTTCTCCTCTTTTATACCAACTTTCTGCTGTTTTTGGTATTGGTTCGGATTGTTTTGCTTCAACAATGTCTTTTTTACTATATGATTTAAAATTCCAGTAAGGTGAGTATTTTAATAATATCTTTTGTTTATTTCCTATAGGGGATTGTTCATCTATGTAAACTGTCAAAAGTCCCCATTTTTCAGGTGACCAATTTTTATTTAGTGTCACTCCGGGGATTTTTGTTACTACTTGCCACCCTGGGAAATAGTTTATATTAATTGGTATTTCTAATTGTCCCTGTTTTATTTTAAGAATTTCTACTGATATTTTAGATGGTGAAATCCACCCTATTTTTACATTTTGATTTTTATTATATAAACCGAGTTGTCCACTTTTTACTGAAGAATGTCGTAAAAAACCAAACTCATCATAACCTAAAATACTATCGTAGAATTGTAAAACACCTTTGTTATCTTGTAGATATGTAGACATCATATCGCTTTCAAAACATAATTTGTCTTTGAAAAGAATTAGATTCCAATCTGGGCCTTTATCATGTTCAAAAGAATTATTCTTACTAAAATAAGCTTTGTTATTTAATGTGAAGGTTGTCTGTACATAATCTAAATTTGGTTTGTTTACTCTGAAGTAATCCCAGAATATAAACACACAAATACAAATCAATATTATATTTGTATTTTTCTTAAATATGTTTTCAATACTATAAAGTCCCAGTGTTGAAAAATAAGCGAAGGGTAATACAAACAAACCAATGAACCAAGAAGGCATATGCAAAGAACCAAGTATTAGATTCTTAGATAATAACGACCAAAATGGATTTAATCTACCTGGATATAGAAAAAGAGCTGTAAATATAGTTAATAACATTGATACACTGAATTTAAGATATTTATGTTTTTTAATTTGAATTATTGAAAAGATTGTTAAAATCAATACCAAAATCCCAACATAACAATTTAATGAGTGTATTTCAGCAGATACATATTTATATGAATTATCTAATGAAGATTGTCTAGGGGATACTAAAGCAGTAATTAGTGTATGTAATGTTCCATACCATGATTCCGATACATATCCCATAGTGAGATTTCTCGGGAACCACGAGAGTAATTGATATGAAAATATCAATTTAGGTAATGATAGTAATATTGCCAGAAGAGCATAAAGAATAAATCTTTTAACGTTGTAAAATGTAAGAAATGATAATGATATTATGATTATAAATATCGATGTAACATTCAGGCCTGCGTATACCATTACTGCAAGCAATATAGGTATAGAATATGAAAATTTATCGTTTTTATATGACCATAAGAATGCAGATGCAAGCCAAGGTACATACACTACATTTTGAAACACAAAATGTCCGACAATTAAATGTGAAACTAAGAAGCCTGAAAAAGTATATACTATCGCTCCAAATAATCTGCACCAAAAATTATTTATTTCAAGTTGTCTCAGAAGAGAAAACATTCCTAATATGCTTATTATTGATAGAGCTACTATTGAAATACGAATAGCTAACCATTGATTGTTTATCATCAATGAAAAAAACTGCGGAATACTCATAAGCATATTTTGAGGATGTGCCCATACGGGGAACCCTCCACCTATATATGAACTAAAAAACGGAAATTCATGATAGTCTAACAATGATATTTTAGCAGTAACAAAGTAAGTTATTGCTAAATCAAAATCTCCAAATAAGTATCTATAGGGATATTTAAATAATGAACCCCAAAATAGAAATGAAACCAAGACACTGCTTAATATTTCAGGTATATTTCTAGAAAAATATTTTTTCATATACAAAATTATATTATATTCAGCAGTAAATTACAAGAATTTTAAAACGTAAGTCGTAGGGTAATTGGATGTTAAAACTTAACACTAAATGAAAGTCGGTGGGTGATAAATAACTAATAACCGATGACCTATAACAGATAACTTCAAAACTGTTCTGATATTCTATTGTTCTGAAGTTCTATTGTGGCTGGAGATATTTTTTAAATATTTAATTAACCATAATGTCATAACTTTAAAACTTCACTGCAAAACTCAATCTATGTGTATTTCCTAAATCACCATACGGTACAAAGGCATAATCAGTAGAAAACTTAGATATTCTAAGCCCAAGTCCACCACCAATACCTTTGAAATTAGATATGCTTGCTATTGTTTCCGGATTTACTGATTTTAAATAACCTACTCGTAATGCAAGCAGGTTTATTGGTGTTACTTCTGTTCCAAAGGATATTTCTGTTTTGTTGTCATAAATATTTCTTTTTAAATCAAATGCAAATGTTATTGCTCTTTTTAAGGTATATCCTAGGCCTACAGTTGCAGTTAATGGTAAATTATAACCCTCTTGTATAAATGTCATTTTTGGTCCTATGTTTTGAAATGATAATCCTAACTTTAAGTTCTTTATACTTGTGTCATATTGTGTTCCTATATCTACCGCTACTCCGGTTGCACTTTCTGTGTCTATTTTCTGCTGAATTATTTTAACATTTGTACCAAGAGAAACTCCATTGTTCATAGACCTTGAGTATGATACTGTTGTTGCTACATCGTATGCATTAAACGAACTTGTTCTTTGCCTGTTTTCATCCCGGCCTTCTATTGAACCCTGAGATAGATACACTACACTTAAACCCATTGTCCCATTTAATGTAGGCCTTATGAATGCCAAAAAATCATGTTTAATATCTGATATCCATTCTGTATGCTGACCCATTAGTTGACTCTCTTTTATTTGCGCCAGACCTGCAGGATTATAGTTGATTGCACTGACATCGTTTGCTACCCCTACATACGCGCTACCCATTGAGATAGCCCTTGCCGAAGTTCCAATACTTAAAAACGATGCACCGGTGTTACAAAAACAAAAATTACACAGATTAAAAAAACTGATTACACAGATTAATATTTTATTCATTTTGATTTTCCTCCTACATTTAGTAGTTGCCGACCTTGGTCGGCGGTATTAAAATGGCGCTTAACAAGTTAAGCAACTACAACAAAAACATCAATGCTTTGTAGTTACCGAACTTGCATGCCCGCCAATGATTCAGTGAAGGGATGAGCGACTATTCCGTCATTCCCGAACGACTCTATCGGGAATCTATATTAATATTCTGGATGCCCAATAACTTAATTCGGGCATGACATCCTTTGCTCTTATTCTTCCTATCGCACCATCTCCCGCCACTGAACCTTCGGCGGGCAAGCACTATCACACAATCTCACTTTATTATCGCAGTCTTCCCTTGTGCTTTTATATCACTAAATCCTGCTTTCTTTGCCCTGATTATGTATACATACACTCCGGATGCTATGTCTGTTATATCCCAAGTATATTCATAAGCATATTTATTGCTGACAACCAAAGGCATTCCGCTAAGTTCCGTTGAATGTACCGGCTCTGCGGCTACATTGTATATGCCGATAATTACTTGATCTGCTATTCCACATTCTATGTGGATAGTTGGAAACTTTCCTTTCTTTGCAGGGTTCGGGAACGAATATACTTCACCTAATACAAAGGCAGGATTTGGACCTACAAACCTCGGTGCGCCACCACCACCGTAAGCATCTGTAACCCGTAACTCCGGTGAACAAGATGTTATAGGTTCTACATTAGTTCCCTTATTATCAGAGCTTACTAAGAATACTGCACGCCCTATAGTGTTCTGTGCTATTGCATAACCACCTGTAGATATACTTATATCCCCATATTTTATGCTTATCGTTGTTCCTGGTGTTAAGTCTGTTCCTATTGGCACTATTATCCTTCCTGCTATTCCTGTTATCCCTGTGCTTATCATCAACCCATAATTAGCGAAATAGTTAACTGTCGTTGTTGTGTATCCTGCTTTATACGGATCTGTTATTTGCGGTTCTGTCCAGCCAGTTGGTATGTCTATTGTTATTGTATGCCCAATGTCGCTATATGTAGATGTTGATATGTAGTTTACTGTTACCGTTGTTATTGTTCCTATTATTACACCCAGGCCGGTTGGTGTTGAAGTAGATGCCATTCCTAATCCATTTACTGATGTTGTCGTTATGTTTACTCCACCTGTTGATAATATATTCATATACATCCAATCATTTTTATCGCCGCTTCTGCGGGATACGTCATCTCTTGCTATTCCTCTCCCTGCAGTTGTTAGTCCTCTGCTATTTACACAATCAATTTGTTTAGGTTCTACTCCATCGTAGTTCCATAATCCTATTGTTGTCATTGATGCTATGTTGCTTTTATATGCTGATGTCAATTCTGTTAAGTCCTGATTAGCGTAAGCAACAAAATCTATTACTGTAGAAGTAGCTAATACTACATTGTTTGTGTCAAAGCCAAGCCCGTTTGAACTGCTTAGATATATTATGTTATCCACTGAGTTTATACTATTATAATCTGAATATATTTTTATTAAGTTATCGCCGTCTATTGCGGTTTCATCTGTTCCGGCAGGACTGTTTAAGTATAGCATTATGTAGGTACCTGCTATCATGTCCCCGTCTACCCAGTCATCTGTATTAGGAAACGTTTTTATACATTTAGTACCTTCATATACTGTGTAACCGCCGTATGCACCTGTTTGGGCTACATAAAACTCTATCATGTCTGTTCCTTCACAGGGTGCTATTTCATTTATTACTATTGTTTCGTCTTTAGGTAGTGTTAATGTTGATATTACTGTATCATAAGCAGTTATTATCTGATTATTGTTGTATGCACATACTTTGTAATAGTATGTTGTGCTTGGTAATACATTTTTATCTGAGTATATTGTTTGAGTATAGTTGTCTGAAAAATCTTTTATTATTGTTGTGGACGTGAAATTAGTGTCTGTTGAACGAAGTATTCCCCATTTAGTATATGCCGGATTACTATTACTACCCCAACCAAGTTTAATTTTGTAGTCATCACTGCTTATTATGTAACTTCCTGTTGTAGGATTAGATAGTGTGTATGTTGTTATTAACACTGATGATGAAGATGCCCAACTGTTATTTGCAGTTATATATACCGATGTGGATATATTCGGGGACAGCCCCGTCATTGTATAGTTTGTAGTATTTGGATTTAATGTTGATATTATTGTATTAAAATCCGCAGTTTTGATTGTATATGATGATTCATAATTTGAGTCGCTCCAGTTAAATGTTATTGTGTTTGTGGATTTATTTATTGATGCAATTGTTGGCTGCGTTAAGTAAGATTGATCGTATTTGCGTAGCCAGATATTTTCTTCTTGCCCAGTACGAGTTTCTGATCCTGTAACATAAACATTACCCAAAGAATCTACATTGATGGCTTGTCCGCCATCAGCCTTATTTTCTGGATTATTGTATGTGGTGGTCCATTGGATAAGCCCATTAGTATCATATTTACGAACCCAGACGTCATGATTAATTCCGTTAATAACTCCTGTAACATAAACATTACCTGAGCTATCTGTGGCAACACCATTACCCGAATCAATATAAGTATTATCAGTATATTTAGTGGTCCATTGGATAAGCCCATTAGTATCATATTTACGAACCCAGATATCTTTTTTATTACCAGTATGAGTTTCTAATCCTGTAACATAAACATTACCCGAAGAATCTGTTGCAATACTATTACCTTTATCATCGAGATTATCTGTTCCATTGTATGTGGTGGTCCATTGGATAAGCCCATTGGTATCATATTTACGAATCCAAATGTCATAACACACTCCGTATACATAACCTGTAACATAAACATTATTCGAAGAATCCGTAGTAATACCATTACCAAAATCACCTAAATTAGAGGGATCGTTATATGTGGTGGTCCATTGGATAAGCCCATTAGTATCATATTTACGAACCCAGATATTTTGCTCTTGCCCAGTAAACCATTCTGTACCTATAACATAAACATTATTTAAAGAATCTGTTGCAATACCACCACCACCCCCATAACTTTTGGTTGAATCATAATATTCAATGGTCCATTGGATAAGCCCATTAGTATCATATTTACGAATCCAAGCATTACTTCCTGCTTGAAGTTCGGGTCGTATCTCGTATCCCGTAACATAAACATTACCCAAAGAATCTGTTGCAATACTATTACCTGCATCACTGTTGTCATGTAAATTATTATAATACTTTGTAAAAAGAGGTAAACCTGTTAAGCCATATTTACGTATAATAATATCCCCACTTGTATTAACAGTATTGCCTATTATATAAACATTCTCAGAATTATCTCTTACAACTGAATTTCCAGTTTCACTAGTATTACTTGTATTATTAAATGTTTCTATCCAACCATCACAAACATTAGTTAGTGTATCTGTTCCTGCACCCGGAGTGTTTGCATAAGTAGATACCATATTAGAATATTCAGAAAATAAATTCGGTGCCGTAGTAACCCATACCCTAAAATAATAATCTGGTGATATTATATTATATGATGGATACGAACCCCTACCAACATCAAAACCACCAATTACCTGTATAGCTGAAGCACCAGCTGTTACACTTGTAGATACTATTACTTGTGCGTTATTATAATTCCAACTTTCACCTGAATATGTTGAGTATTGTATATAATACGAAGACCCAGCTGCTAATGTTTCCGGATAAGTCCAAGTCAAATTTATTGCACCTACATAACTACCAATAGACGCTGATAAGGATGTTATCGGCCATATTCCTTGCGTACAAATATAGGCCGCAGAATTTATTCCTGCAACATCCGCCGATGAGTTCCAGACAGACCAGTTACTCGCTTCGTCCCTCATCTTAATTGCAAACCAATATGATGTGCATTGTGTTAAATTATAAACTGTTGTTGTGTGTTCTTGAAGCGGAGCAAAACCGGTTGTTGATATTGTTATTGTGTATGTGGGTTCGGGTGGGGTATTGTAATTACTGTTTGTTATTATTGCCATGGATGTATATTTTATTTCGTATTGTCCCTGCCAGATATTACCGATATCCTTATCGTCGCCGTGTGCTGTCCATTTTAATACTATCTGTCCCGCACTTGCTCCTTGTAATGCAGTTAAATTAATTATATCCGCTGGTGGTATATTATCCGTTGCTCCTACATATCCTGTTTCCATACTATAAGTGCCACCGCTGGAATTTCCTACAGCTCCTTGACCACCGGCACTTAGCATTTCATAAGTACCACCAATTGCTTTGTTACCGACGGTATCTACAACTGAACTTGAAGTACTATAAGAAGACATCAGATGCGTAACACTCAAAAAGAAAATAACTGTTAACACCCAACACTTTTTTACTAACGAATATAGTTTTTCATTTATTTCATTCATCGTTACCATCCTTAAAACTTCAAAATAATATTATTTCACTTTAATATCCTAATTTTCTTTTTTTCAGTAGATTACATTCAAATTTTTTAATATTTATTCTGTATATAATAATGTAATAACAGCTTTTTTATTTAAAATCATGTTTGACCCACCATTTTCTAAATATATATATACATTTGTATCATTTATGTTGTATGAAAATTTATATCCTGTAGTATATGCTGTTGGACAATTCCATGAAGTACCACTGCCTGAAGTATCAACTAAAACTTGGGCAGATATTACTTTAGCCGAGTTAATTCCATGAGCAATATATGTTGAGCCACCAGTAGTTGATCCATAAGTATAAGTGGATAAATACACCATTTTTATTTTAGGTGCATCGCTACCAAGTTGCGTATAACCATTTACATCTAATGCTACATCCGGACTTGATGTACCTATCCCAACGTTTCCAGTATTTCCATCTATAACCATTTTATCTCCGTCACCAGGGTAAGCATCATAAGAAAAATGTAGAATGTTCGGTGTTGAACCGGATAATCCCATAATCCATTCTTTGTCTCCACTACGTGCTAAACTTAAATATGTTTTACCTAATCCTCCAGCACCAGCACCATAACCTAATACTAAACGACTTACTACACTTGAACCATTATCGGTATTACACATTTTAGCAGTTGTAACACTATTACCAACATTAGGGTTTACTTCAAAATGTACCGTAGGTGTGCATCCAAAACCTACTTTGCCGTCATTGCCTATAACTAAATTTCCACTACTACCGTTACTATCTGTACTAACAAATAAACTATAACTTGTTCCTTGTCCTTGTACACTCAATTTAGCATTATGATTTGCTGTCCCTATACCGACTTTATCACTTATATAAATTGTTGTTGATATCGTTACTTGTTTTGTAAACGTTTTTGGTCCTGCTATTGTTTGAGTTGTAGTTGTAAATGTATCCACAAACGCGGCATATTCATATCCGCCTAATTTTTCTGCGTTGTATGCGTATCCGCTTGATGTGACTCTTGGCCTTGGAGTTAAGTCATCACTGCCAATATGAACATTTATATATACAGTAGTACCATTAAATATTGATGCCGGTATTGCCGTGATACTACCTATATTAACACTAAATATTCCACTGGATACATTTACATTATGTGTTTCTGTGTAAGTCCCAATTTTATTACCCTCTAATGTCGATGTCGGATCATTATAAAAAGAAAAGGTCATACTTACCATTCCGTTTTTCGGATTTCCGCTATCAAGTAATCTACCTTGATAGTTTATCTGTTGCGGTATCGCCGAAAACAATTTTGCTAAACCAATTACCATTAAAAACAAAACAACAAAACAAAATTTTCCCTGAAACAACTTTTTAAACATACTCATCATACACCATCCTCCATTTACTAAAATATTTTTACTGCAAATTTTATACAACTATAGAAATTATAACACATCAACATCATATCTACATCATATTTAGGTAATATTTAGATAATATCTTTTAGGGTATGTTTTAGGCAATTATTCCGACGATAAATAAATAGGATATCGTCAGAGATATTTGAATTTTAATGATTTTTATAAGATTTTATATTCTGAGAAATGTATTTTGAAAAGAGGTTATTCTTCTTCAAATTTGTAGCCGACATGTTTTATTGTTTTAATTTTTTTCGCACAATCAGGACCTAATTTCTTTTTTAAACTACAAATATGATTTATTAATGTATGAATGTATATATCTTTCTCGTAGCCCCATACTGTATATAAAAGATAATCATATTTAAGTATTTGTCCTATTTTTCTAACTAATGTAAACAGTAAATCAAATTCTTTTAGAGTTAAATTAATTGGTTTACCTTTTACTTTTACTGTTTTCGTTTCTTCGTCCATTTCTAATCCGCATTTTATCATTTTTTCTTTTACTTCACCTTTATATTCCTGCCAACGAAAAACATTTTTTACTCTGGCTATAAGAACTTTATTATCAAATGGTTTCAATATATAATCACAAGCACCCATATTTATACCATCTGCTTGATTTTGATCAGTCATTTGAGTTCCGGTTAATATTATTACTGGTATATGTGAAGTGGCTTTATCATTTTTTAGTGTTTTTTGAACTTCATCGCCATCCATATCCGGTAGAGATAAATCAAGAATTATTACATCTGGTTTTTTACTATTAGCCAAAGCAATTCCTGTTTCACCGTCTTCTGCGGTTATTAGTGAGATGTTTTCACTACTAAAAAGTACTTTCAATCCTTCGCACATACCTTTATTGTCATCAATTATCAAAGCTTTGTATCGCATAAGTTTGTTCTCCTGTTAAGATGCTTTACAACTACGTTTGGCAAGGAGACCTTGCCACTACTGTGGTAGTCAAAGCCAACCAAGGTTGGCGACTACAGAACTGATGCCACAGCCAATACGGGAGAATACCAATCCCGCATTGAAAAAGGATTCTTCCGCCATTCCTCCACTGAAGCATCGGCGGACAAGTGAACCGTCGGCGGGTAATTTTTCATCTTCGCCCAAAAATTAAAAAACAGTGTCAAAAAAATGACACTGCTTAACTTATTAACACTTTAACAAAAATATTATTTTTGTA
>Ga0208373_1004988_pt1 | contig 11399 bp, 11 predicted proteins | sample RifOxyC2_FD_184036 | JGI IMG/M metagenome (GOLD analysis project Ga0208373, IMG submission 184036) | Soil microbial communities from Rifle, Colorado - Rifle Oxygen_injection C2 (SPAdes) | ecosystem: Environmental > Terrestrial > Deep subsurface > Rock core/Sediment | place: Rifle, Colorado... | reverse complement strand
GACAAAAACGCACATCCCGAAGAAGAATATCCGGGAAAAATGTTTAAGTTCGGTTAAAAAACCGCTTCTTGGTTCCAGTTGTCAAAGAACGGTGTTTCTAGAAATAATTGCGACACAGTCTGAATTTCTTATTGGAGCTATAATGGTTGTGAAATCAGATTTTGACAGCACTGATCCGGTTGCCTGGTGCCCGGGGTGCGGGAACTATGCGATACTCGGGTCTATTAAAGAGTCTCTGGTTGAACTCGGTCTCGAGCCCTGGCAGGTTATATTGGTTTCAGGAATCGGGCAGGCGGCAAAACTTCCGCATTACTTGAAATGCAATCTTTTTAACGGTTTGCATGGGAGAGCTTTGCCTGCTGCATTCGGGATTAAAGCTGTTAACCATAAAATGAAAGTTATCGTACACGGCGGAGATGGGGATGCATATGCGGAAGGCGGCAATCACTTTGTCCATGCGATAAGACGCAATGCTGATATTACTTATTTTGTTCATGATAATCAGATCTATGCTCTTACAAAAGGCCAGGCTTCTCCGACTACCGATAGAGGTATGAAGAGTGGAACGACTCCTTTTGGAAGCTTCAACGAGCCTGAACATCCAATCGCTATGGCAATCGCGCTAAATTGCACCTTCGTTGCCCGCGCATTTGCGGGAGACCCGGTACATCTGAAAAAAATAATGACCGCAGCACTTTCTCATAGAGGTTTCGCTTTTGTTGATATCCTGCAGCCTTGTGTAACTTTTAATAAAATTAACACTTATCAGTGGTATCGGGATAGGGTGTATAATCTGGACGATGACCAGGCATATAACTCTCTTGACCGAAGCGCCGCTTTTAATAAATCCCTGGAATGGGGTGATAAGATCCCAACAGGAATAATCTACAAATGCGATCGCCCTGTATATGAAGATCACTCGCCTGTAAACAAAGACGTCTCTCTTTCAAGAGAGGAGTTGAGGCCTCCGCAATTGGAAGAGCTAGTAAAAAAGTACTTTTAAAGAGGGGGCTGACAACGTGTTTCGGTGCCTGTCCCACTTGTATATACAATATAGTTGTATCTGTATTGACATATTGTTTGTGTTTTGTTATGATGTGTTTGGAGGTTTTTATGAAAACTATCATGAAATCATTGAGGTTTCCTGTTGAGATTTTGGATAAAAGCAGGGAGGTTATGAGAAAAAAGAAGATTAATTTTACTCAACTCACTATGGCGGCTGTTTCTAATTATGTCGCAGAAGTAAAGTATGAGGAAAAAGTTAATGAGGCTTTTGGAATATGGAAAACTTCTAAACACAAAGAGTTAAAGAACGGTACTGACAGTTATATCAGGAAAGTTAGAAGGACGGGGAAGGGGTAATGCAGGTATTTGATACAGATGTTATAATTGATGCGCTTCGCGGTGTGGAACCGGCGAAAGAATTATTGCTGAAATATAAGAAGAATAATTATATCAGCGCCATAACCAGAGGCGAAGTATATTTTGGCATGAGAAAAGAAGAAAGATATAGAACAGTTGCTCTTCTTGACTGCTTTAAAGAAATACCCGTGGATAAAGAGATAATAGAAATAGCCTATGATATAAAAAAGGTTACAAAAAATCTTACACTAACGCTGAATGATTGCTTGATTTGCGCTACAGCGGTAAAGTTGAATGAATTTATAGTGACAAGGAACGCAAAGCACTATCCCTCTAAATATGTCAGAACAATCAAGCCCAGGTATTAACCAGGAAAAATACTTCTAAGATCGGGGACAGACACCGAGAAAGATCGTTGTCAGTCCCCTTGTTGTTATCAGGGGGCAAAAAGATTGCCCCCTGATAACAAAATACTTTGTACTTATCAATTTTTGTTGTATAATTATCCTTGTGAAAACATTTAAAAGTAAAATACCTGCGTTACTCGGAGTACTTGCATTTTTCCTGCCTCTTTCCATATATGTTTTTACTACCTGTCCTACTGTTTTTGCCGGGGATAGCGGGGAATTAATCACTGCCGCCTTCACTCTGGGTGTGGCACACCCGCCGGGGTATCCTTTGTTTTGCCTTCTAGGCAAGTTGTTTTCATATTTATCTATTGCTACTATTGCTTTTAGGGTTAATCTTGTTGCAGGTTTCTTTGCAGCTTTATCTGTTTATGTCCTATATCTACTTATTAAAAAATTGATTTCAGGAAATATGGGAGTCTTTCTTGCTTTTTGCGGAGCGCTTCTTCTGGCTTTCTCCGGTATTTTTTGGGAACAGGCGCTTTTTGCAAAAGGATCTCTTTATATGATTAATTCTTTTCTTATTATTCTTCTCTATTATCTTCTTGTTATTGAAGCATCACCCATACTCCTGGGATTTGTTGCAGGGCTTTCTTTGACTAATCACCATACGGCCCTCATTTTTGTCGGGATGGCTTTTCTTTTTCTCTTCTTTACAAAAAAGGACAGAGTAAAAGCCCTGGCAGGTTTTTCGATTATAGCGGTTGTTACTGCTATAGCGGTGTATTTGTACCTGCCTTTTTCTGCGTCGAGCAAACCGCCGATTAACTGGGGGAACCCGAAGGATCTAGAAAGCGCGCTTTTTCATATTTTCCGCGTGCAGTACGGAGATTTGAAAATGCCTCTTACCTTGGCGGTATATTTAAAGAAAGTATTTGTATATGGTAAGCTGGTGGTAATGCAGTTTGATTTCATTTCTCTAATGGCGATATTTGGAATATTTTATCTTTTTAAAAGCAATAAGGTAAATGCCTGTCTTCTTCTCTTTTCTTTTGTTGTGTTTTTCTTTCCCCTTCTTTATAAAATAGAGAATAATCTAACGATTCATGTTATCTATATGAATAGAGTGTTTTTTATTCCGCTGCTTGCAATTTCTACAATTTGGATTGCTGCAGGGTTTGCATTTCTGCTTGAAAAATCAAATAAATATAAGTTTCTTTATTTAATTCCGGTTGTCCTGCCTTTTCTGCTTTTTGGGATAAACTACAGAAAAACTGATAGGAGTAAAAACTTTCTTGTTTATGATTACGGGGTGAATACTTTTAAGTCTGTAGAAAAAGATGCGATTCTTTTTACCTCAGGAGATCATTCGGCTTTTATTTCTACATATCTTAAAGTTGTTGAAAAAGCCAGACCCGATATAACTTGTTATGATGATACCGGCTCCGTGTTTGAAAATATTTATGGCGAGGATTTTTTGCGAATGAATAAAGGAATGCACGAACAACGTCTTACTGACGTACAAATACGTATTCTTCAGACTTCCGGAAAATTTGTATATTTCGTACTGGGGAATAACCTTCAGAATTTAGCTTTTTTTAATGAGAGTGTTGCATATAAACCCTATGGGTTGGTTTATAAAATAACGAGAGAGGAAAAGGGATCTTTTTATCGTAAGGAGGTATGGCGAGATTTCAATATTAGAAATCTTGAGAATTTTAAGCCGGATGATTATCTCGAAACTGATCTCGCAAGCCAGATATATTTTATGAAGGGTGAGGAGTTATATTACAGGGGTATGATTTCTGAAGCGGACAAGGCTTATGATAGGGCTATTGAGGTGGGAAGGGATGTGGATACTTTACAGAATAATATGAATGTTGTCTTCATGCGCCCCGAGTTCAAAGGTAAGATGCTTAAATTCGCGCAGGATGTAGTTAAGAGAAATCCCTATCAGGCCGATGCGCACAGTAATATGGGAAATGCTTATATTTTATTGAATGACCCGGACAACGCTATACTTGAATATAAAAAATCTCTTGAGATAGAGCCCAAGAGCGCAGAGACCAGGCACAACATGGGTGTTGCTTACATGAAAAAGAAAGACTATGAAAATGCTGCAGGGTGTTTTAAAAGTTCGGTAGAACTCTATCCTGTGGTACCTGCTGATTTTATTAACCTGATGGATTGTTATGCTAAAATGAACAGGATAACGGAGGCGGTGAATGCGGCCGCTACCGGTGCCAGATTCCATCCAAACAGCTCTGAAATAAGAATGAGTTGCGGTAATCTGTTGCTGCGTGCAAACAGATATGAAGAAGCTCTTGAAAATTACGAATATATCGTAAAGAATATAAATGCCGGTATTCCTGAAGTCTATAATAATATAGGGGTAACACTGCTTCGGATGAAAAGAGTAGCGCAGTCTGAAGCATATTTTAAAAAAGCGGTGGAAATAAAACCCGAATATAACGAAGCAAGGAAAAACCTTAAAGACGTGAGGGAGTTTTTAAAAAACCAAAAATGATACAATATTTAAAAAAAGCAGAAAAGTTTCGAAGCCTGTCAAAATTTAAGGAAGCCGCAAAATATTACGTGCTTGCTGCGAAGAAAAATCCTTCGTATGATGCCTGTTACGGTCTGGGTGATATGTACAGGATGATAGGAGAATTCCGGAAGGCACTTTGGGCTTATAAAAAAGCATATTGGTTTATAAAAAACAATAAAGTGCCTGTGGCAAAAAGCGCAGACATTGATATGGGAGCGGGCATGGCGTTCAGAGCTCTGATGGATTACAAAAGGTCTTCCAAACTGTTTATAAATGCCCGGGAGATGTACAAATTAATAAACGACACGGAAGGTGCTGCTTATGCTTTGTGGTGCCTAGGCGGATTAAACAGAATAACGGGTGATTTGAGAGGGGCTATTAAAAATCTTGATAAATCTTTAGTTCTGTTTAAAAAATCCGGTAACAAGTCAAGTGTTGCCTATGCTCTTTGCGCCCGGGGCGGAACGCTGCGCATTATGGGACGGTTTAAAAAATCACTGACGTGTTACAGAGTTGCAAATAAATATTTTGTAAAATGCAAAGATATTTTCGGGCAGGCGTACTCAAATTGCGGGATGGGGAGCGCGGTACGGATGCTCGGCAAATACCGGCTGTCGGAGGCGCGGTACAAAAAAGCGGAAAGGCTTTATTCTTCATTTAAGGATGAAATAAATTATGCCTATGTCCTTTGGGGTCACGCGAATACTCTTCTTTGTCTAGGGAAGTTTACAGAAGCGGGGAAACTAAACAAGAAAGCAGGTGGGCTCTTTAGAAAATGGAAAGATGAGAGGGGGCTGGTTTATATTCTTCTTCAGGCAGGGGAGCTTGAACGAAACTCAGGGAGTAAAGTAAGGGCCATAAAATTCTTTAAAAGAGCCATAAGAATAAGCAGAAAACACGGCCTAAAAATAGAGGAAATTTACGGGCAAATGGGTGTTTATCTTACAACAAAGAAAGGGTTAAACCCTATACAAAAGTATGATAAATTCAATACAAAATGGTATAGTGTTTTAAAAAAGAACAGTATACTCAATTTCCCTTGATTTTTCTTCATAAAACCGCTAAAATACTTCCCTATGTTTGCGGTAGTTCTTGCCGGCGGTATGGGAAAACGGATGAAGTCCGCCCTACCCAAGGTATTGCATAAAGTCTGCGGGAAACCAATGATTTTGCATATTTTAAACCAGCTTAACTCTATGCGGGAATTAGAGAAAGCCGTGGTGGTGGTAGGCTACAAAAGGGCTTTGGTAAAAAAAGTCCTGCCGAAATGGTTAAAGACAGCAGTGCAAAAAAAGATGCTCGGGACCGGGGACGCGGTGAAAAGCGCCAGATATCATTTTGAAAAGTATGATGGAGAGGTGATGATCCTTTGCGGGGATACGCCACTTGTGAAAGCGGCAACCCTGGAAAAGGTACTTAGTACCCATAAAGAAGAGAAGAACGACGCGACCATTGTGACGACTTTTGTGAAGGACCCGACTAACTACGGACGGATCCTCAGGGATAGAAAAGGCCGGGCGGCCGGAATAGTAGAAGAAAAAAGCGCTTCGATAAAAGAAAAAAAGATAAAAGAGATCAATGCGGGTATATATTGTTTTGATTCTAAAAAATTGTGTTATGCACTGTCAAGGATAAAGAAAAACAAGTTGAAAGGTGAGTATTACCTGACGGATGCTATAGAAATCTTAAGAAAAAAAAGATTCAAGATCGGAACGGCTTTGGCAAAGGATCCGGGGGAAGTAATGGGTGTTGACGACCCTGTCCGGCTTAAGGCTGCCGAAAAATATCTTAGGGGGCATAATGCTGGTTCTAAGAAACTATAAGCTGAAAGTGTTCGGTGGAAGTGCGAATCCCGAACTGGTAACAAAGATCTGCAAGTACTTGCACACTTCGGTTGGAAAGATGGAGTTAAAAAGATTTCCCGACGGCGAAACCTGGGTAAAGATCGCCGATAATGTGAGAGGCGCTGATTGTTTTGTTGTTCAACCGACTTGCATGCCGACAAATGAAAATCTGGTGGAATTATTCTTAATGATAGATGCTTTTAAGCGGTCATCGGCCAGAAGAATTACCGTGGTAATTCCATATTATGCTTATGCGAGACAGGATAGAAAAGATCAGCCGAGAGTAGCTATTTCCGCAAAACTGATAGCGAATCTTTTAACCAGTGCCGGTGCATCCCGGATTATAGCTATGGATTTACACGCAGCACAGGTGCAGGGCTTTTTTGATATACCGGTAGATCATTTGATTGCAGAACCGGTTCTTGCAAGGGAGTTTGCGAAGAAAAAAATTCCTAATCTGGTTATTGCCGCCTCGGATATGGGCGGATCTAAGATGGCGAGAAGTTTTGCCGAACGGCTTGGTACTTCAATAGCAATCGTGGACAAGAGAAGACATCATTCTCATAAAGTGGAAGCACTTTCCCTTATAGGGGATGTTGCCGGAAAGAATGTTTTAATACCTGATGATATGATATCAACGGCCGGTACCATGGTGGAAGCAGCAAGGTTTTTGCAAAAACATGGGGCAAAGGATATCTATGCCTGCTGTACTCATCCGGTATTTTCCGGCAGTGCTTTGGAAAAAATAGAGAATTCGGTTATAAAAGAAGTTATGGTAACGGATACTATTCCTTTAACGGAACAGGCGAAGAAGATTAAAAAAATAAAAGTTATAACGGTGTCGGGAGTTCTGGGAGAGGCTATAAAGAGCATTCATAACGAGACCTCTGTAACAAAATTATTCCGTTAACAAGATAACGAAAAAAAGAGGTAGCGGTAAGCTAGACATAAAAGATATATAAAAACGGCCAGGGAAATTGGAACTATAGTAAATATCAGTGTCCACCTGAGGTGAGATCTCGTCCGCTACAATGCTTGTTGCGAGACCTCGACAAAAGGCGGAGAATCCGATAGTTTCGCAATCTGTGGAATCGTTTTAAAATAGAAAGTAGGAGGAAATATGGAGCAGGTAGAATTAAAAGCAAAAGTAAGGGACAGTAAAGGTAAAAATGCTGCCCGTCGTCAAAGAGTAAACGCGGAAATTCCTGCGGTACTTTACGGTAAAAAGGAAGAAGGAGTATCTCTCTCCCTTGTAAGTAAAGAAGTAGGAAAAGTTATTGCGACGAAGGGCCGTAACGCAATGCTTACTTTGAAGATTGACGGCAAGGCTGATGTTGCCGTGATGTTCAAAGAACTTCAGAAGCATCCGGTAACAGGCGAGATTATTCATGTAGATCTTTACAAAATTAATATGAAGGAAGCGATTATAGTTCTTGTGAAGACAAAAATATCCGGGGAAGCCCCCGGTGTTAAGCTTGGCGGTATACTGGAGCAGCCGTTAAGGCAACTTCGAATAAAGGCTTTGCCTGACAGAATTCCTGAAGCGATAGTTGTTGAAGTTTCCGGTTTGAATATTAATGATTCAATTCATGTGGAAGATTTAAAGCTTGGTGAAGGTGTCCAGGTGCTGGATAATCCGAGAGATGTAGTTGCTACTATCAGCGTAGTTAAAGAAGAAGTTGAACCGGTACCCGGTGAAGTTGCTCCTGATGCTCCGACCGGTCCTGAAGTTATCGGAGAGAAAGAACGTGAAGAAAGACGCCTTGCGGTTGAAAAAGAAAAAGAAGGTAAAGGCAAGGAAAAAGCTGAAGCGAAAGACGAAGCGAAAAAAGACGCTAAAAAATGAAACTGGTAATTGGGCTTGGCAATCCCGGCGAGAAGTACTTAAATACGCGGCATAACGCCGGCTTTCTCGTAATTGATGAGCTTGCAAACCGGCTTAGCCTCCGGGTTTCTAGGAAGGAGTGTTTTTCCTTGCTTGCAGAAAAGAAAGAAGCGGCTTACGCAAAACCGCAAACGTTCATGAATAAAAGCGGGGATGCGGTAAAGTGCATGCTTAGTAAGTTCGACAGTACCGTAAAAGACCTTGTTGTGGTTTATGATGATCTGGATCTTCCGCTTGGCAAGCTTCGAGTCCGTCACGGCGGAAGTAGCGGCGGCCACAAAGGTGTTCAGTCTATTATTGATTGCCTGGCGGATACGGGTTTTACCCGAATTCGCCTGGGTATCTCGGGTGAAGAAAAACCAAAAGCAGTTGTAGACTATGTACTTTCCCAATTTAAAAAAGAAGAAAAAGAAACTTTGCAAAATTCGCTTATTTTGGCGGCTGATGCCGTGGAGTTTCTGCTTGCCGGTAATACAGTCGAAGCCGCAATGAACAAGTATAACGGTTAAATGGCTAAAATATTTTCTATTATATTCTTAATTATTTTTCTCTCCGGTCTTTTGGCTTATATTATTGTTAACACCCCGCATGGCGTAAAAGCGGCGGCAGAAGAAAAAATAGATCCTAAAATAGAAAAATATTGTCTTGTAAATATAAATACCGCAAAAGAGATGGAACTTGATACTCTTCCCTCAATAGGGCAGTCTACTGCAAAAAGAATAATTGATTACAGAAGTAAAAACGGTAAGTTTAAGAGCATAAATGAACTAAAGAATATTAAGGGTATAGGCGAAAAAACTTTTGAAAAACTAAAAGATAGAATTAGCGCGGAGTAAGAATGCTTATAGGGGAGAACATAGCGGGGCGGAGTCCGGCAGTAAAAAAAGTATACAACCTTATCTCAAAAGTTGCGCCTACCGATTCTACCGTACTTCTGACCGGTGAGACCGGGGTTGGAAAAGGCGTATTTGCCGAAGCCATCCATAGGCTTAGCAAACGTGTTGAAGGTCCTTTTGTTTCGATAAATTGCTCTGCCATTCCGGAAGCCTTATTGGAAAGCGAACTTTTTGGATATAAAAAAGGTTCCTATACCGGGGCTACTGCCGACAGAAAAGGTCTTATGGAAGAGGCCAATAAAGGTTCAATATTCCTGGATGAGATCGGGGATATGTCGCTGTCGCTTCAGTCTAAGATGCTTCATGTGCTGGAAAACGGAGAGGTAAGGCGGCTTGGAGACAATGAATATAAAAAGATTGATGTGAGAATAATTGCTGCTACCAATAAAGATCTATGGAAGGAAATCGGTCTGGGAAAATTCAGAGAAGATCTTTTTTTTCGTATTAACGTTATACGTCTTCATATCCCGCCGCTTCGCGAGAGACGGGAAGATATTCAAATACTTATCAGGTATTTTATGGAGAAGTACAATAAAGATTACAGTAAAGACGTTATTCGTATTTCTGATGAAGTTCTTTCGGTCCTTTTAAATTATGATTATCCGGGTAATGTAAGAGAACTTGAAAATATAGTAAAGCATGCAATAATATTTTCGGAGAACGGTATTATCACCAAATCAGATCTCCCTTCCGGAATGCCGGAACCGACGCTATTAGAAGCTCCAAAAGGAGAATTATTCAAAGAGAGGAATATCCTGGGAGAAGATTTTGAAACAATAGCCTCCATGGAAAAACGCCTTATTTCTGAGACCCTGCAAAAGACAAATAACAATCACACAATTACCGCGAAAAAACTCGGAGTTTCCCGTTCCACACTCTGGAGAAAAATGAAAGAGTACGGGATTGAGAAATAATAATTACTAAGAATAAATAACTAAGCACTAAAAAGGAAGATATTTAATATAGTTCCAATGATTTTTTAATATTTCAGGGTTTATTGTTTTAAAGTTTGTTTAGTGCTTAGAATTTAGATCTTAGTGATTAATTTACTGGGGGCTTATGAAAACAAAGAAGTTAGACAAGAAAAAAATAATACTGCCGGACGGAAGATATTTAGTGTATTACGGATGGAAAAAGGAAAAAAAGTTTAAATCAAGTAAAAATTCAAAATGAACCTCTCCGACCTTATCCTCCTAAAAGATTGGCGGATCCGCTAAGGGCGAGATCTCGGCAGAAACTCTGATGGACATGCTGATTGGGGTTTTCTTTGGCATAACGTCATAAAATTTGTTTTTGATTGTGAAAATCATCTAAAATTCCGATGACAGATAATCCTTGTTTTTTGGCAAAAAGCTATTGTATACTAATATAAACCAAGTGTTTTTGCGATAAAGTGGAAGTAAATATTATGATTTTGGAGGAAGATATTATGAAAGTAGTAATTACCGGCGGGGCGGGGTTTATAGGGTCTCATATCGGGGATTTACTTGTTGAAAAAGGGTACGAGGTGATCGCGATTGATAATCTTTTTTCCGGAAGAGTTGGAAATGTTAATAAAAAAGCGCGGTTCTACAAAGCGGACATAAGGAGCGGGGAGATACTTCAGATACTTAAAAAAGAGAAACCGTATTTTATCGTCCATGAAGCGGCTCAAATGAGCGTATCAGCTTCGGTGAGGGATCCTCTTTTTGATGCGGAAAACAATATAATAGGCACGCTTAATCTTTTAGAGTTTGCCAGGACAAACGGTGTTAAAAAATTTGTTTTTGCTTCTTCCGGCGGTACGGTTTATGGCGAGCCGGTTAAATTTCCTGTAACCGAAAAATTTCCTCTCGGAGCGGTGTCACCTTACGGAATTTCAAAGATGACGGCAGAATATTATTTTAAATTTTACAAAAAACAGTATAATCTGAATTATACCTGCCTCCGCTATTCCAATGTCTACGGGCCGAGACAGGACCCTCACGGAGAGGCCGGGGTAATGGCAATTTTTTCGAAAGCCATGCTTGCCGGTATAACGCCTACAATAAACGGGGACGGGAAATATATAAGGGATTATGTCTATTGCAAGGACGTGGCAAGAGCAAATCTTCTGGCCCTTGAGAGCGGATACTGCGGCAGCATTAATATAGGTACGGGTAGAGGGGCTGATGTTAATGAGATTTACGGGCATATTGCTAGAGCCGCAGGTTTTAAATCCAAACCTAATTATGGTCCGGAGCGAGCCGGAGATATCAGAAAAAATATATTATCGGCGGCAGAAGCCAAGAAAGTCTTAAAATGGGTGCCTAAGATGAAGCTCGAAAAAGGCATCAAAGAAACGGTAGCGTACTTTAAAGAACAGAAAAATTAAGACGCTAATAACTAAACAATAACTAAGAATTAAGCATTAAATTCTAGTGTGCCAAGGGAAGCGTATTTGTTTAAGCTGGTGAAAGTCCAGTGCAGGCAAAGGTAAAGCCGACCAGCCTGTAATCAAACCTTGCATTTAGCAAGGTAACGAGCTAGATGAAGCCA
>Ga0208373_1004985_pt1 | contig 11407 bp, 9 predicted proteins | sample RifOxyC2_FD_184036 | JGI IMG/M metagenome (GOLD analysis project Ga0208373, IMG submission 184036) | Soil microbial communities from Rifle, Colorado - Rifle Oxygen_injection C2 (SPAdes) | ecosystem: Environmental > Terrestrial > Deep subsurface > Rock core/Sediment | place: Rifle, Colorado... | reverse complement strand
GAGACAGTGGAAATGGAACCAAAAAGGAAAGAAAGTAAGTCGACATTGAAGCCCCGGGCTAGGCCCATGAGGACGATGGCGAGGGCCAAGCCGCCAGAAAGAAGCATGGCGAGAGCTGACTCACCTGAGATATATTTGTTGTGCCGGATTTTATCGACGAGGACGGCTGTAAGGATAGAGGCGATGAGGGCGGTGACGATGGGATTAATACCCAGCAGTAGACCCAGGGCAATACCTGCTAAGGAAATATGGCCGAGTGTGTCGGCGATTAGGGAAAAACGGCGGGCCACCAGGAATGTGCCGATGAGAGGGGCGACTATGCCGATGACGATACCGGCAATAAAAGCGCGGACCATAAATGAATAAGTAAATATCTCAAGCATGGGGGTGGTGGTGAATAATAGTTTTTCGGTCGTCTCCATAGAGCCGGTCGTAGTAGTTGCCGGCGATAAATTCTCTTGGAGTAACGTGGCAGACAAGCCGCTTATTAACACAGACGATGCGGCTGACCTCGCGGACAATATCTTCGGTGTCATGGGAGACTAGGACGACAGTAAGCCCTTCATTATGGAGTTGGCTCAGCAGGGCATAAAAATCCTTTTGAGACTGAGGGTCTATGCCGATAGTGGGCTCATCAAGGAGCAGCAACTCAGGATCACCGGCGAGCGAGCTGGCTATAAACACTTTTTGCTGCTCACCGCCGCTTAGCTCATGAAACGGTTTGTCTTTCAATTTTACTAAACCTGTTTTTTCGAGGGCGAGATAAATCTTCTGCCTGTCAGGAGAGGCTAGAGACACTATTTCCCCAACCGTAATCGGAAATCTATTCTCTGTTTGAGTGGCTTTTTGGGGAATGTAGCCCACCCTGGACCAGTGGTTGAACTTGCCTATTGGTTGACCAAATAGCTCAACCTTGCCATGCTGGGGTTTGAGCAGACCGAGAATGATTCTTAATAAGGTCGACTTACCTGATCCATTTGGGCCCAATAGCCCTAAGTACTCCCCTTTTTCTATATGCAGGTCAATATCTTCAAGGACTACCTGACCGTTGTAGCCAAAGGAAACATCGTGGAGGCAGACTAGAGGTTGATGGTTGGGCTCGTGCATTGGAGAGCGGACATTAATAATTTGCGATTGACATCCTGAATTGTGAAGTAATTTTCTCCTTTATCGAGTTCTTCCTGAGTGAGCCCCTCAAGTGGGTTGAACCTCTCTACCCGGACGTTAGTTTCTTGCGCGATTGTTTGAGATAGTTTTGGACTCATAAGAGTTTCACTGAGTATAACCTGAATGTTTTTTTCTCTGATGGTGTCGACAAGAAAGGCTATTATCTGAGGAGAGGGTTCCTCGTCCTGGCTGAAACCGGCTAATGATTCCTCATTAAATTTATATCTTTTTGCCAGATAGCCAAAAACGCTGTGCGTGGTAATGATAGTATCCTGAAGACAGTTGAACAAGCTCAGTCTATAGAGATTATCTAGATTGGTGAGTTTGACGATAAGATTGTCGGAGTTTGAACGGTAGTAAACTTCGTTTCCTGGATCTACCCTTATCAATCCATCGCGGATGTTGAGAACAGAGCGCTGAGCCCATACCGGATCGAGCCAGATATGGGGATCGGGCATACCATCTTTTGTCAATAGTTCGACACCAGACGCAGCGGTTACCACTGTTACTCCGGCACGATCAAGATCTCCTTTTATCCTGTCGGCCCAAGGTTCCAGTCCGGCGCCATTTAAGATTAGGAGCTTCGCCTTGTAGAGGCTGGCCAGTTGCTGAGGTTTTGGTTCAAAGTCGTGCGGCTCGATTCCTGTAGGAGTAATATTGGTGACTGCAACTTTGTCCCCGCCGATTTCCCCGACAAAGAAAGTAAGCGGGTAGAAAGAGGCGAAAACGGGTATTTTTTCCGGATCGGGCGTAACTGCCGGTGTCTTTTGCCTGGCAATAAAGATAGAAAACATAGAAATGACAAGAATAGCAAGGATCAGTATGAACAACCGCCGCATAGGCTCATTATATACAAGCTTTCGTGACGAAACGAGTTTAGGGACGGCTTCTATTTTGCGGTTCTTTGGGCTACCCTGAGGTAATAGGCAATGAGAGAGATGAGAAGTGATGAGTGGAGGATAAAATTAATATTAACTATCCGCGATAGAGAAGTATCAAAAAGAAGGAAAGCAAGCGGCTGAGCTACACTAGCAATAATGAGAAACATAGTAGCCTGGGGACGGCCGACTGCCAGCAGATAGGCCGCTATGTATTGCGACAAGGCAAAAAAGAGCATTGAAAAAGCAAAAAGCGGTAGAAAGGGCGCCGCGGGCAGATACGACGCGCCGGAGAGATTACGCACAAAAAATGAGGGAAAAGCACTGAAGAGCCCGGCGCCGATTAAACCAAATACAACCATCACCGCGCCAAGCTTGTAAAAAACAGATCTGGCTGAACCAAAAGCCGCCTGCCGATGAGTGGCTATGGGCAGAACCAGGCTGATAAAAGGAGCCAGACCAAAAACAATCATCCGGCCGAGTATCGAAAGAGCCGAGTAAAGCCCGGACTCGATTGGTGACAGTAAGAAACGGACGGTGAGGATGTCTGTGGAGACAAGTGACAGCGCGCCAATAGTGTAAAAAAGTGAGAAACCAGTAAGGCCTTTCAGATCAAGTGTGAATTGCTTGACTCGCGAAACTGCGGGAAAAATGAAGGGCGAGATTTTCAGTAGCTGGATAATAGTAATTATCAGAGTAGATAATAACTGGGCAATAACCGCTCCCGTGGCTCCGAAACCCAAATTGATAAACAATACTGCCAAACCAAGTGACAGCGCAACACCAAGGTAACTGGCGATCGATTGAAAGATAAACTGTTGAAAAGCAGAAATATATGATCCAGCGACGGTTGAAAGGAGAGAAAAGACAATAGAAATTCCAAGCACGATAAATGCCGCAGTGTTTGCCTTGAATAGATAGGCGAGGGGTTGGGAAAGAATGATTAAAACAACCGATGACATGAGTGATATCGGGATGGTCAGACGAAGAAGCTGGTGGAAAAAAGCGTTGATGGCTTGAGAGTCTTGTTTGCCTCTAAACTGAGCTACAGCTTTGGTGACTACCGTGCCGATCGTGCTCATAGGAATAAGAAGCAGATACTGGAGAGAGAGATATGATAAAAACTCGCCATATGATTCAGGCGCAAGAAACCTCATCAAAATAAGGTGGAAGAAATAGCGCAAGACACTAATACCGAAATTGGAAAAATAAAATATAGCTGACGTACGCGCCGTTTTGGTGGTAATTGTGCGCCAAACTCGATCCATAGAGACAATTGTATACTTAATAAACGATGAGATTTCCGGAGAAATTCGCGGTGCTGTTTTTGATTATTCTGTTTTTGTGGCTGAGATTTTTCAATCTCTCCGAGTCATTCCGGTTTACAGGAGACCCGGGCCGCGACATGCTCGTGCTTTGGGACTGGCGTGAAACTGGAAAACCCCCACTACTGGGCCCACAGACCAGCGCTCTTCCCATCAATCAGAGTGCTATCTACTTTTATTTTCTTTATCCAGCTTTTCTAATTTCAAACGGTAATCCTTTAAGCGCCAATGTAACCGTGGCTGTTTTTTGGATTATTATGTTTGTTGCTATCTTGTGGGCCTTAAGAAATAGGGCGGAGTTACAACGGGTGGCACTTGTAGTTTTATTCTTGTCGGCAATTCATCCTTTATTTGTGGAACAGACAAGAATGGTGTGGAACCCGTCTTTCCTACCGCCTCTTCTTGCTACCAGCCTGATAGCTTTCTTTTTGCTGATTGAAAAATACAGCCGAACAAGATTGTGGATTTTTTCTTTTTCAACGGCCTTGGCCGTTTCACTTCATTTCCCGGTAGGAGCGCTGGCACTTGCCTGCGTTTTGTATCTTGCGATTTTTAATAAGGAACAGCTGGGGAAGGTGATTCCGGTGATCGTTGTCAGCTTGGTATTTATCAATTTGCCAACAATTGTTTTTGAAGCGAGGCATGGGTTTTTGATTACGAAAAGTGTCTTGCAGGGAGGGTGGATTGGGTTAACACAGTTTACCCGATGGGAAAATTTTAGGCGGTTGATTGATTTTACGGGAGGTTTGCCATACCTGTGGATGAGCTCTGTATTACTATTTGGCGCTGTGTCTTTTGCCGTTTGGAAAACAACCCGACAAAAACGATCATTGGCCGAGACGATCGGATTTCTCCTGGTGATGACGGCTGGATTAACCATTATCTCGGGGCTGGCTTTTCATTCTCACTACGCTTTCGGAACAGCCATTTTGTTGTTTTTTCTAATATCTCAGTTACCGACAAAAATACGAATCGTGATATTGATCATCCTTGCGGTTGTCTGGTTAAACCCGCGACAGATAAATACATATGTTGCTCCGGCAGGGAGAACACTTGAAGAAGAGATGGCCTGTTTTGCCAATTTCTGCAGCAAAGAGAAGGAGACGGTGTTTGTGTCTGCCCAATATGGTGAAAGTCCATTTCATGTAGGTTATGAATACAGGTACTTAATGAAGCAGGCTGGGTGTGATGTGAAATATATCGAAAGCCAGCCGGAAAAAGCCGAGAAAATGGCCGTGGTGGTTGACGGCTCAACATACGAGCACGGAAAAACTAGCTACTACGAGCTAACCCTGTTTGGCCAGTCGGAAGAGGCCGGCAAATACGAATGCGGCAATGAATTGGATGTGATAATCCTGAAAAAGAATAACTAAACCAGTTGCTCCCAGGGGAACTCGGCCCTGCCGAAATGTCCGTATCGGGCACTGGATTGGTAAATCGGCTGGAGCAGATTGAGCTTTGACAAGATTCCAGATACGGATAGATCCATCAGACTCCAGGCAAAGTCATCAATAATTTTTCCTGGTTTTTTGGCGGTGCCAAAAGTGTCTACTGCCTTGCCGACCGGATCGCGATGGCCGATGGCGTAGGCTAGCTGAACTTCGCACCTATCGGCCAACCCGGTATTGACGATGTTTTTGGCTATGTAGCGGGCGGCGTAGGCAGCCGAGCGATCCACTTTCGTCGGGTCTTTGCCGGAGAAGCAACCGCCGCCGATGCGCCCCATGCCGCCATAGGTGTCGACCACTATTTTCCTGCCGGTGACACCGGTGTCTGAGGCCGGGCCGCCGATTTCCCAGTTGCCCGTGCCGTTGAAGATCACCTGAGAAAATGGAACGGCCTTGAGATGATATTTCTCCAGTACGGGTAGTACGGATAATCGATAAAGATACTCTGCCACGTCGTCTTTTTTGGTTTTCGGGTCGTGAGGTTTGGCGAGAACCACCTTCTCAACCGAAACAGGTTTCCCTTTGGCGTCATATTTGACCGTTACCTGAGATTTCCCGTCGGGTCTTAAGAAGGGAAGGTCTTTTTTGGCCAGCTCATCCATGCTTTTGACTAGCTCGTGGGAAAGGGTAATGGGCAAAGGCATGAGGGTGTCTGTTTCATTAGCGGCGTAGCCAAACATCATGCCCTGATCCCCTGCTCCTCCATCATCAACGCCGAGAGCGATGTCGGGCGACTGACTGTGGATATTGACTTCTACTTTTGTGTCCGGGCCAAAATTAAATTCCGGGTTGGTATAGCCCAGCGCTTTGATAGCGTCCCTGGCAATGGATTCGTAGTCAAGCTGTTTGGGGCAGGTAATTTCCCCGGCAAGCACCAGACGATTTGTAGTCACCAGCGTTTCACAGGCGACACGGGACTTGGGATAGATTGATAACGCGCTGTCCAACACGGAGTCGGACACTTGATCGCAGACTTTGTCTGGATGACCGGCGCAGACTGACTCGGACGAAAAGAGGGAATAGTTCATGTTTTTTCCTCTTAATTGATAATGAGGCCTGTCATTTTGGCACCGCGTGTCCGATTCATAGGACCTCGGTTGTCGTCCCTCCCCCGATTTATCGGGGTGGCACTCTTGACAGCTTAAAAACACTATAACACAAACAAATCAGCCAATGAAATAGCCGCGGGTAAAAAGGGCGATGGTGATCGCGGCCAGGATAGCTGAAACGGCAAGATACGATTTAAAGACAACACGAGGGGCTTTCTCCAAGAGAGTTGCCAGCAGGGCAAAAAGAGGAAAAAGAACCAGGACGTATCTGGGCATACTAGAGAAGGTACCGGTAAAGGTGGGCAGGAAGAAGGAAAGGGCGGTATAGACAATGTATGAGAGTCTGAGTTTGTTTAACCCATAGATGATAAGTCCTAAGAAGAGTGCCCCGGCGAGGAATTCCAACAGAACAGCAAAAAAAAGAGTGCTGGTATGGTCGACAAAAATGAGCATCTTGGCATAGCGGAAAAAGACCTGATGAATGAGAATTACTTTATCAACCACCCGGCTGGCGCCGAATGCGGGTTGACTGTTGATGAAGTAGAGCGCGTCGCCTGTTTTGAGAAACTGATACTTAATATAGGCAAGTAAACCTAGTGGAGGGAGAACCAGCCAGAGAGCGCTGGGGTTAAACGATTTCTTTAAACTCTTTCCGTGATAGAGATAGTACTCGATAATTAAAGCTGGCCAGAGAAAAACACCGGTAATTCTGGTAGCTGAGGCAACAAGAGCGACGAGACCTGATAGAAAAAACTCGCCTTTGCGGGCGAGATAAAAAACGAGAACGGAGAGAAGAAGGAAAATAGACTCTGTGTAGTAAGAGCCAAAAAAGAAAGAGGTGGGGAAAAAGAGTAAGACTAGTATCGTCAGACTAGCTGTTTTTGCTTTAAAGTCGAGTTTTAATAATTTAAAGAGGAAAAACAGCGCCAAGACAAAGGCTATATGCGAAACAAGCAGGCCGGAAATAAGAGGATTTTTGACGAGATTATTGACTGTCCTGATTATAAATGGGTAAACCGGGAAAAAAGCGTAGCTTTTGTCCGTATGGGTGGGGACGCCGTACCAATAAATAGATAGGTCATAGTAGTGGAGACCGTCGAAATTGGCCCACATGTTTAGGACATGCCAGGGATTAAAAGAGTTGTCGACCATGGAGAAATCCCGCCTGACGTTGATGATGGGAATGGCAACGAGGGCAATAATGAGGGTAATCAGGCGCCAGTAGCCAATGGTTTTGAGTATCTGCTTTAGCGGCATAAGACTTGTTTATACACCCTAACCGTCTCTTGCGCTGTTTTCTCCCAAGAAAAATCCAGACTACGCTTCTTTCCCGCTTTGATTTGATCTTCTTTTTGGCTTGGGGTGAGAGAAAGCGCTTTTGATAGAACTTCCTCCATCTCGTTCAGGTCGGTAGGGTCAAAGGTAAGTGCTCCCTGGTGATAGATTTCCGGCAAACTGGAAGTGTTTGAAGAGACAATTACACACCCGGCGGTCATGGCTTCCAGGAGAGGCAGGCCAAAACCTTCATAGAGGCTGGGCTGGCAATACATCGTCGCTAATCTGTAAATAGCATTCAGTTCCACTGTTGGGACAAAACCTAGAGCTTTGAAGAGAGATGTATTATTGATGATTGCTTGAAGTTTCTGAAATTCTTTAATTTCCGGGTGTGTTTTCTGCAAACCAAACAATCTTTTTACCGAAAAGGTTTGTTTTGGTGTTTTCTTAAATTCCGAACCTATAAAAACTACAGGGAGGTTCATTTTTTCAGCCACTTCAGCCAAGCGAACCAAATTTTTGTTTGGGTTGATACCGCCGACATAAAGGACGAATTTTTCCGGAAGGTCATATTTAGCTTTTACGTGTGCTATCTGCTTTGGAGTCGGCTCCTCTTGAAAAACAGGGTCAACTGATAATGGCGTGACGAATACTTTTTTGGGGTTTACATTGAAAAGCTTAACAATATCTCTTTTTGAAGCAAGAGAGTCCGTAACAATGGCAGACACGTTTCCTAGTGCGATCCGTTGCCAGAATAGAGCCATCATTGCTCTAATACCTTTGGGGTACAGTTTGGGAAAAACTAGAGGGATGAGATCGTGGATAGTGACGATGGAAGGTATTTTTTTGATAAACGGAAGTGTAGGATAAAAAAGATCGAAGTAAGGGTAGTGAACAATATCAGGATTTTTGCGAGTAAGCTCGACGGATGGAAGATGCGAAAGTGCCTCTTTCAGAAACTGGGCGTAGAACCCTACTCCCCTGCCCACGGAATGTGTTTCATCGATTAGGTTGACCTTAATCTTTCCGACCATATTGTTCGTCTTTGTAAAGTTCCCAGAGTTTCATGTAGGAAAAGGCATGGTGAAGTCCGGAATAAAGAGAAAAAACAAAGCCTGGGAAACCGTCTAAAAGACCGCGGTGGCGGACGTATAGAGATAGAAAGGTGAAAAGAGGCTTTATGAATAAATAATTTACTGTATTAAAGAGAGTAATCCTGACTCCCTGATCTTTCAAATGTTTAGCCTGAAGAGATGAGTAGCGGTCCTCACGCAAAAGATATCTGGCAAAATTAGGGGTGGCCCGGTGATCGAGATCAGATTTTAACCAACCAATAGTACCTTTAACCTCCATCTGCTCATGGACGTCCTTGGCGGGAAGAAAGGCCTTCCCTCTCTGAAAAAGACGGATGACCGGATCCGGGTACTGGCCGGCGTTTTTTAGATAGCGGTTCAGGAAGAGATTTTTCCTGGGCAGCCAGTAGGCAGAGGCGGGTTTCTCTAACAGACGAGGTTTGGGGAAAATGTTGGTGATTTTATTTAGAGTGGATTTAAGTGGAGAAATCCAGCCGTCGTAGCCAAAGTATTCCCCTTTCAGAATTCCAAGTATTTCTTTTTTTAAGCCCGGCGTGACTATTTCATCTGTATCAAGCTGTAATATCCAGTCTGACTTGGCTGCTTGATTAGCTATACTCTTTTGGATATGAAATATGGGGTTGTTTGGTCTGAGAAGTACTATGGCCCCCAGTTTCTTGGCAATCTCGGCTGTTTTATCCGTTGAGTAGCCATCGACCACGATTATTTCGTCCACCCAGTCGTTCACCGATTTAAGACAATCAGCGATACAGTCTTCATTGTTAAAAGAAGCCATGGTGACAGAAATTGTTTGGCGAGAGTGTTTATTGTTGATCGCTTTTGTCTGATTGGGCGTGGGCATAGGAGTTAGTTCTACTATAATATTGATTATAGATGACAAGCATTAAAAGAAAAATTTCGTGGCCGCAATGGGCGTTGGCGATAGTAGCCTTTATTTTTGTTTCAATCATAAAGCTGCACAATTACGATCGGTATCCTACTCCTGCCCACGGCGAGGAACTGCTTTACTCCTGGTCAGGAATACATCTTATTGAAACAGGTGTGCCGGTTTCCTGGTCGACTCTCGATTATCCAAAAGAGAACCTAGTATTTGACGGAATTGTAGGCGACAAGAGCAACCTCTATATGCCGGCCAAACTCTGGCGGCCCTGGCTCGACGAACCTCCGCTTTACTCCCTCCTCTCCGGTGGCGCGGGCCATATTTACGGAGATGACCGGACAAAAATAATACCCCCGTCTCACTCAAGGATTCCCTCGGTGTTTGCGTCCATTATTGCGTCTCTGTTGGTCTTTTGGACCGGCTTTTCTTTCTGGGGATACGGAGTGGGAGTGTTGGCCATGCTGTATTATGGCCTGTCGCCCATTCTTGTTTTTGGGTCGCGACTATCTGTGCCGGAAAACATTATTGCCATGGTGTCCATGGCGGCAATGATAATGGTCAAAAGCTACCTGAAAAAACCAAGATTGATGTACCCTATTGTCTGGGGTATGATGGCGGCTGTCTTGGGATTGATGAAACCGACTGGGTTTTTCCTGGCGCCACTGATGATGTTCCTGACAGTCACCAAAAAAAGATGGTCTCATTCGGCTGTAATTTTGGGACTTACTCTGCTGGGAGTGGCTGCTTTTATCGCCTACGGCTATTACTACGACTGGGATTTGTTTGTGAGAATTGTAGGCATCCAGGGACAACGATTCGCCGGCTGGAGCGGGCTATCATTCATATTCAACACTCCGGCTTACGATATTTCACTCATGTTTGATGGCTGGTACATTTTTGGGTTGTTTTTTGCCTTGGTTTATTCACTAAAACGGAAGAAAGGCACGGGACTTTGGCTGATGAGTCTATTTTTCTTTTATTGGCTCTTAGTAGCCACTCTATCAGGGACTGAGCAGGACTTGCTCCCATGGTACAGGTATCCTCTTTTCCCCTTGATTGCTATTTTTGGGGCGCTAGGGATCAGGAAACTGTATCGAAGGGGAGATTTTTTCTCTGTTGTTTTAATTTTAGGCTTGCTTCTAACCAGCAGATTTTTTCTGGCCAATGAATTCCGGCCAACTACGCCACCCAATATGTTCCGCTTGATTTTCTTTTTGAGCGCTGTCCCCGGCCTGGTTTACATGGCTTTCAGGAAACGCTGGGGGGTGACTATTAGCCGGGCGATCATCATTACCGTGGTGGTATTGGGGCTTTTCTTGAATGCCCGTTATATCTATAGTGTTTTTGAAATCAGATGTGAGAGCAAGGAATGTCCTTTCGGCCCATCGACGGTGTTTTCCGAAGTGCGGCTGCCGTTCCTTTGGAGGCTGTTGACCCCGGGAGACTCAATAGACATGCTGACTACCAGACGTCCCTGGCTTTAATATATATAAGATAGCCATGCAAGATAAGGAAACATTTGTAAAAGCGCTGGTTGAGGAGATAATCAAGCAAGGAGAAAGACAGGTTGAGGTTTACGATCAGAAGATATCCAACGTTTATCAGGTAGTAAAGGTGAAAATCCTGGATGGAGAAGATAGAGGCAAGGAGGTTGTTATTGACCACGGGGGGCAGTTTACCATCAGTCCGGCGCAGCTGGTGCGCGAGGGGCAGACGGTGGTGTTAACCGCGGCGGCGCTTGAGGAAGATGGAGGAAAAACTTTCCAGATTATTGATAAGTACCGTCTGGATGGATTGTTTAATATCGGACTTTTCTTTTTTATTCTGGTCATACTGCTTTCGAGGCTCAAGGGCTTAGGGTCATTCCTGGGAATGATTATAAGCTTGCTGGTGATTGTGAAGTTTATTGTCCCCCAGATTCTGGCTGGCAGGGACCCGGTGCTCATTAGTATTACCGGGTCGTTTGTAATCCTGTTTTCGGGGATATATCTTGCTCATGGATTTTCCAGGCAGACAAGTGTGGCGGTGGTCTCAACCTTGATCACATTAATTTTGACTGGGATACTATCGGTAATTGTGGTCAATATGACTCGCCTGACGGGACTTAGCAGTGAAGAAGCCTATTCGCTCCAGTTCGGACCGACCGCGACGATTAATTTCAAAGGATTGCTATTGGGAGGAATGATTATCGGGTTCCTGGGAGTGCTGGATGACATTACCACCAGCCTGGCGGCGACCGTGTTTGAGCTGAAAAAAGTCAACGAAAAATTAAAGTTGACTGAATTAATCCG
>Ga0208373_1004984_pt1 | contig 11409 bp, 8 predicted proteins | sample RifOxyC2_FD_184036 | JGI IMG/M metagenome (GOLD analysis project Ga0208373, IMG submission 184036) | Soil microbial communities from Rifle, Colorado - Rifle Oxygen_injection C2 (SPAdes) | ecosystem: Environmental > Terrestrial > Deep subsurface > Rock core/Sediment | place: Rifle, Colorado... | reverse complement strand
GGAGGAGTTTTCCGGAATCGTCCAAAAAATCGGTTTTGAATCGCGACTGTCTTCGACTGGGGCGACGGTTTATCCGGTATGGGTGGTATTTAGCCCTGAAGCCTTGAGTAAATTGAGATTGGGGATGAACGGGGATGCGGATATAGTACTTCAGAGAAAGGAGAATGTTCTGAAGCTGCCAATAGAAGCCGTGGTGGATGGGGAGGTGACGCTGACAGGAGAGCCGGAAAAGAAAGTAAAAGTGGAGACGGGATTGGAGAGTGAGATGGAGGTGGAAATTACTTCGGGCCTTAGCGAAGGCGTAAAAGTGGTGGTCAGGTAAAAAATGAAAGCCAAGGAAATGCCGGTGGTGAAATTTGATAAGGTGTGCCGGTATTACGGGAGTACGGATAACGGGGGAGAGATCGTAAAAGCGATGTGTGAGGTGTCCTTTCAAATTACCAAAGGTGAGTTTGTGGCAGTCACCGGGCCGTCGGGGTCGGGAAAGTCGACGTTGCTTCACCTGATCGGTCTTTTGGACCGACCGAGTGAAGGGGAGATATATATTGACGGTGTGGCGGTGTCCAAGATGGCTGATGCCAGGTTAGCCAAGCTGCGCAATGAAAAAATCGGATTTATTTTCCAGCAATTTAATTTATTGCCGAAAACATCGTCTTTGAAGCAAGTGGAACTGCCGTTGGTGTATGCGGGTATCGGTGCAGCCAAGCGGCGGGAAATGGCTAGATCTGAACTGGAATCAGTAGGGCTCTTGGATAAACTGAATAATAGACCGTCACAACTTTCGGGAGGTCAGCAGCAGCGGGTGGCAATTGCCCGGGCGATGGTGACTAAGCCGGCACTTTTACTGGCGGATGAGCCTACAGGAAATTTGGACAGCAAGTCCGGTGCTGCCATTTTGGAATTATTTGAGCGGTTGCATGAAGGGGGAGTGACGGTAGTGATTGTGACACATGACCGGGATGTGGCGGCGCATGCTCCCCGGCGATTGGTGATCAAAGACGGAGAGCTAGTGGAGGACAAAGGAAATGGACACGGTTGAATTGTTTAAAACTGCCGGAGTGGCGATCCGGACAAACAAGACCCGGTCGGTGCTGACGACTTTGGGGATTATTATCGGTGTGGCGTCGGTAATTTTACTGGTAGCGGTTGGTAATGGATTGCAAGCATATGTGACGGGTGAATTTGAGGCGCTGGGGGCAAACAGAGTGATGGTGATGCCGGGGAAAGTGAAGTTTGGTAGTGCTCCGCCGGGATTTGGAGTAGAAGCTAAATTTGACTTTGAAGATGTGGAAAAGATAGGTAAGTTGGGAAGTCCGATCAGTGAAGTGTTGGGAATGGTGGTTCGGGCGGTGACGGTGAAATATATGAATAAAAGTGTGGATGCGTGGGTAGCCGGTGTAAATCAAGGGTATTTGAAGTTGGGGAATCTGGAGATAGCCCGCGGAAGATTTATAAGCGAGGATATGGTGCGCAGGAGCCAGATGGGAGGGGTGATCGGAGCTGATATTTCGGAGAAACTGTTCCGGAGGGGAGAAGAGCCGGTAGGTAAAGAAATTGATATTACGGGGGGAAAAATAAAGGTGATTGGAGTATTGGAAAAAAAGGGTGGATTGGGAGTAGGGGGGAGCGATGAAAATTCATATGTGCTGTTACCGGTAACGGCAGCCAGAAAACTGACGGGAGCAAAGACCCCGGCAATGGTGATGGTCAGTATGGAAAACACGGAGAGTATTCCGGTGGGAGTAAAAAAAGTGAAAGACTATTTTTATCGCAGGGGATTAACGGATGATGATTTTACGGTAATGGAGCCTAAGGAACTGTTAAGTTCGATAAGTTCGCTTTTGGGGGTGGTGACTGGAGCATTATCTGGGATTGCGGCAATTTCGCTGGTGGTAGGAGGGATAGGAATAGCCAATATCATGCTGGTCTCGGTAACCGAGAGGACGAGGGAAATCGGATTACGAAAAGCATTAGGGGGGACAAAAAGAGATATATTATTGCAGTTTCTGATTGAGGCGGTGGTGTTGTCGGTAGTAGGAGGAATGATCGGAGTGGGTATCGGATGGGGCTTGTCGCTGGTATTGTCACGGTTTATTCAGACTTCAGTGACCGGGTGGTCGGTAGGGTTGGCGTTTGGTATATCTGCAGCTGTGGGGATAATATCCGGGTTAGCCCCGGCGATACGGGCGGGGAGACTGGATCCGATTGAAGCGCTGAGGTATGAGTAATAGTTTATCCAACTATAACCGTGATCTTACCCGGGACGGAACCATAAAGACGTAGAATGGCTTGCGGCATGTTCGGAATGCACTTCCAATGAATTTCGTATTTGGGTGGTTTTGTCCTTCCTGTCATTTCTGGGGTAGCTAATACGGGTTTAATTCCGTGTTTTTGCATATATTGAAGTACGTGAGGAGGAAATATTTTTACGCAAATTGGTTGCCGGGGGGTGGATGATGCGTTCCAGGGGATGGGGTCCCTGCCAGGTGCAAAAGGCAGGTGTGCGCATCCGCTCTTGTCCAGAAAACCTAAAATGGTTTGCCCAGCAGTAATTACTGATAGTGAAGCGTCGGGGAGTATCTCAATCGAACCGCATGAAAAAGCGGGATTTGACCTTGTTTTATTGCAAAGGGGTTGCCTTTGCAGAAAGTATTCTAAATATTTGCTTTTTGGTCCTGATTCAGGCAAAAGGGCGAGCAAATTAGTTTGGAATTCTGATAATAGTTGCGGTAGGGGGGTACGGGATCCAAGAGGAACCGAGACTGCGAACAGTATGAATAGGTTATCTAATATCAAATGCTGGCATCCTGAATTTTCGAAAGGCTCAAGACCGATTCTCCGGACACGGGTTACGAGACAGGGTATTCCGCCAATTTTGTAAGTAGTTACCAAAGCTTCAGCCCCGTCGTTAAATTGTTCAATGGGTTGCCAAATTTCTCTTGCCATGGGGACCGATTATAGCGGATACTATGGGATTTGTCACGTTGAGGGGGTGCAGGATGAGGCGGAGGGGGTGTAGGATAGAATCAGTGGTTGCGCTACTGATAATTTTCGGCCTATTTTTTCTGCCGGAGCCGGTATATGCGCAAGCTGACCCGCCACCGGAAATGTATCCGCAAGCAAATTGCGGGGGGATTAATATTGCAGATAGGAGGTTTTTGAGCTTGCCGCTAAGTGGCTGGTGGGGGAGCGGACGGCCACCCGTGGATTATGATGCCTATACTACCCGGATGTGGAAAGGAAATGTGCAGGAACTGGTGTATGCTCAAAGTGATGTCTGGGTACGTACCGGCAGTGGGAGGGATGCCGAGTCGTTAAGAGGAAAAGCCTGGCAGAGATATCCGTTGTCAAGCGTGTGGGGAGGGCACACTAATCCGCCGCCTTTTACCGGTATAAGTTCGGCGTCTTACTCGATTAGTAACGGAAAGTTTTCGGAGGTAATTATTTCAGGGAACAAAGTCTGGTATAGGTCAACGCAAACTTCCGGGGCTTATGATTTTCCTACAGTCTGGAACAGTAAATTGCTGTCCGAGGCCTGGGGCGGGACCACAAATCCTCCCGGATTTGGCAGTGTGGATGAGCGGAGTTTGCGGGTAGTAAACGGCAAAATTGAGGAATTGGTAGTTCAAGGCGGAATGTTGTATCGGAGGATAGGTACCGGAGTGGATATAAATACCCTACCCGGGGTCTGGACCAACTATGTGATTGCCAACATATGGAAAAATGTACCCGATGTCCCAACTGTGACCCCTGGTACGTTAAATTACCAGTTTTCGGGAAATAAACTCCGGGAAGTTGTGATATTAAACGGGAATTATTATTACCGGGATTGCCGGGGATATCCTGAAAGCGTGTATGACTCGGCCTTGAGGATGATTGATACTTTTCTTTATTATTACAGTGATACTACTAACTATGAAGCTCTTGTAAACGCTAACTATGATAATTCCCTCATGGGGAGCGAAGCTTTCAGGTCACTTATGGCAAATGCGGTGGCTCATACTGCCAGGTATCAAATTTATCACCAAACGGTCGATAAAGACAAAGCTCTTTATTATTTCGGTGCAACTTTAGCCAATTTTGGTAAGTGGAAAGAGGTGTGGCTTTCCGGTATAGGAACGCGGGATTTTTTACTAGTGGCCTGGTACTGGTGGAATAATTTATCAACTACACAACGGGCTGAGACGAAAGCAGTCGCAATCACACAGGCCAATTACTTTATGAATATTATTAAGAGGGCTATAGATGCGTATCAAAGAGGGGATTTGACGAGCGCAGATTATAAAACTGTCTCAGGGTATATAAACGATACGAAGGCGGAGGAAAATGGGGCCAGTGCGGAAGCCCTGAGTTTTATCGGGCAATTGTTTGCCGATGACCCGCAAAGTTTGTTATGGGAGTATTATGCCCGGTGTTATGCATATCACACTATTACCCCATCTTCTGACGGGCAAAAATGTTTTATTGATACCCAGACAGTGTATGACGACTTCACTTTGGATAATCATAATTATCACCCTTCGCCGGTTTATACACTGGCCGCTATTGCATCACTGCAGCAAGGGGAATTGGCATATCATTTGAATGGTGTGGCGAACCCACCGGAATTTAGACACAACATTACTAACTTGTGGCAGAATTTCCATAATTATTACTATACATACCCGGCAGATCCTCCAGGTAACTCATTTAAAATAAAACCAGAATATAATCCTGGAGCTGATTGGGGTGATACTCACGTAAGTCTGGCGATGACGGAGTTTTCTTATACCGGCTTGTTTGGCGGTGGAAACAGCGGGGCGAACTTTACTAATTTAGAAACTTATGCGGTAATTTTTTTCGACGACTGGTGGTATCGAAACTTTACCAGGTACAACGAGCCGGCTGTGGTGTCGTCCATGCCTAAATATAATGGATCTGGAGTGACGTTGCGATGGTTTGGCAACGGTTTGTCGCACGGAAAAGGGGCCGGGGAAATTGTGCTCTACCATGAACTTAGTGACAGTAAATTGAATTTAAGACAAGTTCCCAGTTCTGCCGACAGGATAAAAAACATAATTAGGAATTTCACTAGGAATACGACCGCTTCTTTTTATGATGCCAATGCTGATGAGACTGTCAATTCAATTGATTTAGAAGCCTTTAGATAATGCGGGAACAAATTAAATGGCGATCGCTGTTGATTCTCCTGGTACTTGCCGGGGGAATATTTTTAACACTGACGGCGCTGAAGCGGAAACAGGAAGTTAAACTTGGGGCGGCCGGATATACTGCAACTCTCGCCTTTTCGCCAAATTCCATTACTTTGTCTGCTGGGGCAACGTCCGAGCCGGTGTGGATTAACCTGGATACCGGCGGACAATCAGTATCGGGAGCTGATATCTGGATAAATTTTGATAAAAACAAATTAATAATGGCTGATATTACGAAAGAAACTCATGCTACTTTTAAGACTTATGCTCCTATCGATACCAATGGAAACTTTGATAAGGCCAAGGTAATTGGCGATGCGAATTTAACCGGAAAGATTGTTTTTCATATGCTGGTTTTTGACTGGGTGAACAACCGGTTTCACAATCCTTTTTCGGGGGTTGTAAATCCTGTAACCAGACTCAAATTTACCGCCAAGGCCGGGGTGACTGGTTCTACCAGCGTTACCTTTAGTTATTTGGGGTCGGGTAAAACAAATGACTCAAACGTAACGGCAGGACAAAATAATGCTGATCCCGTGGATATTCTAGCCCAGCCAAGCTTGGCTTTGACTATTAATTTTGCCGGGGTTTCTTCACCTACGCCTTCAGTACCCCCGACCTTGACGCCTACCGTACCTATTTCCAATACACCCACGCGGACGCCGACTGCAACAGTAACGCAAATACCGACACCGACTCCGATACGGACTCCAACTCCAACACAGGTACCAACGTCGACTGTGACACCTTTCCCTACTTTGACACCAACACCAGGACCATCCCCGACGACAACCCCGACGCGGACACCGACTCCTGTAAGGACAGTGACTCCGACACCGCCGGGGGGGTTGCCGGGGGACGCCAATGGGGACGGGCGGGTGGACGGAGTGGATTACGTCATCTGGTTTAACCATTACGGGACAAACACTAATAACGGGCCGGCTTGGGGAGATTTTGACCGTAGCGGGCGGGTGGACGGAGTGGATTACGTCATCTGGTTTAACCATTACGGAGTGTATTGACAGGGGGGGGAGGGAGAGGTATTATCGGGGTACCTTTGCGAGGCTAGTGTTTTTCATGGAAACTTTGCTTAAACTAAATACAAACGAAAGCCAATAGGGCTGTCGGTAAGGCAAGGTTGTGGCCCCGCTAAAGCGGGGTTTTTTCGTTCTTTAGAAAATTGAGGGCAGGCGGGGGCCCATGGCGCAATGGCTAGCGCGCCTCGTTTGCATCGAGGAGGTTGAGGGTTCAAGTCCCTCTGGGTCCACCTTTTGAGTACATTCAAGGCAAGCTTTGAAAGTTGGCCCCGGTTTCCCTTCGCGGGAGGCCGAGGTCAGCTTTTAACGAGGCTGGAGGTTTGCTCTTTGAAAAGTGAAGAGAATAAAGTTAGTAGAGCCGTATTTTTTACTTCCGTAAAGCAGGCAATGGATGCCTAGGGCGCTAAAGCCGAAGAAGGACGTACGTGGCCACGATAGTCGTCGGGGAGCTGCCAAGAAGCTGTGATCCGACGGTGTCCGAATGGGGAAACCCCTCCTTTAAGGAGACTCCGATGTTATGTCGGGGGGGGCACGTCCCGAACTGAAACATCTAAGTAGGGACAGGAAAAGAAATCAAAGAGATTCCGTAAGTAAGCGGTGAGCGAAAGCGGAAAAGCCTAAACCCAGTCATTGTGCGCAAGTACTTCGACCGGGTGTTGCGGGAAGGCTGAGGGATCAAACGAGGGTAGTCGAACTGTCTGGAAAGGCAGGCTATAAAACGTGATAGCCGTGTAGGCGAAACCCGAGTTTGCTTGAAGCCGAATTCCCAAGTACCATGAGGCAAATACCTTGTGGGAATCTGGGGTGACCACACTCCAAGGCTAAATACTTTAGCGGACCGATAGTGAACTAGTACCGTGAGGGAAAGGCGAAAAGAAGGGTGAGAAACCTAGTGAAATAGAACCTGAAATTGTCTGCTGTCAAGCAGACGGAGCCCCTCCGCAAGGTCGGGGTAACGTCGTGCCTATTGAAGAATGATCCGGCGAGTTTTCGATTGTTGCGAGTTTAAGCCCGTAATTCGGGATTAGGCGAAGCGAAAGCGAGTCTTAATAGGGCGTTTAGCAGCAGTTGGAAGACCCGAAACCTGGTGAGCTAACCATGAGCAGGGTGAGTCCCGGTGAAAACCGGGAGGAGGCCCGCACCCGTCAGAGTTACAAATCTGTGGGACGACTTGTGGTTAGGGGTAATATGCCAATCGAACCAGGAGATAGCTGGCTCTCCCCGAAATATATATAGGTATAGCCTCTCTCTATAGTGCTTTTCAGGTAGAGCACTGGATGGGTATTGCATCGCAAGATGTGGTATTCAATCAAACTCCGAATTGGAAAGCTTTTGGAGAGGGAGTCAGAACGACCCGGCTAAGCGGGCCGCTCTAAAGGGAAACAACCCAGACTGTCGTCTAAGGCCTCTAAATAGAAGCTAAGTGTTGAACGTAGTTAAATTCCTCAGACAGCCAGGAGGTTGGCTCAGAAGCAGCCATCCTTTAAAGAAAGCGTAACAGCTCACTGGTCGACTTTTTGGAGTTTGGCGCGGAAAATGAACCGAGGCTAAGCTTCTTGCCGAAGACACAGATCGTGTGCATGGCATACGCAAATTCAAATCTCTGAATTCTAAGCTCTAATTGGCAGTTGGGGGTTGGATATTCGATTTCTGGATTTTCGTGTGCTGTGCGCATGGTGGTAGGGGAGCGTTCCGTTAACAGTGAAGATTTGCCGTGAGGCAGGTTGGAGTGGACGGAAGTGAGAATGCCGGAATGAGTAGCGCAATGGTTGTGAGAATCAACCACGCCGAAACCCCAAGGTTTCCTGGGCTACATTGTTTGACCCAGGGTAAGTCGGCACCTAAGGTGAGTCCCTCGCTGAGCGAGGGGGTAGCTGATGGACGAGCCGTGAATATTCGGCTACATAGTAAGTATCGCTAAATCGCGCAAGCGAATAACTAGGGATGGACAAAATGGGAAAGACCGAACGCATATAGTGAATGTGTGTCGCAATCAGTAAGGTAGTTGGGCTTGGAAAATCCGGCCTGGCGTTTAACCGAGCTGTGATGGGAAATCTGGCGAGTAATCAACGGATGACTCGGTAATTTTCTGTTTTCAAGAAAAGATTCGTAGTGAGATACTTATTATGCCGTACCGCAAACCGACACTGGTGGGGTGGTCGAGTAGACCAAGGCGATCGGGAGAAGGCAGTTCAAGGAACTCGGCAAAAAAGCTGGACGTAATTTAGAGAGATGTCCTTCCGCTTAAAGCGGACGCAGCGAAAGATTATTTCCCGACTGTTTAACTAAAACACAGGTCTGTGCAAACTTGAAAGAGAAGGTATACAGGCTGAGGCCTGCCCAGTGCTCGTAAGTTAAGTGGATGGCTGAGATTACATCAAGGTTTGAAATGAAGCTCGAGTGAACGGCAGCAGTAACTATAACTGTTCTATGGTAGCGAAGTTCCTCGACAGGGGACAATCCATTGAAAAATGGAAAAGAAAACTTGGCTATATGCTGGAACAACTGGAGTATCTTGTGATACTATCGCCCAACGGATAAAGCAGTCTCTGGTAGGTAGTAATAAAGCACAAGTGCAGTCAATCAGCAGGAAAGACTCCGATGTGACATCGGAGGATCCTCAACGACTACACGCCAAGCCCCCGGTGTAACACCGGGGTGAAGATATAGTCTGAACTTGCAGGCGACTGTAAGAGCCTTGATTGGAACTAGAAAGGTATCCTAAAAAAGGATTAACATATTGTGTCGGGTAAGTTCCGACCCGCACGAAAGGTTTAACGAGGGAATAACTGTCTTGAACTGTCACCCGGCGAATTTGAAATGGCTGTGAAGATGCGGCCTAACTCTACTAGGACAAAAAGACCCTATGGAGCTTTACTGTAACCAGGCCCTGTTTTGGATTTTGAGATAGTTTAGAGTAGGAGGGACTCCGGTGTCATAACTGGAGAAAAGTGAAACACCTCCCGTTTTGAAATCTCAAGACTTACCCAAGGAAGCTGGAGACGCTTTCGGAGACAAGGTCTGGCTGGCAGTTTTACTGGGGAGGTATCCTGCTAAAAGGTAACGCAGGAGTACTAAGGTGCACTAAACTCGGATGGAAATCGAGCGGGTCGTGTAACGGCATAAGTGCGCTTGACTGTGAGAGCGGCGGCTCGAGCAGGGACGAAAGTCGGTCGTAGTGATCCTCCGTCGCGTTGTGGGACGCACGGAGCTTAACGGATAAAAGCTACCCTAGGGATAACAGGCTGATCGCCGCCAAGAGTCCATATCGACGCGGCGGTTTGGCACCTCGATAGACCCAATCTGGGTCAATGTCGCCCCCCGAAGTAATTCGGGGAGGAAAAATTCAGCTCATATCGGTGAAACCCGACTAGCGCACTGAGCCGCGCTAAGGGCAATACCGAGGGAAGTCTTCGTGACCCCGTAACGACTTTCCGGTTTAGAAACCGGAAGATTTTCCGCCGATGGCGGGAGATAACACGCTGAGCCCCTTCTATGTATAAAGCTACGAAGGGTGATGGTATAGTCTATGCCGCTAGTAATAGCGGGGAAACATGGTCGGCTCATCCTATCCTGGAGGGGCAGTACCTTCCAAGGGTCGGGCTGTTCGCCCGTTAAAAGGGTACGCGAGCTGGGTTCAGAACGTAGGTGATACTGCGTTTAACAACAGTAATGTTGTTTTAGTTCTAGCTGTTTCGGTGAAGCCTAAAATCGTATTCCGAACGCGATTATGGTAATACCGAGGGAAGCTTTCCAAATGAAAGCAGAGAAATTATACTTAGTACGTGGATCAGTTTCTTGATGATCTGATTACGGGTAAGTTATTAGGTGATGGAAGTTTAGAAGATCGGAGTCTGGCGAATTCTCGATTGCAGATTAGACATTCAATCAAGCAAAAAGAATATGTCGATTGGTGTTATATGCATCTTAAAGAATTTGCGGTTTCGAAACCAAAACAAAACCGATTTTCTTATTACTTCAGATCTAAGAGTTTACCTATGTTTACCAAATTGAGAAAAATATGGTATGTAAATGGCAAAAAGATCTTGCCGCTGCATATTAAATTTACTCCGTTGGTAATAAGTATTTGGTATATGGACGATGGTTATTATGACCGAACGCGAGATTCTGTCTGGTTGTGTACGCACAACTTCGACTTACTTGAGATAGAAAGACTACGAGTAGCGCTTGCTAGTTTTGATATTAATAGTGGAAAAGTTAGAGATAGAACTCACTATAAAATTAGAATATCCTCTAAGGATACTTGCAAGTTTATAGAATTGGTCAGACCTCATATTTTGCCTTCATTGCTGTATAAAATTGGAATAGCCCCGTAGAGACTACACGCTAGCTCCCGTAACAGCGGGATGAAGATATAGTCCATGCCAACAGAAATGTTTGGAATTACATGCGTGAGACAGTTCGGTCTCTATCCAGTAGAGTCGTGGAGTTCTTGAGGGGGACTGACCTCAGTACGAGAGGACCAGGTTGGAGGTACCGCTGGTGTGCCGGTTGTAGCGTCAGCTGCAGCGCCGGGTGGCTAAGTACCTACGGGATAACCGCTGAAAGCATCTAAGTGGGAAGCCCTACCCAAGATAAGGAACTCATCCCGATGCAAATCGGGAGAAGACCCGGAGCAGACTACTCCGTATAAGAGGCTGGCGGTGTAAGCACGGTAACGTGTTTAGCCTACCAGTACTAATGGTCTAATAGGAGTTTATTTACGGTTACTACTCTTTATTCTCTTCGCTTTCCAGGGAGCAATTTAAAAAGAGCGCATCGTTCTCGGTCATCTGAGCGGCGTGGAACTACCTCTTCCCATTCCGAACAGAACCGTAAAACGCGCCAGCGCTGACAATAGCTGGGGGGCAACCCTCCGTGAAGATAGGTCATGGCCGAGAACAATGCGCTTTTTGGCGCAATGACCTGCGGCTCGCGATGCTCGCCTAAGGTCAGACCTGGGAACAATGCGCTTTTTGGCGCAATGACCTGCGGCTCGCGATGCTCGCCTAAGGTCAGACCTGGGAACAATGCGCTTTTTAGAACTATGGGGTATAATATAACTTAATGGCGTGGTTAGATCCGATGAGTAATAATGACAGAAAGGAGATGGAGTCTATAGTCTCTAATCCCGGAAGCACAAAGTATAAGGAGGTAGTAGGACACGGATTTATTAATGG
>Ga0208373_1004981_pt1 | contig 11414 bp, 6 predicted proteins | sample RifOxyC2_FD_184036 | JGI IMG/M metagenome (GOLD analysis project Ga0208373, IMG submission 184036) | Soil microbial communities from Rifle, Colorado - Rifle Oxygen_injection C2 (SPAdes) | ecosystem: Environmental > Terrestrial > Deep subsurface > Rock core/Sediment | place: Rifle, Colorado... | reverse complement strand
TCTCCTTGTTTTACAAGATTAACTACCTGTATTATAACAAGTTTAAATGAGTCTGCCGATTTTTTTATGCAAAATTCAGGTTAGGGCGCAAAAAATTTTTTTAGGCAGTTTATTTTTTTATGTGATCATGAGTTTTGTTTCAGTTTTTTCTCCAAGTATTTATGTATTAATTATTTGCCGATTTTTGCAAGGCATTGGCATTGCAGGTATTGGTGCTGTTGTACGTGCAATTGCGGTGGACTGTTTTGAAGGAAAGAATTTAATTAAAGCGTTTACTTATGTTTCGACCAGTTGGGCATTAGGTCCAATCGTGGGTCCTTTTATCGGCGGTTATCTGCAGCATTTTTTTAATTGGCAGGCAGATTTTTATTTTTTTGGTTTGTATGGATTATTTATTTTTATTTATGCGGCATTTACTTTATTAGAAACCAATCTTTTTTTGCAGCCGCTGCATCCGACTCATGTGATACGTTCCATTAAAGATGTTATTTTAAATCCTATATTTTTGCTGATAACTGTTATTTTGGCGTTGGATTATGCTGTCATTATTATTTTTAATATGGTAGGTCCTTTTTTAGTGCAGGTGGTTTTAAAATATTCTGCTGTTAATTATGGACACATCGCATTATTTTTAGGCTTCGGTTATTTTGGCGGAAATTTTTCAAATCAGTGGCTGATTAAATATTTTTCATCTATTGCCATTGCGCGCACAGCAATGATCACGGCTGCTTTTCTTTCGTTTTTGATGATTGGCTTAGGATGTGTGATTCAATTAAATTTATGGGTTGTCGTTGTGCCGACATTTTTTATTCTGGCTTGCTTAGGTTTTGTTTTTCCTAACTTGACTTCTGAAGTGTTTGTGTTTTTCCCTAAAAATAGCGGAACAGCCAGTGCAATTTTTGGTTCACTCACTGCAGTGGGCGCGTTTGTGGTGACGTCTTTTGCAACATTATTAAAAACGCATTCTCAAATGCCGATGGCTTTGACTTATGCAGGATTATTATTGATTAATTTAATCTTGTTTTTTTGGAGTCGGTATTTTAAAACTTCGAATGCAGCTCATCAAAAAGAAAATCAATAATACGAGTAACAAATATGAAAAATAATTTTTTTAAAGGTTTGATTCATGGAAGCATCTCAATCCGTCGAGAATTAAATCAGGTAAAATCGCGTTAAATAAATTTTGTGTTTCGAATAAATGAGAAAAACCGCCGGTGGCTAAAACAACAGCGCTTTCCCATGCTTGTTCTTTTTGAATACGCGAAACCGTTTCTTTGACCATGCCTAAATGTCCGTAGAATAATCCTGCCTGAATGCTTTCTTTTGAATTTTTTCCGACAATAGTTGTGGGTTCTGAAATTTCAACGGAAGGCAGTTTAGCAGTATTATTTTCCAGCGCTTCCATTGATAAACGTATGCCCGGCGCGATCACAGTGCCGAGATAATCTTTCTTTGTATTAATGACTGCAAAAGTAGTCGCAGTGCCAAAGTCAATGACGATTAAGTTTTTATTAGGATAATATTCAGTGCCGGCAATGGCGCCGGCAATTAAATCAGCGCCTAATTCATTTGGACGTTCTGTTTTGATGTTCAGTGTTTTTTGCGCAAAAGCAGTGAGTAACATTGGTTCAATGTGAAAATATTTTTTGCAGGCAGCATGTACGGAGTAATCAATACTGGGTACAACAGAGCTGATGGCAATATGATTAACTTCATTCGGATTTAATTCATTTTCGCGCAAAACATTTTTTAAAAAGATACCGATTTGATCGGACGTTAAATAAGGTGAAGTATTGTGGCGAAAACGCAGTTGAATGAGTTTGTCTTTAAACACACCGCCAAAAATATGGGAATTGCCAACGTCTAAACAAAGCAGCATAGGAGTTCTCCTGTGAAAATTGATATATCGATCGCCAATGAAAATGCGAGCTTAAACGAGACGAATCTCTACTGAGTATTTTATTTTTTAAAAAATAAAATCACTTAAGTGACGCATCTCCTCAAAAATTTGTCTGGAACAAATTTTGGCGTTGCTTACAACGCGGCGACAGCCTAACCAGCCATAAAAATCAGGATGGTTTTTATCCATCCTCAATCCACAATCCTCAATCCAAAACTTTTTTATTTCTACTGTAAATGATTTCTGCTCAAACCGTATTTCGAAGTGCGATAAGTGTATACTAAAATCTTGCCATAAAACATGGAAAAAGTGTAGGGGCAATTCATGAATTGCTTTTATGATAAAAAATCATTTGCATCTTAAATTGGATGTGTTAAAAATAGCAACATTGAGGTTTACATGGATCAAAACTTACTGGCAATATTAGTCTGTCCTTTATGCAAAGGAAAGTTGATCTATGATGCGAAGTCGAATTGTTTAATTTGCCGCTTTGATCATCTGGCTTACCCAATAGAAAAGAGTGTGCCAGTCATGATTCCAGAAAGAGCAAACAAAGTAGAATCATAAAACATTAAGGGGAATAACATGGGTTTTCGTGTCATCATTCCGGCAAGATTAAATTCTTCTCGCCTGCCAGAAAAAGTGTTAGCCGAGATTGCCGGCAAACCGATGATCCAGCATGTGTATAATCGTGCGGTTGAAAGCGGTGCTGAAAGCGTGATCGTTGCTACTGATAATTCAAAAATAGCAAAAATAGCCGAATCCTTTGGCGCAACAGTTTGCATGACGTCGCCTGAACATCGTTCCGGCACAGAACGCATTGCCGAAGCTGTCGTTGCCTTAGGTTTAGAAGATGAAGAAGTTGTCGTTAATTTGCAATGCGATGAACCTTTAATGCCTGCTTCTGTGATTCAGGCGGTTGCGCAAGATTTGGAAGATCACGATAATATTAAAGTATCTACTATTTGTGTGCCGATGAAAACAGTGGAAGAATTATTTAATCCAGATGTTGTTAAGGTGGTGATGAATAAACGTAATTATGCTATGTATTTTAGCCGCGCGCCCATTCCTTGGGACCGAAAACATTTTAAAGATAAAAAAAATATTTCGCTCGATAATCATTATTACCGCCATGTGGGTATCTATGCTTATCGTGCAAATTTCCTGCAGGAGTATATGGAATCAGAACCATCCCCTTATGAACAGCTCGAAGCTTTAGAACAGCTTCATATCTTGTGGCATGGCGGGCGCATCCATATGGTTTCCACCAAAGAAAATATTCCTCACAGCGTTGATACTCAAGAAGATATCGCAAGAGTCCGCGAAATTTTTAGTAAAAAACGCAAATAATTTCCCACCACACTAAAAAATCTTACTCTTCTTAAGAAAACCTTAAGCTAAATATGCTAGTATGAATTTAAAATAGCTCTTAAAAAGTGCTATTATATCTTTCGTGAGAAACCAAAATACTTGGACTACGGCAAGCTAAATCGAGGGGGTCTATTTATGCTAACCCCGAAATCTCATTCGCAGATGGGTATATATATTTAGTGATATTGTGTTAAGCACAGGATTAAAATATGCAGTTCCCTCTTTTACTCAAAGAAGTAGAACTTTTTGATAAAGATAATGCTTTAAGAGATGTAAACTGTTCTATTAATGAGCGTGGAGGATACCTTGAATTCAAAGATGAAGAAAGTGATGCTTCTGGCAGGCGAAGTCCTTCAGGCTACGCTGTTGATCTTTTTAGAAGCATGCCTTTGATTGGTTATTTATTAGGAAATTGTGCTGTTGGCAGAAAACAGGTTTTACTCGATGCTTGTCAGTTGGTTGACACATTTTTACATGATGCGCTTGATGTTTTGTCAGCAGGCGATCCTGATGAATGCGGCTATCTTTATCGGAGAGCAGAAGCGGGTCACTACGGTCAATACACATGGATTAAAATAGAGCGAGATCCTGGCGAGAGTGAAATGCCTGTGTGTTCTTGTGCTATGCCGATCGACATTCAAAATTTATTTAGTTATGCAAATAAAATTCAGACTTGGCATGCTCAGCGTCTCACTTATGTTCCGCGCCGGCTTTTTATTTCACGATTAGCTTGGATTTTTTCAACGTCTGAGATTTACTATGATATTGAGTGGAAAAAAAAGGTGCAGCCTTATGAATTCACTCAAGCAACAGGAAGAATAACATTCACTTCTCAACTGGAACAAGCAAGTATAAAATTTTTCTATTCTTCAAGAGTAGATGAAATATCCATTCCTCTTGCAATCAGGTTAAATTGGGATGATGTTTTAAATCCAGTATCAGGTGATCATGAAGGACAATTCAAAACAAACTCTATTCAAGTTGAATCTTCTCTTGCGCAATTATTTTTCCATGCTAAAACAAAAGAAGAAGCTTTGACAGCATTGATTGCTTTGATTTTAAAAGGCGAATCAAATGATGAAAATAAAGAGAGTAATAAAGGCGATAGAGAAAATTTTATTCATGGTCTTATCCAAACCTATCTTTCCAAAAATAAAAGTATGACATCTTGTGACTTGCAAAAAATTGATTCACTTTTCAAAGCAATTCAATCAAGCGAAGCACTGACTTGGAGACAAAAACAAGCTGTCTTTCGTACCATAGCTTTTTTTGTTGAAGGAAATTCTTTAGCCCAAAGAGATGGAGAAATAAAACGACAGTATAAATGTGATCTTATTTTATTTTATGTAGCCACTTGTGTATTAGCACCTATCGGTATTGCCTATGCATCTGATCCTATGCTAAGTAAATATTTGCTTAATTTAGTTAATCCTCAATCTGCCTCATGGTTTCAGAAAAATGTTTTGTTAAACCACACATGGAATTTAGGAACAAGAATTGGCGTACCCGTTGTTTTTGCCGTGATTTTAATAGCATTTATTCTTTGGCGCTATCATCAGTCACAAGTCAATTACAGAACTGCAGGCGAAGAAATTTTGAAAAAAATAGTCAATGATGATCAGCATAAAGTTGAAAATCCATTGACGACTGCAGGAGTCTATAACCGTGTTAGGAGACGGTCAGAAAGTTCAATTGGTTCAGACGTTGATGCTATAGGAACAACAGATACTGCTGATGATCATTGGAAAGTAAATCCATTAATAACAGCAGAAATTTCTTCAGAAGCAGCTATATCTTCTAGTCCTTCGCCTTCTTTAACGAGCAGCAGAAGATAATAGTTTTTATTCCTAATTAATTTTATTTAAAAAGTTTTCAATTTCAAATGGCTGTCATTTCTTTTTTTGTATTTTTTCCTATAAAACCAGACTCAAAATGACCTCATTGATTCATTTAATTTCCCCTTAAGACTATTTTTAAGACTTTCTTCATTGTTCTTCGGTAGAATGTTAAATAAGGGAAGAAGAAGTTTTAAATGTTGAGGGCAGGATTTTAGTCACTAATTTAAGAAGTGAACGAGCATGGCAAGAAGAACAGGTCAACTTAGCCTAGGCGTTGTTGGAGCCAAAGATACACGTGCAATTCAAGCCGTCACACGAGTCTTAAGACAGTCTCAGAATTCTTGCGTACAAAATACATCACGATTTCTGCCATTTAGTGTTGACATGCTGGAGTCTTCTACGGATGAATCAGGAGTCGCTGAAAGTAAGCCTAAGGTTGCTGCAGGAGAAGGTGCAGAACTTGTACGTTCTGATGACCAGAATCCGTTGAGCAGTGTAGATTTTAATGCTGAAGGAGCGGGAAATAATTCGATTATTCATCAAGTATTAAGCAGTTTTGAAAGTACAACCACTGCCGCGCCAAAACGGTTGACTCGCATATTCACTGACTCTGTCGCAAAGAAAAGACGTGTTAGATTTCTTCTTTCAGGAGTGGAATCCACTGTGCTTATTCCTGCCGGCAGTAAGTTTGTAGACCTACTTGAAGAAGCTGCCATAGCTGAACAAGAATTTCCCTCAGAGAGATTTTCTGTTTGTTTAATGGGTACTAGTACAGGCGGGCGGCTGGTGGATGCAGCTATGCGCATTCTGGCAGTCATTATGCCTTTGTTTAAAGAAAAATCTCCCAGCAGCATTATTAATGAACTTGATGCTGCTTATATCCCTGTTCTTTTGCTGGTCCTCGTGATAGAAAAAGCGTTGACTACTCAGGTTAATCCTTCTCTTTTAACAGATTTGCTAGGGATATGGAATGGCATTTCTAATGTTTTAACAAATGAGAGTGTGTCAAAAACTTTTGTTCAAGGTTCTTCTGTGTATCAATGCTTATTAAAATTAGTGAGTGAACCTGAAATTTTTTATCTTGCTTCTGGTAGAATTATTCATCAACCTTTATTAACGCATTTCGTTTATTTGTATCTTTCGGAATTGACTGAAGAAACGTTTAGAAATGGATTCACAGACATTACTAATGATCTTGCAGTTTTATCGCGCTTAAGTCTTACCTGTCTATGCAAGATGTTCAGTTCTTCATCTGATACATTTTCTTTTTTTACAGAGGACCAGATGCGAGACTACGTTAGAAGCGTGCCGGTTTTGGGCAATATATATCAGTGCTTATTTGATAGACATGAATTTGCAGCTCTTCCTGTTTCAAAAATTGATGATAGATTAACGGATATTTCAGGGGATATTGATAATACTATGGCGCTTGTATCTATGCGAGAGAGATTAGATACTGACGCAATTACCAGACAGAAAGGTCAAGAATTTTGCCGCAGTTTAGAAGATGATGGGAAAGGGGAAAAACAATTTGCGTTACAAATATTAAGCACCTATGTTACGGTAATTAACAAACCAGCACAAACTAGAAGAACCGCACATTCTAGTGGTACGCTTGAGGTTGATTCAAAAGTTTCTGAATTTTCTAGGCAGCTCATTTCTTTTCTAATAGGGTTATGTTTTGCTCATCAAACAGGAAAGGCATTAACTGTTGCAGGTCTTTTAAAAGAATTGAAAGGTTATATTGGCGCCTTTTCTGATTCAGAACGTAGGCAATCGGTTTTGGCTGCTTTAAGAGATATTATTGATTTTCAATTACCCTGTATTAATACGTATCAACTTTTAAATGATAATCTGAGACAAATGCTGTTGACTCTCAAGCAGCGCGGGCGCTTGGCCTCACTTAAGTCTCCTGAAATTCCAGAAGAATTATCACTTGGAATATCAAGGGCTATCACTAATGTCACCCTGCGTGCAGCTATATTACAAGGTTTGATGGTTTATATAGCAAGTATTGACCCACGCGATTTAAACACAGTGACAGAACATTGTGAAAGCGCTCTTCGCGTATATACTGCCCCTATGCTCGGTCAAGAAGTGAGATCTGAAGCAGTACGAGCAGCGGATGCGCAAGTAGCAGATACTCATGTTTTGTTAGCAAGAGAACGCAGACATCGTTTGCGCAACAGCAGTGAAGCAATGAGAACAGGAGCATCATCTGTTGATGCGCTAACTGTTGTTGATACTGGAGGTGAAGCAAAACGCGCTATAGATGAAACGATCCCAGAGAGTCAAGAGATGAAACAAAAACAAGATCAGAATTATGCTGAAAAATCATGGCCTTTTTTATTTGATGTTCTCCGAGGGTTAGCTATTTTACATTGGGCAACTCATGTTTATCAAGGACGATTAACACTGGATCAGCAATTTACACGGGCAAAAAGTGTAAAAGCAGATAAGTTTATTGCAGCACTTTTACAATGCCGCGACTCACATGGTGGAAAGCCTGTATACGAGATCATTGCAGAGATTCAATGCACAGAGTTTTCTGACGATCAAAAAAGAGAATTATTATTTTCTGCTCATAGCTTAATGAAAAGTCTTTCACTGAAGAGTTTTCATAGACGGAGTTTGAAAAAAAAGCCAAAGCGTTATGTCTTTTTAGAAAGACTATTGTTTGAGGCATTAGATGATCGTTTTTACATAGAAATAAAAGATCATCCATTTAATAGCAGTGCGGAAAGTAGCGTTGGAAAATATACAGAATGGAATCTTTTTTTACATGACATAGTGCCTGAGACAGGACTAGATGCGAATAGTTTAAGAGAAATTTTAGGAAACCATATAACGACTATTTTGTTGACCTATAAAGAAGAGAGACAAGCGCTGCAAAAAGCGATGGCTTCACAAATGCAAAGTGTCAGGAAATTTATTGCTAGTACACCGTCTCGTAAAACCTATGTTTTGCAAGACTCACAAAATGCTGCAGGCAGAGAAGAGGCGTCTTCTAAGGATATAAAAGAAGATGCTGCTTCTACTGTTCATCCGCTCTTAGCTTATAAACGAAATCCTAGTGGTGCTATTCAAACAGATCCAGAGTATGCAAGACTTCATGAAGGTGAAAACGATGCGACTCATGTAGTTTTAGCATGGATAGATTTGCATTATGAGGCAACTAACATTTCACCCTCTCGGTTTGAAGAATTACCTTTAGAAGGGGCAGACAAAAAAGATATGGCTGAAACAGAAGATGGTGATGATAAAAGAAAAATATCGCGCAGAATAACTAGAGTTGGTAGCGCTATAGATTTAACAATGATGACGCAGGAGCAGTTGCGCATTGAGATTGAAGTTTTACAGGTAGAATTAGATTTTTTGCAGAAAGAAAAAGAAGAGCTGACCAGAAAATCTGCAGGAGGCGGCGGAGCAGCAGATACGAAGCGATTAGATGAGAGTATTAGATGGAAGCAGGGGGAAATTAGTCAGTTAGAGGAGAAACTATTAGCTTGCCAATCAATAACAAGATGCAGATCAGCGAGAGTGTTGACAGCAAGCGGCATGAAAACGCCAGAAAGAAGAACATCCGCTCTGCCAAATGCCAAGTCTTTTTCAAGAGTCAGATCAGTTGTTGATCTTGATGAAAAAAGCGACTCTTCTCATAGCAGCGACAGGGCTGAGGCGGCAAGAGTAGATTTATTTAGCACACCTCTTCGCTCTCGTTATCCTGCTTCGCTTTCGTCGAGCGAAAGCGCCTCTGGAACAGTTGTAGCGGTTGAACTACCATTGCCAGCTTTGCCGGCAAAGAAATCAGCACGTATTCGCCAACGTGCTCAAGTGCTGCTGAAAGTGAAACAAGCTTTATATGATGAAGATATAGGTTCCTTGTCCAAAGAAACTAAGGATTTATTCATTGCGCATCTTAATCGTTTTAAACTTACCTTCAATCCAAGTAAAGAAGTTTATTTAAATAAACTCAGACAGCAGCTTGAAGAAGCATACATTGAAGATGCCAATGCTTTAATTAAGCTGATTGATGGAGCTTTATCTGAACCTTTAGTGCAGTTAGCTGTACTCGCTGGGGAAAATTATCAACAGGAACGATCTACTCAACAAACCATAAGAGTGGTACGGACTATGTCTGTTGTTGGTTTTGGTGCTTTTTCACCTGTAAAAAGACCAGTTAAAGACGGCGATAAGATGGTGGAGTTAGTTCAAGAAAGATCGCCTAGAAAAGAGATAGAAAAAAGTACAGAGGTATCTGAAGCAGAATTTAATCGCTTAAAAGCTCTATGCAAAGAAAAAGCAACTGAAATTAAAACCTTTCAAGAAAAATTACACGTTACCATTTGTTTGGATTTAGCAGAGCTTTCTGACTATCTTGGGGAAGAACTATCAGAAGAAAATAAAAGCATAGAGGGAAGTTTAAAGCATGCTATAGAATTAGAATATCAAGGCGCCTGTTTTTTAAGCGATTATGTAAGTATTTTTTCTCTTTTTGCTCAGCATCCAGAAATCGTTAAAAAATTTAATATCACAATGCCTCAATTGACTTATGCTACAGAAAAGGGAGAGCTGCACTTTTTTAATTTAAGCTCTTATATCGAAGTATTGGAGACTTCATTCGCTCTTCTTCAGCAAGCAGCAGAATTAGAAGCGGTTTTTATTGCTCAAACAGCAGATTTAGGGACAGGCGGAGCAACAGAATCAAAAGGAGCAGGGGGAGAAGCAGTAGGAAGCGGCACTGTTTCGCCTTTGATCATTGATCATGAGTGTTTGAAACAAGTTAAATCTCAAGTGGAAGCATTGGTTAAAGTGATTAACGACAGTCACGAAGAAAAGGATTTTGACACAGTTACCGAACAGAAAGAAAAATTAAATACTGCCTTAATCCAAGCAGTGTCTCTGCTCAAAGAAAATTTAACAGCCGATTTGCATCAAGCTATCCGTCAGGTATTGACGGCATTAGGCGATGATAGTATGACAGAATGGGGGAATTTTTTCCCGCTTGATGATAAATTATCTAATGCCTCTTTAATGGAGTTAGTCAGTATTATGCTGGTTTGCCAAAAGCATAAAGTTTCTTTACCTCAATCTGCGCCAAAATCTAAAAAGTTAGCTGATTTAAAAACTTATCGGGAGAGACTGGAATCTTTCTTAAAGTGTAAAGATTCTTTTGATACGTTTAGCATAGTAATAGCTGCGCCTGATGTTGCAGTATTTAATACGGCACAATCGTTGGCAGCAAGTGCGGCAGAGGCGTCAGAAATTATAGTCAATGTTAATGAAGATTTTTTAGCTGTGGCTAGAAGAGAGAGATCATCTTCAATGCAAGAAAGATGGGGTGCAGATCGCTCTTTAAGTTTGCTGGAGTCGTTTGAAGCAGATCAGCATTTGTTAGAATTTTTGCAAAACACGTTTGAAACAGAATTTAAGGCAGTTTTAAGAGATGTTAATTTAGCTATTTTGTGCGCGGTGAATCAAGCATCCACAAAATATTTAACACAAATAGGGGCGCTTGAAAGAATGAAAGCATTTGTTTCAACAGAGAAGGAAACAAAATGCTTTGGAGCAGTAGAACTTGTTCTTTCAAAAGAAAAGACACCTCCACAAGTCATGTGCCGATTAAAGGATATGAGTCATGTTTTTTCGCCTCATGCCTTTAAAGAAATGATGCGGTTATTCAATGCCGTGTTAGCGCAAGTAGATAACAATTTTTCTAAAAGGGAATCGACGCGCGGGGACTCTCCTTTATTTACAGCTTTAAAAGAAAATTTTGAAAAACAAATGCGTCATATTATCCCTGATGCTGATTTTGGGCGGTTATATCCACAATGGATTAATGGAGGAAAAACATCTATAGATCAAAAAGAATCTATTTTAGATGGAGAAAAATTTTATCATTGGCTATGCCAGCTTGTGCAAACGCAAGTTGCTGCCAGAATCACAGCAATAAAAGAGAACGACGCAAGATTTTATTTAACCGCTATTCCAACTGACATGTTATCTCATGCGAAAGACAGTTTAGAAAAATTGGAAAAAATGTTACCTTTCACTCGATCAACAGACACTTTTCCAGCAGAATTAGATGAATCGGATGAGGAAGACGGGCGAAGTGTGTTGTCATGTGCAACACCTTCAAGTTAACGCAAACATATTGAGGTGAGCTATGGGAACAAAACTGAAGTCTCGTAATCAACAGGCTCGTGAGCTGGCAGAAAGAGACGCAGCAGCAGAAGCAGTAACCAAAGCAGCAGAAGCAGCAACCAAAGCAGCAGAAGCAGCAAGTCAAGCGGGGCTAGCAGCAG
>Ga0208373_1004978_pt1 | contig 11417 bp, 12 predicted proteins | sample RifOxyC2_FD_184036 | JGI IMG/M metagenome (GOLD analysis project Ga0208373, IMG submission 184036) | Soil microbial communities from Rifle, Colorado - Rifle Oxygen_injection C2 (SPAdes) | ecosystem: Environmental > Terrestrial > Deep subsurface > Rock core/Sediment | place: Rifle, Colorado... | reverse complement strand
TCCTTCACTGCGGTTGCAAACATTTTCTACGCTTGAAACCCGGTGACAACCCCACTAGCCTAATTTACTGTCTGAATTGCAGGGTTGGGATATTAACAGTCCTTCCCTTACGATTCAGACTATGCTATTGATGTTACGGAAGTGCCAAGGTCACTGGTGGGCCTCTCGGACTTCAAATCCGGTGTGGGGGGCTAGTACCCTCCCAGGTGGGTTCGATTCCCATGCACTTCCGCCATTTTATTAGCAAATTTTGATATTCATCGAATAGTTTTCTTTAACCAGTCTTTAACCTTCTTTAACCTTCCGGTTTTATGCCCCTCATTGGATTTGAAGGATATGGATTTTCAAAAAAGCATGTCATAGCTTCCTCAATGATTGACTGATTTCGAGAATCATGAGAGAGTACAAACAGTAATCCTTGATTTGCCATGGCTCCGCAGGGAAACCAGGCGGTCACAGAGAAAATAAACAAACGGTGAAGCTTATATTATAGAACCACCATAAAGGAGGTCGATAATATGAGAATGGTTGTTATTCTATTGTTTATTCCCTTGCTGTTATTCGGCTGTTCTGCACCAATACAGACAGGTAAGATTGAACCAAGCCGTATTTCTTATATGGAAGGTATAGTCCAAAGTGTCTCAGGGCACGAAGTGCTTCTGCAATTACAATTACCGGATTTTAAGAAAGAGTCAGATGAAGCAATAGAAGAAATTGCCAGACAGGTAAAGCAAAAGGCTATAATTATTGAAGGAATGGATATCAGTGTAGAAGGAATAAACGGGTCTGTTAAGAAAGTGGAGGGTAAAACAATCAGTATCTCATTCAATAAGGCTCAATCGTATCTCGTTGGATCAACTGTTAAGGTAAGAATTCCTAAAAAAAGGATCGCCATTGTTGATTTTACAGTGATCAGAGGTGGTATAAAAGAAGCTGGCATCATTCTTATGGAGCGCCTTTCCACAGAATTAATTGAATCCGGCCTTTTTACTGTAGTCGAGAGATCAAAGCTTAAGCCTGTTCTTGAAGAATTCACTCTAATACAATCGGGTTTGTCCAGCGAAGATCCGGCAAAGTTTAAACCAATGCTCATGATCGCTGACATAATTCTCACAGGCACTTTATCTGAGATTAGCAACAACTATGACATCAACCTTCGTTTGATCAATGTGCAAACCGGTCAAGCTATTACTGCTGTTTATGTCCGTTCTCCTTTATTCAAACTCTCAGAAATGAGAGATTCCAGTGAATGGAATGAAGATTTTGCACAACTGGTTACCGATTATTCATGGAGAACAAGCCATACGGCTGGAGGACTTATTTTTATATCCAAAGACAGTTCGACGGGAGCGGAAGGATCAAAGTCATCGCTGAGAATGGATTATGATTTTAGATCGATACCGAAAAATAAACGAAATACATGCCGGGGTATGAGAAATGAAAAAAAACGCGATCTCTCGCTTTATAAAGGAATAGAATTTTATGTTAAAGCAACAGCGAAGACACCGGGTAATTTTGTGATTGAAATATCATATCGAGATGATCCACATATAAGGGATAGATGGAAGGCAACCTTTGAAATGGGAACTGTTTGGAGTTTAATAAAAATCCCGTTCGACCAGTTGCATGTATACTCTGACCGTTTCATAAAAAAATCAGGCTATAAACAAGGCAAACAGATTCTGGATATGGGGCGTGTTGAAATAATTGATATAGGCGTATGTGAATACGCAGTAAATAAAACCTCGGAAAATGGTTCCATATGGATTGATAAAATTCGCTTTTATAGATGATGGTTCATTGACTGTCATTACAACTATTCAAGACCCTATGCCTATAGGTGAAGCCACGTAAAATTAATATTCCCTTCCTTGCATTCCCTCCATAAGTCTCCTCTTTTCCTCCAGATGCACAGACGCATATCTCTTTACATTTTCTCTTCTGGCAAGACGGTAATGCTTCCCTTCAAGTTTTCCATGGCGATTTACAAAGAAATAAGGACTATCAATATTAACAGGCATACTTTTCATGATCGTTTTGAATTCTGAATGACAGGGGATCAAGTGGCTTTTATGGGTCTTGGTATGTTCTACAAGCTGTTTTGCTGAAAAAGTTCTCTTGATGATGAAAGCATCCTGGTCTTTGAGATAATCATTTTCATAAAGAGCCATAGCCTCAGACGGCCTTCTCAAATGGTATTTTAACCACCAGAAGATGGGTTGATGTTAGCGGCGGTGAAAAGGGAGCCAGAAGTGGCGGGGATGGTTTTGCCGTGATAGGAGGGTTTGCGGAGACATTTTCATGAGGGGGAGGTAGCCATTGAGGAAACCGTGTGCGTATCACGGGCGGTATTTTGTACCCGACGTGCGGGTTGGAGACAGGCAGAAGACTTGTCAATCAGCGGGGTGCAGAAGGAATCGGAAGCAGGAAGCTCAGCGTCGTTGGTTACCCGTGTTTTCCTTCTAAGGATAAGCACTAAATATTATCCACCCACATACAAACAAGAGCACAATGATTAAAAAAATCGACACAACTCTGAAGATTTTCTCTGAAGGCCTTGTCTTGTAAATTCCAGGATCCTGATTTTTCCAGAAATCCCATAGGGAAGTGCAAAGGTCATAGATCGTATCCATCAGGTGTTTAAGATTCACCGAGGCACCTCTTCTAATAAATGCAACCACAAACTCATCATTTATTAATAAAGCATTTGTATGTATCGGTGATGTATCGGATATTTGCAGGATATCTTTTAATGCGTTGATAGATTGAACAACGGATTCCTGTCGGAAGAGGATTTCAATCGGATCCTTTCTAACTGCGAAACATCTAAGTCCTTCTATCCCTGTGTCGACTTTTCTTGAAAAGATATCTCTGTGTTCCTTGTAGTATAATGCAGTTATGGGCGGGTTGATTTTACATTTACAGCAAAATCCTAAATTATTGGGACGCGAGTAAAAGAACTTCACCTTAATGCCCCAATGTAATTCCCCGTCCATAACCTTGGAACATATAAACCTGAGTCCTTTATATCGACCCTCGAAATATCTCCAAACAAAGCCCTCGCTTATCCATCTCTTTTTTAGATTTATGCCCTGATTTTTTGCAAAATCTATAAATTTTTTCATCTCCATAGCAGATACCTTTATTTGATGTTGGACCCCTGATATTTCACATGAGCCCATACGGTCCCGAGAAATGCCTATACGCGAGGGTCAACTCATCCAATTCCTCTTGCTGCCCGGGAGTATGAATTTGGCTATTCGGAGAGCTTCCTTTTTTCCTCATTCTGAGAACCAAAGATGCTCGGCCCTTTGAAAATGCCCATTTTGTAGCACACATAGGCTACCGGCAGGCTTGTGAGAACAGAGAAAACGAAAAGAGCAACAAAGATAACCAGGTAGGAAGTACCGCCAAAATGATTTCCTTTGAAACAGAACACGGCAAGCGTGCCAAACACGGCGACAAACACAGAAACAGGAGAAGCACCACTGCCGCGTTTGGAATATACGAAAACAAGATACACGTTGAAAAGCAGCGATATCAGGGCCATTGCTGTAAATCCATACCCCAGCATCTGCCGCATGATATGATATCCTCCGTGTTGTATCTAATACTTGCGTATGAATGTTGTTTTTATCATGGTGTTTTATACAGAATTAAACTTTTTCAATTACCTTTCATATTTTGATTTCCGCTATCACGAATTGCATTCGAAATCTACTACAGAAATAGAAAATGCTCCGGGTCTTATGACGGCTGATCCTTATTGCTACTGTTTCCGACACGCTGGACCGTACAAGGTTTCTGACCCTGGACCGCCTCAAGTCATGGGACCACCTCCCCGATAATTTGGCTTTCTTACATGCCGTCCGCCATGCAGTCTGAAAATTCTTTATCGGCAGAGCCTGAATGTCGCCTGTGGGTGTCACAACCTCCCGAAAGAAAATATATTCGCATTCCGGATATTCCCGCTCTTTGAGAATCAACTGATTTCGGAGGCAATCATACAGTTCCCTCGCAAGATAAATCACACGTGGCTTCTTGTTTTTTGTGTCGCAGTCGGGCAGGGTGATTTTTCGTTCAAAGATATTTACCTGTTCATATTGAAGATTAAGAACCTCTCACTTGCTTATCCCGGTTAGATATCCCCTCATCAAGACGGGCTTCAGGCGGTTCGGCAAGGCATCCTTCAGCCGTTGATATTCGTCATGCTCAAAGAAAACATCTCGCGGGTCCGCTTCCTGCGACTTGGGTATGAACGGCGGAATGACCACCTTCTTGGGCGAAGCCCTTATTCCATTGACATTCTCTCTCATTTTCCCTATCCTCAATCCATTAAAGTCGATAAATCACAGTGGTAATTCCATGCACCAACAAGTGTCCCCGATAAAAGGCTTTCTTATCCTCTGCCTGATTGCAGGATTGACCACCCTTATCCTCACATCTTTCTCTTTAGCTCCTAAACCTATCCGTACAGTTATCGGCAAAGTCACCAAGGTCTCAGACGGCTATACGATTCACTTCAACGCTCCAGAACGAGCCAAGCTCCGGGTCCGACTGTATTGGATAGATTCCCCGGAAACGTTCAAAACCGATCGGCACACCGGTTGTGTAAATAAGCCAGGCCTATCTATGGGAAGGAGTCATGGGGGGCTCCGGAAGGTAAATTCATGGAGAAGCGGGTCCGGCTGGACATCATCACCCTTGTTATCAGGATATGAGAAGCCGAAGGATTTTCTGAAACGGTTGAAGGTGAGGGAGAGTTGAAGAATGAGCAATCTTCTAAAGGACTACCCCGTCGTTGTTGAATTCCCCGTCGCCTGGGGTGAAATGGACGCTATGGGTCACGTCAACAATGTCGTTTATTTCAGATATTTCGAGAGTGCAAGGATTGCCTATTTTGAGAAGATGAATCTACTGGGTTACATGACAGAGACAGGAATTGGACCCATTCTTGGCGAGATATCCTGTAAATTCAAGATACCCCTGTCATATCCTGACAGAGTCCTCATTGGCGCTAAAGTCGTCCGTATCGAAGAAGATCGGTTTATCATGAATCACCTTGTCGTCAGCATCAAGCATCAGAAGGTGGCCGCTGAAGGTGAAAGCGTGCTTGTGACCTACAATTACCGGGAAGGCAAGAAGGTGACTGTTCCGGAGGTGGTGAAACGGAGCATTCTTGATATGGAGCAATCAGTTCCGGGATAGTGGAAAACATCAAAAAGGTTAAGGAATGTACCATCTACGTTCAAATTGAACCGGTTGAGTCAAAGGGAGATGCGGATGTCTGAAGTCATTCAGTCTAAGTCCCTGATGAATCTGCTCGATCAGAAGGGTATGATCATCAAGAAGGAACCCTTGGAGGAGATGAAGAGGGCACAGGCGGCCCTGCCGAGGTGTGAGAGGGTCGTAAAGGGGTAAATCCAATGATTAACAAAAGAAACATTTGTGCAGAGTTTTTATTGATTGTACTCGCTATTGCGCTTTTGTTACCGAGCGATCTGATGTCCCAAGGATCGGTCAAGAAGAATGACCTCGATGAAAGAGTGAGGACATTTCTCAAAAAACGAGAAGGCACATGGAGAGACTTGAATGTTCCGGCTTCTGATGGAAAGATTTTGTATGATGTGATCATTAAGAACAAATATAAAAAGGCTCTCGAAATTGGGACCTCTACGGGTCACTCCACGATTTATATTGCCTGGGCACTCAGTAAAACAGGCGGAAAGGTGATCACCATCGAAATCGACAAAGAACGATATCGACAGGCACTGACAAATTTCAAAGAGGCTGGTCTTTCGGACTATATTGACGCCAGACTTGCTGATGCGCATAGATTGGTAAAAGAGCTTCCGGGATCTTTCGATTTCGTTTTCTGCGATGCAGACAAAGAGTGGTATAAAAATTACTTCATCGATGTATACCCTAAACTTGAGAAAGGCGGGTGCTATACGGCTCATAATGTTTCAACGGGCGGCTGGGGGATGGGTGCAGGGATAAGAGAGTTCTTCGACTATATAAAAAGTTTGCCCTACATGAAAACGACTGTGGATGAAAGCGGTGGTGGAATATCGATCAGCTATAAACGAGAATGATGCTGATGAACGTCTTGGGTGGTTATTCGGTTGCACCGGGCCGGTGACTGAGGGTCGGTATCCGGAAACATCAAGAGAATGGCTATATAATATAAACCGCTTGATTGAACAAAGAGACCCTTTATGACCGCTGATGCCTCAAGGAGAGAAGAAAAACTGCATCAGTACGCACAAAATGGTGGAAGACCAGCTATCGGCAGATTCGCCCATAGAAACAGCCGTATTATGCGAAACATTAGAGGACAAGGGGTTCTCCCGCCACGAGGCCATTCATTTCATTGTTATGATCCTGCTTCATGTGATGCACGCATCGGCATCAGGCAAACGACCCTTTGATGTCGCCCGTTACAAACGCGTGCTGAACAAATGTAAAGAGGTTGAACCCTCTGAAATAGATAAAGTCATTGAAGCGGATTTCTCAACTACATATAGACAAGACCTTCATTGAAACGTATGGTCATAAAATCATCTCGGGCGGTCAAAAAGGATAAGGCCATACAGATGATGATGAAGCGCTTTCATTGAAGTCAGGCCGTTCTTGCGGTCGGGCAAGAGAAGCTGGGAAAGAAAGATGACGAAGTTATCAAAGCAATGGGGGCCTTCGGTGGAGGACTGGGCGGAAACGGGGAAGTCTGTGGCGCTGTCGTCGGTGCGCTGGCAGTTATGGGGCTCCGGTTTAGCCGTGCCTCGGAGGACGAGAAAGAGGACCCAAAGATGTGGCTCTATGCCCATGAAGTTCTGGAAAGATTCCGGAAGGAAATCGCAAAAAACCATGAGGGTATCCTCTGCCGGGAGATCGCCCGAGTAAACTGGAAAGACCGTGAACAGGCCAAGGCTTTCTATAAAAGTGAAGCCGCACTGGAATGTGGGCGAATCGTGGGCAATACGGCGATGCTTGTCGGAGAGCTTCTGGAACGTGCATAGAATAAAGAGGCATGCGACATCAAACATATGGGAATCTTACGGCAAACATGGAGGTGTTTTGGTTTCTTATCGGGTACTCGATCTCTATTCATATATCCCGCCAAATCTTGTTTTATCAACGCCTGCTGCCATTCAAGCTCCGATGATGTTGAAGTCTCAAAATCGACACGCCTATCGATCGACCCGTCGAACCGGAAGAGTTCCACCGGCGCCTTGAGGCAGCCCATGGTTGCCTGCGCTTCCGATACCGCACCCTATATATTCTGATCCCAGTATTCTCTATGTCCGGTATTCTCTATGTCCGGTATTCTCTATTGACACGCAGGAATGTACCTCATATACTTTCACCGTGAAAAAGCAATATCATACCAATCGGAGGTCAGTCTAAACAGGGTGGGATAAGAAGACCATTTCGTGTTAAGCCTTGTCACCGCGCTCCTCTGGAGAACCCTATCCCCGGTTTTGTTTCTATGACAAAGTTCCGTTAACTGCGAAATCGCGAGCATAGTATGGCATCACCCAACGAAGTCAACCACGCCAATGAATTCACCGTGATCTTTGTACGCGACGTGGACGGATTGACGGCTCACGAAGCCGCATGGGAGGCCCTGGTACCGGACGCGATTGAGCCGAACGTGTTTTACGAACCGTGGATGCTGATCCCGGCACTGCGTGCATTCGGCCCCGGTCCCGACCTGCGAATTGTGTTCGTTTACGCACCCGACCCAGCCAGACCGGACGGCCCGTCTCTTCTGTGTGGGGTGTTTCCGCTGCAACGACAATCGCGTTGGAAAGGGTTACCCGCACCAGCGCTAAGTTTTTTGACGCATAAGTACTGTTTTCTAACCATCCCGCTGATACGAACGGTTGTGGCCAAGCAGACCTTGGCTGCGTTGTTCAAATGGCTTACCACGTCGCCCGAGGGAACACCCTTGCTGGAGTTCACTCTGATCGCGGGGGAGGGCTCGTTTCATCGCTTGCTGGTGGATGAAATGTACACGGGCGGCCGGTTGAGTTTCGTGTCGGACTGTTACACACGGGCATTTATGAAAATGCACTCGGGCGCCGACGCTTATCTGCAGGCATCGATCAAGGGAGATCGACGACGCGAAATCAGGCGTCGAGAGCGGTTACTTTCCGAACAGGGCGAGGTCAAGTATGCCGCACTGCAGAATGAAGATGATCCAGAGGCCTGGCTGAGAGAGTTTCTAAGGATTGAAGCCGCGGGCTGGAAAGGGCGTGAAGGCACGGCGCTGGCTTGCCGGAAGGAAGACGAGCAGTATTTTCTGAATATTGCGCGAGAGGGACATCGCCGCGGACGACTGTTGATGCATGCGCTGCACGTCGGCATCTCACCGGTCGCATTCAACTGTTATTTCCGCGCGGGTAGCGGTTGTTATTACTTCAAACCGACTTTTCGAGAGGAGTATGCCCAGTTCGGACCCGGCCGGTTACTGGAGGTGGAGACAATCCGTCGTTTGCATTCAATGCCGGAACTGCAGTGGGCTGACTCCTGCACGGCGCCTGACAACGAGCTCCTCAATTCGCTTTGGATGGAGCGGCGGACAATAATGTCGCTTTGTGTTTCGACCGGACGTACCCCCGGAGATCTGGTTGTTTCGCTCAGTCCGGCGCTGCGCTGGATAAAACAGAAACTCCGAAGAGGCGACAACCATGTAAACAGGGAGCGGGGACTGTAGTCGCCCTGCCGGTTAATGACATATCGGTTAAGACGCCCCCTCTGTTCTCGAATCAAAGCATTTACAAAGATGAGACTTAGCATGAAGGGCTCGCGGACCGTTAGTGTCATCATACCCACATATAATCGCGCCGACTATCTTTGCGAGGCGATCGAAAGTATCCTGAATCAGGATATCCAGAATTGCCAGATCGAGATCATTGTCGTCGATGACGGGTCCACCGACAACACGAAAGAGACTCTAAGAAAATTCGGTAACCGGGTCAGATATGTTTACCAGGATAATGGCGGCGCCGGTCTTGCCAGGAATCGGGGAATCGATGAAGCGACGGGGGAGTGGATCTCCTTTTTAGACTCGGACGACAGATGGCTGCCCGAAAAATTAACACTGCAATTCAAAGTCCTGGATGCATTTCCTGGCTACAATGCCATACACTCGGAATTTCAGATTTTTGACGAAAAAGGAGTCCTCACAAACAAAGGATTGAAGCACTGGCTCAGCGATCCTTCGATATGGGAAAAGATCTTGTGGGATAAAATCTATTCCGAAAGACACGAATCGGAGGATTATGATATTTATGCGGCAAGCGGTTCATTCCCTATTTATGCCGGGAATATTTTCGCTGCCCAATTGAAATCGAATTGCATGAGTAATTGGACACTTTTAGTCCGAAGAGATTGTCTTCAGAAAGAAGTGCGTTTTGCCGAAAACTATAAGCTTCATGAGGATTATTGGTTTGTATGCCGGCTGACAGAACGGTGCGATGTGATTTTCATGGATGTTTCTACAGCGGAAAACAGAACCCATCATGGGCCGAGATTAACACAAGCCGGTTATATTGAAATATTTAAAACTCACATTGATATCTGTAATAAAATATATCGACCGTCTGACAGCATTCACCGGCCATCGGACAAAGAAATCGATAAATACTCTAAGTTATTAAACATCATGCTCTTTAAAGAATATCTAAAAAAAGGAATGCGTCCGGAGGCTCGTAAAACATACGATGTTATCAGAATGATAAAAGAACCGGTTGGAGACAAAACATATTTTCTATACCGGATCACTCTATGGCTCCCCTTCAACATAATAAAAGACTTAATAACGCTTCATCGGTTATTAAAGCAGAGAAAGATCACCCGCGATCCGGGACACAGGTAACAAACAGCTCATGACTGGGGTAATTCCCGATGAAGGATTTTTTAATACATACAGTGTCAGCTTTGGCTTTCATTTTATCGATAGCCGCATCAAGGGATGTCCTCGCATATAGCGCTATTGGCCCTGCCTGCACGGGAGGTTCAGCGACGCAGAAGGTTTCTTTTGTTCACGTCGGCGACATGCACGCCCGCTTCGATCCGGTCGAAGACAGCTACAGCCGCGTTCGCGCCTTCCTGAACAAGGTCCGACTGGAGAATCCCTACACCATCTTTACCAATGCAGGGGATGATCATGAAAAAGGCTCCGTGGCCGAGCAATATTCCAGCGGCAACGCGGTCACGGAGGCGACTTTCGCCATGCAATTCGACGTCCGAACGATCGGCAACCATGATTTTGCCTGGGGTGTTGACCATCTTCTTGCTTACTCCCGCGACCCGCACAGCATGGTGCTGTCGAGCAATACCCGCTATGACGGCGCCGATGCCCGGGGGCTTGGATCGGTTGACTATGGGGTTCTGGAGGTGGGATGCCTGCGCATCGGCTTCTTTGGCATGGTGGGGATGCCGTGGAACGAGCTTGATGAGCAGGTACCACAGGACTATTTGCCCTCGCTCCATACAACGTTCGACTATTCCGAATTGGCCGGGAAGATCGTTGATGCGCACCGCGGTGAAGTGGATTTGATGGTCATGGTCAGCCACTTGGGCAGCGCCGAGGATGAAAAAGTCGCGGCGAATGTCAATGGCTTAGATCTGGTGCTGGGTGGTCACTCACACGATCCACCTAAGCAGCAGATCATTAATAACACTCTGGTCATACAACCCTCCATCTATGCCTCGGGGGTTACCCGCGTTGACCTGAATGTTAATCTTGCCACTCGCAGTGTGTCGTCGTTTAGTTACCAGGAACAGCTGGTTTGGCAACTTACGGAGATAGATTCGACAATCCATCAGGCCATTGGCGACATCTTGACAAAATACGCGCCTAATGCGCAGCAGCCCGTTTCCTATCTGGAACGTTCCCAGGACCAGAACGGCAGGGCCGCTATTGCCGCGATAGCCGGTAGAAATCGTTACGCCGCCGACGCGGCCCTGCTCGATCCTGCAAGGGCAAACCCCAACCTCACATGGCCTTCGGGCAAAGTCACCCCTCAGAATTTGTTGGACGGCTATTTTATTGAAAGGCAGCCGTCCAACACGCCCGGTATCAATGCGCTCTATATGGTCGAGGTCAGCGGCGAGGGCTTGCAACTGATGAAGGGGCAGCAGCCTGCCTGGATCTATTCCGGTCTGTTGACGCCGAATGCCGGTTCGCGCTACAAGGTCATCATCCATAAAGGCGCAGCGCTCAATCCGTCGCTGTTTTTCCCGGGGGTCAATTTCCTCAGCGTTGTGTTTTTGTCGGAAACCTGGGAGGTGCTGGCAAAATATGGGGCGGATCGAACGGCTGCCTGCCTCTTTCTGGACACGGATTCGCCGCTTTCCATTCCGTCCTGTCGCCCGGGCGGCGGAGGTGGCGGTAGCAATGGCGGTAG
>Ga0208373_1004974_pt1 | contig 11426 bp, 7 predicted proteins | sample RifOxyC2_FD_184036 | JGI IMG/M metagenome (GOLD analysis project Ga0208373, IMG submission 184036) | Soil microbial communities from Rifle, Colorado - Rifle Oxygen_injection C2 (SPAdes) | ecosystem: Environmental > Terrestrial > Deep subsurface > Rock core/Sediment | place: Rifle, Colorado... | reverse complement strand
TAACGCCGATACCGTTGTCTTTTACTTGGAAACGTACTTTGGTACGGTTGAGGGTATCGCACTCTACACGGCGAATATCGACGCTGATAGCCCCGCCGCTGTTGGTAAATTTGACCGCATTGGAAAGAAGATTGATAATAACCTCTTTGATTTTAGTCGGATCCCCTTTGAGCGGACGCTCAAGACTCGGATCGACATAACATGCAAGGTCGATATGTTTTTCCGAAGCACGTACTCCGTAGACTTCAACAGCACTTTCAAACTCATCAATCGGATTAAAGACAATTTCTTCAATTTCGAGTTTATTACTTTCGATTTTTGAGAGGTCAAGAATATTATTAATAATTTCAAGAAGGTTTTCAGAACTTTTTTCAATGATATCGATAAATTCGCGTTGTTCATCATGCAGTTCAGTATCTTTGAGGAGCTCAGTGAATCCGACAATACCGTTTAACGGAGTACGAATTTCATGGGACATATTGGCCAAAAACATCGATTTTGCTTCCGATGCTTCCATCGCGTATTGTTTATCATTGAGGGTTTGCTCAATAATGCGCTCCAACAAGCCATACGCTTGGGCTGTACCTTCCGTGGTATCGAGGTTGATGGTATGGCTGAGTACTTCTGCTTCGGTATCGTGGGTGTCTTCGGCAACCCGCTTGAGAACCGATTCGAGGTTTTTGATGTTGGTGGTGATCTCAGCAGAGAAGAAATAGCCTAAAATCGCAACTAATACTCCCAATATCCAGACAGTAATAGCGATTATAAGAACTTGTACCGCTTGATCTTGTACGATCGAAGCGCGTTGATCCATCGCATCGATCAAAACTTTTTCGGCTTCGTTGATTGCGTCGATTTTCTCAGAAATCATGGCAAACCAAATACCCGATTGTGTTTCATAGCTACCGGTGGTACTGGTTTGCAAAATAGCAGTTCGTTCTGTGGTTATATCGAGGAAAAGTTCGGTGTTATCTTCACTGTAAAGTGTTTTTTGAAGTTTTGCCTGAATAGCTTTATTGCTCATACCCTCTAGATTGAAAGTATCGGCTTTAGCAATTAAAGTAACCCATTTATTGAGTTCTTCTTCAGCAAGAGGGGTTGCCCGTGAGAGAACATAGGTAATATAGTCACGTTCCACACTGCTGTATTCATTTGCTCGAACTAAAGAGAGGTAGGCAGAAGAGAGAGAATTAACATCGTTATCGAAATGAAGTGTTGCTAGGTTAGTCAGTTCATTAATAAGCTGCTCTTCTGATTTAGTGTACAGGTCGGTAAAAATTTTATCAAAATCGGCACTGCCATTATCAACGTAGGGTCGAGATTGATTGATCCCTCGCTGCAAATCACTGATGAGTTTCGATAGTGAGGCAGCTTTTGACGCTTCTTCACTATTCATATGCTCAAGGGTAGCGAGATGCTTTTGATACGCATCGATTTTTTGATCGACAATAGCTCGTTGGGCATGAAGTGATTTTAGGGTAGCCGGTGAAGCATTACCCATATACATTACGGTCATTCCACGCTCGCGCGAGAGGTTGTTGATCAGATCATTCAGCTGTTTATTACCCTCTAGTCTTACTTGGAGCTGTTCAGCCCCTTTGTAGCTGACATACGCATTGTAAACGTAGTAGCTGGCGAGGATAAAAAGTATCAGAATCGGTAAGAGACTGATGAGGCGAAGTCGATTTCTAAGTCCTAATTGCATGGGGTCTCCTATATTATTTCTCTATAGTTGTTCAAGAAAGCTATTGAGACGCTTAGAAGCTTTGTTGGCTTCTTGCGCATCATTTGTTTGAGATAAAATGGCCAATTCATCCGAAATCTCGGTTAGTCGAAGATTATCACTGATCCCTTTGAGCTGACTCGCTATTTTTTTCCAAGCGTGAGTATCAAATGCGCTGATCGCTGCACCGATTTCATTTCCGGCACGAAGTGCATCATGCTTGTATTCATCAATCAATTCATTTAAAAAGTCAAGCTCAATACCAAGCTGCCCCGAAATAGAATTTTTATCGTAATGAAGTGCTCGAATCGGTTCGACGTCAAGATTCTCTTCAACAATACTCTCTTCGAACGATGGAACCGTTTCTTTAAATGGGTCATCATACGATAGATCGATTGGAGCCTCCTCTTTTTCCGGTCCGTTTTGATAGAGATGCTCTTCATGGATGAGTAAGGGCTCTTTTTCTTTAAAAGCAAATTCGTAAATATCATCATTAAGCTCGGGAGCAGCTGTTTCAACTGAGAAGACGGCATCTGACATTAAATTTTCTTCCGCAGGTTCTTTCCCTTCTAATTTTTCGATGATGGTGTAGAAATATTTGAGGTTAGCTTCGATTTCTATAGGATCGTTCGAGGTATTAATGATACTGAGTGTTTCAAAAGCATCTTCAATGCGGAGATTTGCGGCAACCCCTTTGAGTTTGTGAGACAATATTTTAAGATTGTTTATATCCCCTTTAAGGGCGGCTTCAAAGAGTTCTTCTTTAAACTCATTGGCTTGTTGGATAAAATCACCGATGAATTCTTGGATCAAGTCAACCGGCAAGCCAAGCTCTTGAGCCGCAACACTTGGATCAAATCGATACGATTTATCCACTTTCAGGGTATTGATAAACTCTTTTTCTGCACTGCTGTATCGGGCATCTCCGAGCATTGGACGCTCGACCTTAGGTTCAGGTTCAATGGAGAGGGAAGGCTCCGGAATGAAAAAATCTTTTTCTAACTCTTCATCATTGAGAGGAAGTGAGAGTTTTGCGTAGAGATCTTCTATCGGCTCTTCTGCAACTTCCGGTTCAGTATAGGAGGGAACATCGAGTATCCCCGGTTCACTCAAGGTAGTAGGGGTTATGTGGTCGTAATTAGGCAATACCGTTTCAATAAGTGATGGAGGGGTCTCAATAACCGGAGGTTTTATATCTATTTTAGGTTTAGAAATAATAGGTTGAGGTTTCGTCCCATCTCCGCTGATGGATTGAATATGGAGCAAGTCAATAATGTAACCGGGTTGGGAGGGTTCCGCACTTAAAAAGAGGCTATTTACTTGTAGGGTGCATGAAAAGGTTCGACCGTTTCCGTGGACAATTGCCGATCTTGCATCCGAGTCTGCGTGAAGTAAAAAATCGATCCATCCGAAACTTTTGAAATTATGGATATAGCCGGGCTCTTTGGCAAAAAGATCAGCAACATCACTGCAGACACTCAAGAGGTCTTCAAGTGACGCATAGTTTAAGAGTTTAAGCCCCTCTTCGTCAATTCCGATAAATTCTTGTTTATGGTTATAAAATAACACTCATCCCCCCTATTGTTCTTGCGCAATCATTTTTCGGTACAGTTCGGCAGTCTCTTCGATATTTTTGCGTGATGCCGGTTTTCGTGCCGCCATATACCCTTTCACTTTTCCCTCTTCATCATAAATAGGTGTTACTTCCGTATCAACCCAATAGTATCGACCGTCTTTTCGAAGATTTTTGACCAGTCCATGCCACAGCGTTCCCGATTGAATCGTTTGCCACATTTGGGCAAATGCTGCTTTGGGCATATCGGGGTGACGTATGATATTGTGAGGTTCGCCGATAAGCTCATCAACGCTGTATCCGGAGATTTCACAAAATTTTCGGTTGGCAAAAGTTATAACACCTTTTAGATCGGTTTCGCTTACAATTGCGCGTCCATCAAACAAATATTCTTCATCCACCGCAGTAGGTTTTTCCATCATGTGACCCCTTAGCTAAAAAACTGCTGAAAACATAATCTGTGGAATATGGCATAAACTCCATAAAAGATTACTTAGACGCAGTTTCTCTGTAGTAATTTTGGAGACTTTCCGCATCTTTCTTCCCTATTAGTTCAGAAAGGGTTGAAAAATCGCTTTTGGCAATCGCTTCGAACGTTCCGAAATAATCAATAAGTTTATGAATTTTTGCCGTAGTGATCCCGTTAACAGCTAAAAGTTTGGAAGATTGATCGATTTTGAGTTTAGTTTTTTTGTGAAACGTGATCGCGCTCCGGTGGGCTTCATCTCGGAGCATTTGGACAAATTGGAGCCGTTTGTCGGAGCTCTCTAATCGCAAGGTATTGTCTACTGTATGGAGAATATCGCGTGCGGAACCTTTTGCCCGATGGGATATACCGTCTATTTTTTCCTTGCTGATGGCGATAACGTCGAGATGAATTCCATGGGAACTGAGCAGATCGATCGCTAAGGATCGTAGAGTAGCTCCCCCATCAAGTATCCACAAATCAGGCGGGGGATTGGTAGCAAATCCTTCGATACGGCGGCGGAGCATTTCGGACATTTGGCCATATTCATCACGGCTTTGCAGATGATAAGTGCGGTAGGATTTTTTATCAAAATGGCCGTTTTCATAAACGATCATAGCTCCGACAGTAGCATCGCCTCCGTGATGGGAGTTGTCAAAAACTTCAATCCTATGAGGGAGCGTGTCAAGGCTAAAGAGCTCTTGGAGTCCGGACAAGAGCATTTCGTTGGAAGGTTGAGGCGTTCTTAGAAGCTCGTTGGCATTGGTGAGGGCGAGATCAATCAGCTCTTTTTTTGCACCTCGCTGCGGTACTTCGAGTTGCGCTTTTTTCCCAAAAAGGGTACTTAGATGCTCACCTACCCAATCGCTTGATTCAAAAGGGTGTGCTGTCAAAACAGGGGCGATAATAGGGGGTTTTTCATTTCCGTAAAATCCGACTAAAGTCCTCTCATACGCTTCATCAAGTGAAAAATAAGGGGTAATGGGGAAAAAATCGTGGGCAGTGGAGGCTACTTTCCCCTCACGGATGAAAAGTCGTAGGATACAGCCCCGGGTTTCATTTACTGTAATTGCAAAAAGATCGTAATTTTCGGTAGATGCCAAATCGATTTGAGAGGAGATTTCACTTTTGCTAATCCGCTCAATGCGCTCACGCAGTACTAAAGCCTCTTCAAATCGGAGTGCTTCGGAATAAAATTCCATTTTTTCTTCAAGCTTTTTAAGGAGTTTACGTTTGTTTTGTATCCATTCGATCCCTTGCATTACCATCGGCAGATAGGTTTCTCTGGGAACCGAAAACTCACACGGGGCGAGGCATTGCTCCATCTGATAAAAGAGACAGGCTTTTTTACCCTTTAGGCAGCTCTTTTTTTGGACCAGTTTCAGGAGTTCATATAAAGAGTCAAGAATATCGCGCGCTCCGACCGAAAAGGGACCAAAATAGCGGATACCTTTCCCTTTGATGATTTTACGGGTAAGTTCGAACCTAGGGTAAGGCTCTTCCATATCGACGTAAAGATAGGGGTATGTTTTGTCATCACGGAGGAGAATATTGTATTTTGGTTTGAGCTGTTTGATCAGTGAATTTTCCAAGATGAGGGCGTCATGTTCATTTTCAACGATGATGTAATGAAGAGCTACCGTTTCAGAGAGCATCTTTTGGATACGCAATGAGAGAGTTGCCTTCGGCGAGAGATTAGGGGTGAGGTTAAAATAGCTTTTAACCCGTTTGGAGAGGTTTTTAGCTTTACCGATGTAGAGAATTCTCCCCTTCTCATCCAAATATTGGTAGATCCCTGCTTGGGGAGGGAGGTTGCGAATTTGCGCTATCATCGGTGAACTCTTAATGAATAATTTATGGTAGCTATTATAACATCCGTCATCAAAGAAAAGAGGGGGGATACGATATTGAAACTATTTGCATTAAGTGTTATGGTCGCCATCATACTATTTTTAAACGGATGCGGCTATAAAGCTCCTCCTTATTATGAGAAACCGGCAGCGGCAAAGGAATCTTCCGTTGCGCTATGATGTTGTTATTATCGGCTCAGGTGTTGCCGGTCTTTATGCGGCAATCGCTTTGCCGAAAAGCTTAAAGGTCTTAATTATCAATAAATCAAACCCGTGGGAGTGTAATACCTATTATGCTCAAGGGGGTGTAACGACAGCCTATAATGATGAAGATATCGCGTCTCACGTCCAAGATACCCTAGATGCGGGGGCAGGGATGTGCAATACTCAGGCTGTACAGCTAATGAGTGAAAGCTCACAAGGGGTTATCCGTGATTTAATCGCGCGTGGATTTGAGTTTGATAAAGACGAAGAGGGAAATTTGCTTTATACTAAAGAAGCAGCCCATTCACGGAGCCGGATTCTCCATGCCGGAGGGGATGCGACAGGGAGACATCTTCATTTCTTTTTATTAAACCAAAATCCCCATCCGATGCTCAGTGATGCGACCGTGGTCGATTTATTGATCGAAAAAGATCGATGCTGCGGTGTAGAGGTATTCAGTGAGGGAAAACGGAAAATTATTTTGTCCGATAATGTCATCATAGCCAGCGGAGGAGTAGGATCATTATACGAGTTCCATACTAATGCTTCGACGATCAGCGGAGATATTCACGGTATTTGTATCGAAAAAGGGATTGAACTCGAATCGATGGAGATGATGCAGTTTCATCCTACCGTTTTTGTTGCTAATAACTGGGCACGCAAACAGCTCCTCTCCGAAGCACTTAGAGGTGAGGGGGCGCATGTCGTCGATGAAAACGGGTATCGCTTTTTATTCGAGTACGATCCGCGCGGTGAACTAGCACCTCGTGACATCGTTAGTCGTGCTATTTTCGATTATAAGCAGCAGAGCGGAAAACAGGTTTATCTCTCGTGTGAAGATTTTGAGAGCGAATATTTTAAAGAGCGGTTCCCGAATATTTACAAGTCGCTTAATGATTTGGGATATCATCTCCCAAAAGAGAGGGTTCCGATCTCTCCGGCATTTCACTATGCGGTAGGGGGAATCAAAACAGACAGTGATGGAACAGTCCCTAACATAAAAGGGCTCTATGCTGCGGGAGAAGCAGCCTCGACGGGAGTGCATGGAGCTAATCGGCTAGCGAGCAATTCTTTATTGGAAGGGTTGGTCTTTTCCCAGAGGGCAGCAGAATCGATTTTAGCCCACGCAGCACATGGGTGCAGTGAATATTTTACAGTGGGAGAAGAACCGCTTGAAATCGAGGGTGACAAAGAGAAAAAAGATCAGCTTCGTCGTATTATGTGGGAAAATGTTTCGATCAAGCGTACTTCACAAGGGCTGAATGCGGCATTTGAAGCGATAACACAGATGCACTCAGGCAGTGTGGGAAGATTATTGCGTTTGCGTCTGCTAACGGCACGTAGTATTGTAATCTCAGCGCAAAAACGGTCCGAATCTATTGGGGTTCATTACATCGAACAATGATCTAAATTCAGTTACAATAACCCAAAATTAATCAAAAAGGATTGAGATGTTTCTTGAAAGCATAAAAATCATGTTTTTGGGGATGGGGACGGTTTACCTGTTCCTTACGATCATGATTTACATGACAAAACTGATGTCAAAACTCATCCTTCGTTATTTTCCGGAAGCACCGAAAGATTTTCATGCTTCTATACCTAAAGTTCCGGCACAACCAACCAATGAGAATGCCAAAATAGCTGCTATCTTGGGTGCATTACAACATCATCACCAAATAGAAAAAGAAGGAAAATAGTATGAAGCGATTAGTATTCTCCCTCTTAATGTTGATGAATATCTCTTTTTCAAGTATGGCATCGGAGCCAGTGACGACGGTATCTGACACTGCTCTGCAAAGTGCAATTGTCGAGACGGAAACTCCAAAAAAATCGACCTATCGTGAAGAGACCTATCAAGCGATGTCTTTTAACGAAATGATGGTCAATTTCTATCACACTACCGGAATAAGCGCACTAATTGAGCCTAAAAAGGGCGTTTTAACCTCTCATGGTGAGCCGATGTCCGATTTCCACCAAACGTGGGGACGACTGATTATGTTTTTGGTCACATTTGTCCTCTTTTATCTAGCCATTGCCAAAGGGTTTGAACCTTTATTGCTTCTTCCTATCGCATTCGGCGGATTGCTCGCCAATGTCCCTATCGCAAACATGGCAGGACCGGACGGGTTCTTGGGTATCATTTATGAAATGGGGATTGCCAACGGCCTTTTCCCACTCCTGATTTTTATGGGTGTCGGGGCAATGACCGATTTTGGTCCGTTATTGGCTAACCCGAGACTTGCCCTTTTGGGCGGGGCGGCGCAATTCGGTATTTTCGGTACACTCGTAGGTGCTTACGCCCTCAGTGAATTTACGACTATCTTTGATTTTACGCTGCAACAATCTGCCGCCATCAGTATTATCGGCGGAGCAGACGGCCCGACATCGATCTTTATTGCTTCGACGTTAGCACCTGAACTTTTGGGTGCGATTGCCGTTGCGTCGTATTCGTATATGGCGCTGGTTCCGATTATACAACCGCCGATTATGCGTGCGCTAACGACTACGGAAGAGCGAAAAATTCGTATGCGTACACTGCGTCACGTTACAAAACTCGAAAAGCTCCTTTTTCCGATTCTTGTGCTGATGCTGATCGTTTTTATCCTTCCCGATGCGGCTCCGTTGGTCGGTGCGTTTGCTCTTGGGAATTTCTTTAAAGAGACGGGTGTTGTCGATCGTTTAAGCGACACGATGCAGCACGCTCTAATCAACATTGTCACCATCTTTCTAGGTCTTGCTGTAGGATCGAAACTGGCGGCAGATCAGTTCTTAGTTGTCGATACGTTGGCTATTTTAGGTCTTGGTCTTTTGGCATTCTCTGTGGGGACGGCTGCGGGGGTTTTGATGGCAAAACTAATGAACGTATTTAGTGATGATAAAATCAATCCGCTTATCGGTTCTGCGGGTGTATCGGCAGTTCCTATGGCGGCACGAGTATCACAAAAAGAGGGGATGAAAGATGACCCGACCAATATGCTTCTAATGCACGCGATGGGACCGAATGTTGCCGGTGTTATCGGTTCTGCGGTTGCTGCGGGTGTTATGATCGCCCTTTTTAAATAACGATAAATCGAGAACGTAAAGTAAGGAATTTAGCCATGACAACACCCGTCGCAGAAGCTACGGCGATAAATCTCGTAGGACATCCATTCGGATGGCTTTTACTCGCTATTTTTGTAGTGGGGTACTATTTTATCGCGGCAGAAGAGAAATACCACATAGACAAAGCCAAACCGGCATTGTTTACCGGAATGTTGATGTTTGTCTTAATCGGACTTTATTATGTCGCTATAGGGGCTGATCTCACTCCGTTCGAACAGGAAGTCGATCATCTGATTTTGGAAATTGCCGAAATATTCTTTTTCTTATTTGTCGCGATGACCTATATTGAGGCATTGATTGAGAGAGGAGTTTTTAGTGCATTGCGCTCTAAACTGATTGCCAAAGGGTACAGTTACCGCGAACTTTTCTGGATTACCGGAGTTTTGGCATTTTTTATCTCTCCGGTAGCCGATAATCTTACGACCGCCTTGATCCTCTCCACGGTATTGCTCACGATTGATAATAAAACAAAAGAGTTTCTTGTCCCCAGTGCGATCAATGTTGTTGTTGCGGCTAATGCCGGAGGTGCTTGGAGCCCGTTTGGAGATATTACGACGCTCATGGTATGGGCAGCCGAGAAGGGAGCTTTCGTCGATTTCCTCTATCTCTTTCCTGCGGCGTTTGCGGGGTGGCTTATTACGGCAGCTCTCCTTGTCCGTTATGTTCCCGATCTTGATCCGAACAAAGAGGGTGATCCTGAAGCGGCGGCAAAAATTGAAATCCTCAAAGGGGGAAAAATGATTATCGCATTCGGTGCGTTCACTATCGCCCTTGCCGTTGCGGGGAAACAGGTGCTTCATTTACCTCCAATGTGGGGAATGCTTTTCGGTTTGGCGATTTTGCAGCTCTATATGTACTTTCTTAAGAAGAAACATAATATCGATGTCAGCATTTTCGAAGCGATGAGCAAGGTTGAGAACAATACTCTGCTATTCTTTTTCGGGATTTTGGCGGCAGTCGGAGCGCTCCATTTTATCGGGTTTCTTACCTATGCGGCGCAACTGTATGAAGCGTTTGATCCGACTATAGTGAACATCGGAGTCGGATTTCTCTCCGCCATCGTCGATAACGTTCCGGTAATGTCGGCAGTGTTGAAAGCGAACCCTGCTATCGATCATGCGCAGTGGATGTTGGTGACAATGACTGCAGGTATCGGAGGATCACTGATTAGTTTCGGAAGTGCCGCAGGGGTTGGTGTCATGGGTAAAATGCACGGTATCTATACGTTTGCGTCCCATATTAAACTCGCATGGACGGTATTGGTGGGATACATTGTCTCACTTGCCATATGGTATGTTCAATTTATGATTTTGGGCATTTATTAAACTATATTCAAAATTAAACTACTTTTAGGTACCCTTTCAATAACGTAAAGGGTATTTATCCCCTCCCGATTATCTCCACTTAAAGGCTCTCCTTTGAAAGATGTCAATATTATTGTCCTTGATTTCGGTTCCCAGTACACTCAGTTGATTGCCCGCCGTTTGCGCGAAGATAAAGTTTATTGTGAGGTTCTCCCCTACCACACTAAAATCGACGCTATCAAAGCAAAAAATCCAAAAGGGATCATCCTCAGCGGCGGTCCTTCATCGGTTTATAATAAAGATGCGTATGAAGTAGATCAGGGTGTATATGCTCTCGGTATCCCCGTGCTTGGGATTTGTTACGGTATGCAGCGTATTGCTGTTGATTTCGGCGGATCTGTTATTCGAAGCGAACATCACGAATATGGTAAAGCGGAACTCACGATCGATATGACTCAACATTCGGTTTTGTTTGAGGGGTGTGAAGATGAGCGTGCGGTGTGGATGAGCCATTCCGATAAAGTGGATGTTTTGCCGGAAGGTTTCGTCCCGATCGCTTACTCACCGAACTCTCCGTATGCCGCTATCGCCGATGAAGCGCGTCAAGTCTATGCGATGCAGTATCACCCTGAGGTTAACCACTCCGAAGAGGGGTACTTGATGCTCCGTAACTTCGCCCGTAAAATCTGCGGTATCACCGAAAAATGGGATATGGGGCATTTTCTTAAAGAGCAAATCATCAAAATTCGTGCCCAAGTGGGTGAGGGTAAAGTGCTTTGCGCTCTCAGCGGTGGAGTCGATTCTTCGGTTGTTGCGGCACTCTTGTACGAAGCGATCGGGGATCAGCTGATTCCGGTATTCGTTGATAACGGCTTACTTCGTAAGGGGGAGCGTGAATCGGTCGAAAATATTTTCAAAGTTCACCTCAAAGTACCTCTCGTCGTTGCCGATGCCTCAGAAAATTTTCTCGGTAAGCTTGCCGGAGTAACTGATCCGGAAACAAAGCGTAAAATCATCGGTCATACTTTCATCGAAGTATTTGAGCAGGAAGCTAAAAAGCACGACGGGATTAAATTCTTGGCACAGGGAACTTTATATCCTGATGTTATCGAATCGGTATCCGTGAATGGCCCGTCCGTCACGATCAAATCGCACCATAATGTTGGCGGATTACCGGATTGGATGGATTTTGAGTTGATTGAAC
>Ga0208373_1004972_pt1 | contig 11427 bp, 9 predicted proteins | sample RifOxyC2_FD_184036 | JGI IMG/M metagenome (GOLD analysis project Ga0208373, IMG submission 184036) | Soil microbial communities from Rifle, Colorado - Rifle Oxygen_injection C2 (SPAdes) | ecosystem: Environmental > Terrestrial > Deep subsurface > Rock core/Sediment | place: Rifle, Colorado... | reverse complement strand
TGTGACCCCGTAACCTGTTGCCTGAGACCTCACCAGGCTCCCGCCCCATTCAATGGCCTTTCCAGTAAGAACCCCTGTATGCACGTTCGTGATTTTTTTGTAATAACCGTACATATACCCGATCTCCCTGCCGCCCACGCCTATGTCGCCGGCGGGGACATCCGTGTCCGGGCCGATGTGCCTGAAGAGTTCGCGCATGAAGGAGTGGCAGAACCTCATTACCTCATTGTCCGATTTTCCTTTCGGGTCGAAATCACTTCCGCCTTTGCCGCCGCCCATCGGGAGCGTGGTAAGGGAATTCTTGAAAATCTGCTCGAAGCCCAGGAACTTGATGATGCTCAGGTTAACGCTGGGATGGAATCTCAGGCCGCCCTTGTAGGGCCCGATGGCATTATTGAACTGCACCCTAAAACCCCTGTTTACCTGCACTTCGCCCTTGTCGTCAACCCAGGGTACCCTGAACATGATGACCCTGTCGGGTTCCACCATTCTTTCATAAACTTTTACTTTCGAGAATTCAGGGTGTTTCTTGACCGTCGGCTGGAGCGATTCCAGCACTTCCCCCGCGGCTTGGATGAATTCCGTTTCCCCCGGGTTCTTCTCGACAACCTTGTTCAGGACTTCATTTAGCATTTTTTCCCCTTTAATACCCCATGCTATCCGCTTGGAAGGATATGGGGTACCTGACCTCCAGTCTCATTTTGCAATCATTGATTTATAGTATTCGGTAATACCTCATTGTACCCACGGACTGATTATATTATATATGTTTTCTTTATGTCAAGAATTCGATTTATCCCTCAACCTTTTTTCATTCACAATCCTGGTTAAAGTATGCTATAATATTTTGCAGGCACAATTTGGGGGCACAATAGTTTGAAAGTAAAAACAAAAACATTCTTGTTGATAATACTGGCCATGGGATTGGCAGTGAGGCTTATAAATCTTAATACGCCTCTTGTCGATGCTCATTCCTGGCGGCAGACATTTACCGCCATGATAGCAAATAACTTTTATTTGCATGGGTACAAAATAATGTATCCGGAAGTTGATTATAACGGCAACGATAGCGGGTATGTTGCAAGCGAGTTCCCCGTATATCCCTTCATTGTAGCGCTGCTATATAAGATTTGGGGCATGCATGATGCGCTCGGCAAGGCAATATCGATAGCATTTTATCTTTTATCCTCAATTCTTGTTTTTTTTCTTTTCAGGAAATATTCAAGCGAAAGCACCGCCAGGTGGTCGCTGATATTCTATTTATTCCTGCCCCTGAATATCTTTTACAGCCAGGCCTTTATGCCTGAATCGATGATGATGTTTTGTTCGATAGGCACGGTTTATTTCTTTGATAAATGGGCCCAAAAAAGGAATATTATTTATTTTCTCTTCGCAGCCGTGTTTTTTACCCTGGATATTCTAATAAAACCCTTCACTCTTTACCTGCTGCTTCCCTTGGGCTACCTTTTTTTCAAGGATAATAGCGGCATTAAAAAAACTAAGCTTCTGCAGATTTATCCTTTTTTATTGTTTATCGCCCTGTCCCTGATATTCCCGGTCTATTGGTTTGCTTTCTGGCACAAAAACCTGAACCCCGAACTTTTTGGCCATATATGGAATGCCCGGGATCGCTGGGGAAATATAAAATGGTGGCTCAATCCGCACTGGTATTCAAGGGTTTTTCTACAGCATATAACTGAGAATTGGCTTGTATTTTCCGGTGCCGTATTTTTTATTATGGGGTATATACGCAAACCAGTGTTGGAAAGCGAAAAGGTTTTTCGCTGGTGGTTTATAGCAATAATAATTTACTTTTTCCTGATAGCCGGCGGCAACTTCCCGCATGAGTATTACCAGTTCCCCATGGTTGTACCTGTGTGTTTTTTCATCGGCAAATACCTTGACTTTTTCTTCCGGGATCTTACGGCACAACCGGGACTGTATAAAAAACCATCGTCAATCCTGATTTTATTTTTATTGTTTTGTATGATTCCAATTTCCGCAGGGAAACTAATGCACAGAATGCGGGGCTGCATGCAGAAGGAATATTTTGAATCGGGCAGAATAATTGATTCAACAACGGAAAAACAGGGCTTGATTGTAGTATCGGATTACGATTTGCCCGAAGTAATCTATTATTCAAAAAGAAAGGGCTGGCATATCACTCCCGACCAGCAATCACCTGAACTAATCGAAAAATACCGAAAAAAAGGCGCCGAATATTTCTCAACAACAAGAATAAATGAATTCAACAACGACAGGGTTTTTTCCGATTATATGTCAACAAACTTTAGATTATTGCCTGCCTCAAGCACAAAATTCAAAATATTCGAACTCAAATAACACTTTTTTTCATCAGCGTTTCTACAAGTCCCTTGTGTATCTTTTCAGGTTGTTCTTAAGCAATTTCCTGCCGCGGATCAAGCGCACGCCCACTGTATCCACCGGGATATTGAGGATTTTTGCGATTTCATCGTATGGCATATCTTCCAGTTCCTTAAGTATGATCACTTCGCTGTATTTTTCGGGCAGTTTCGCGGTTTCCCTGCGCACAAGCTCCTGCATTTCTTTTTCTATGAGCGAATCCACCAGTTTCGGCTCGGAATTGTCGGCAAACTGCTGCTGGCGGTTTTCGGCGTCGCCTGCTCCGAGCCTTGGGGCATCGATTGAAACAACCTCGATGTTGCGCTCCCTGTGCCGCCTGCGCGCGCGGTTTTTTTCGTTGCAGAGGTTTATGGCTATCCGGTAAAGCCAGGAAAAAATGCCGGCCTCATTCCTGAAATTTTCGAAATTCTTGTACGCCCGGATGAAGGCCTCCTGGGTTATATCCTCCGCCTCCGCGCCGCTGCCGGTATACTTGAAGCAAAGCCTGAAGATTTTTTCCTTGTTTTCCTGGTATACTTGTTCAAATTGCATAATTTAGGGGACGGAGTCAGTTTGTCAGCTTATAACCGCTCTTTTCTGCCAGCCTTTCTCCGCGCCTTACTGCACCACTTACCGATTGTTTGGTTATTCCAAAATACCGGCCTATCTCTGCCATATTAATTCCCAAGTCCCTATTTAGCCAGAAAGCCGCCAGGCTTCTAGCCTGAGATGCTTTATCCTTGCGGCTGAATTTTAATATATTTGCCTCATCGATTCCCATCAAATTGCAAGATAATTTTATCACCCTATTGATATCCCAGCCATCTTTTTTCAATTTCTCTTTCTTTTTCAGGTTTTCTTCCGAAATTTTCAATACTTCATTTACGAAATCGACATCGCCTAGCAGTCGTTCATCTCCGCGCCAATTCTCCTTTAATTCCTTTATGCTGTCCCACCCGGCCAGGCTTCGTTTTAACCCGCCGCCGGATAAATCTCTGCGTTTGCCCGTGTCTTTCGCTTCGTCAATGAAAGCCAGATACTTTTTTACTGCTTCCGTTCTGTTTGAATCGAAATGCTCCAATATTTCTCCTGTCGTCTGAAAAACATGTATCGCAGCTCCAAGCAATGCCTGATGCCCGCTCCATTTGTATTCATTAAGTTCGCTGATATCTTTTACCAGCCTGGCCCTGAGCGGGTTCAGATGAATATACCTGACCAGCTCCAACAAATAATTGTCTTCCTGGCAAAGTATTGATTTATACCTGTTTTGATATAAATATCCGCTCCTTTCGTATCTGGTGTTGAAATAAACCGCGTATCCGGTGAGCAATTTGCGCATTAATTCGCTTAATGATTTAGTCCCGGTTCTTATCAATAAATGAAAATGGTTGGGCATCAAAACCCAACCATAACACTTGCAGCCTGTTTGTTTCAGTCCTTCTGAAAGGCGCCGCAGAAATTCTTTGCGATCCTGATCGTCTTTGAATATTTCTCTTCGTTCCAATCCCCGTGCAATTACATGGTATACTGCCCCTGGAATATCAATTCTTCTGTGTCTAGGCATAATATATTTTTACCATTTTCTTAAGCTATTTGTCAATAAGACTGACAAACTGACTCCGTCCCCTAAAATTGGTAGCGGAGGCCGAGGGCGGCAGAGGCATTGATGTCTGCGGATTCACCGGAAAACCATATTTTAAAGTCGCCGAAGAGAAGATCAAACCCGTAAAGGATCCTCAGGTTGACCTGCGGGATGGAGGAAGAGCTGGCGCCGGACATCTCATCATTTGGAGCAGTGCGGGTGTTAAGCGGGTTGTCGGTTTGCGTCAAATGGATGTTGGTCATTGCATATGACATTTCCCCGTTTGTTTTCCCCATGTTGATATCTGCCTGGAGCCCTGCAAAAGGCGCAAACCATGAAAACCGCCTGCTTGCGATACCTTTAAGGTTTATCGAGGCAAAATTCCAGTTGACATTAATACGGTTATTCGAATTATAGGTGCGGTTATAGGTAGTCGTGCCGTTAAACTCGGTAAAGACATCGCTCCCGGATGACGAACCGTTAAATTCGATCTTCCCGCTGATCGAATTCACGGCTATCGAGCCGAGGAAATCAAACCCGTCGGTTTTCTGCTCGAACAGCTGCATGCGCAGTTCAGCGCCGGTGACATTATTCGACAGCAGCAATGAATTATCCGTGGTTCTCAGTGACAGCCCTCCGGATTTCAGCCCCACGTCATAGCCACCCGGAAGTCCGTATTTGATATAAAGGAAAGATGAGGGCAGGGCCAGCGAAGTGAAGGGCGGGTTGCCTCCGCGCTCAAAAACATAATAATCAAGCCGCTTAAAGGCGTTTGCGTCAGTGTTTGTAATGGCAATGTTCCCGGAAAAACCAAGTTCCAGCCCTTTCACCGGTAGGGCTTTTGCCGAGGCATTCATTTCAGAACTTCCGCAGAAAGAAATGAGACTGGCGAACTGGTCAGACCACCAGCCCATGGTCAGGCCGATGTCGTGGCTGAGATCGGAATCCTCCGCTTTCGCTTGCGGGCAAATACCCGTTGTGATTCCCAGGACAAGCAAAACAGCCAGGAACCAGATCCGTCGGTTGATTATTGCCATTTTATAAGGGTTTTTGAGGCCGATGAATTTTCCGTGAATACGGTTATTGTCGGGGAGTATTTTATGGTATAGACGCCTTTTTTATCCTGCAGTGACGCCTTGTACGCGAAACTTCCGTCGCTTTCAACGTTCACCGTTGTGTCAAGCAGGGACACGGGGGCGATGACGCCCGGTTTCAGCTCGTTTTCAACCAGCGCGGTTATGTTCAAGCGCACCTTCCGCACGCCGGGAGCAATAACTTTACCCCTGATGGCCACGCCGCCTTTTTCAAGCTGCGGCTCTTCTAACAAAAGCTGCTCGCTGACTTTCTCGTAAACCAGGCTCATTATCTGGATCTTATCGGCTATGGCCGGTTTGCCATCCGGGCGGGCGAGTATCACGTTGAGTCCTTCCGTCAGCTGCGCCTTGATCTCAAACTGCATGTTTTTCACCGGCACGCTTTTGTAATCTATCTTTCGCGGGCCGCCCTTGCTGTCACCGCCTGCGCTAGCGTCTTCCGACAGGAAATACATGGTGTTCATAATAGCCGCGTCAATGGAAGTAATGTTAGGATTGGTGACAACCCCCTTGATAGACACTTCCCGGCTGTTAGTTTTTGGTTCTGTCGGCGAGGTAAAAACTATCTGGGCCTGCGCGCCCCAGTTCTCGTTTGAGGCGTTTTCCTTTTTCTGCTGTGAGATCAGGTACACGGGGACGGCTATTTCGCTCCTGCCGGCGCTGACCCTTATGATGTTAAGACCTGGTTCAAGGGTTACTTTTTCGCTGAAACTGCCGTTGATAACAGCCGCTTTTACAACCGGCTGGCCGGCGCTTTTTTTCAGGGTGAAAGGCTCCACCGAGATGCTTACCTGCCTTACCAGGTCCGTTTCAACCCGGCCGGAGACCATCTGGGAGCTGTTTTTCGTTGAGGTCACGGATGGCGACAGCAGGGTGATAAACCCACCGGATGCCGCATTACAAATGGCCGGGCAAAATACCGCAGAAATAGATGCCAGGCTGATAAGTGCAAAAATCTTCGTTTTTCTCATAAATTTCCCTTCTATCTCATTCCTTAAACTGACATACCCCGTATCCTTCCCATCAGATAGCAAGGGTATCAAACTCACTAAACTGACAAACTGACTCCGTCCCCTAAATTACTAAATTAATACTCATAGCCTACGCCCAGCATGTAGGAGTAAGCGTTGAAGTTATACTGGAAATATTTTTCGTAGAGCATGTTGGACCGGGAATTCCTGAAACTGCACGAAATGCTTGCCAGGTATTTTTTCATCACAGGGAAAGCGAACCTGAGGTTCATCACGTTTGAACTCTGGTAAATTTTTTCCTCGTCCGCCGCGTAGTTACCGTTGACATCCTGGACAATGCGGCTGGAATAATTTTTCCGGATTACGTCATAGGAAATGCTGAGGTCGGAGTTGGCGGGCAAAAACCTGAAGGTCACGGACGGCGTGATGCAGGTCTGCCTGTAGTCATAATAATCCCCTATCCCCTTTATTTTTTCCGTGTCGAACTGGTTCTGGTTGGAGTCCTTGGCTATGCTTTCGTAGTTTATCCCCAGGAAAGTCTTGACTTTCCTGCGACCTTCATCATCCGCCCCAAGGGGTACCTTGAAATCCGGTATGAGCTGGCTGACACCTACGGTAAAATTGGAATAAGCGTCCTTTCTTTTTGTGTCAAGGTAATGGCCGTCAACTATTGAAACCACCTTCTGGTCGCCGTAATTGCTCTGGGTCGCGCCCAGCTTGCAGGCAAGGAATGTGCGGTTAAGTAGCCATTCCATCTTTATGAATGTCTCGCCGCTTGCTGTATCAAGGACTTTGTCCCCCGATAGCAGCTGGGAATATTGCGTTGAATCGGCGGAAAGCGCCCGGTAATTCGGGAAGGTGGTGGAATATATCCTTTCACCGAAGGTTATGCTTATCGGTTTTTCAAACTTTTTTTCCATGCTGACTTCAAGGTGGGTTTTGCCGTAATCATAAAGGCCGCTGCCCCAGGATTCATCGGCGGTTTCCCTGGCAAGCTCGCTCTTGAAACCCAGTTCGCCCCTTAATATCCAGCTGGTGTTTAGCTTGTCCACAATCTTTGTGTAAAGAAGATTGTCCCAAGTCTGCACGTAAATGTTGCCTTCTTCTTCAATTTCCTTCGGCATCATGGTGCCGGAATAATTTGAATTAAGGCGCGGTAAAAGTGTAAGTTTTTCGTTAAAGATCACGGCAGGAACATAGTCAATGTCGTAGCTGATGCTCGGGGTCCCCGAGTTTTCGAGGTAAAAAGCGTTGCCGAAACCCAGCGACGCGTTGAAGAGCGGCATGATCTTTGTTTCCGCTGACGCCTGTCCGGCAGACATAAGAGCGGCCGATCCCGAAACAAGCAGCAGGGCCATAAATTTGATTTTCCGTGTCATTTTAAGTTTCCCTCCGTAAAAATCTGTGTTTTTATTATACATTTTTTTGCCTCAATTTTCCTGTCAATGCAAAAGGAGAATGGATGCGCATCCATTCTCCCTTGCAAACTATTTTCCCGCGCTCTCGCGCGTTTTCTGTTATTTGTTCTTTGAAAGGTCGCTGGTGGCGACTTTCACGAAAATGCTGGGCGACCAGATCACGTCTATGCTCCTGCTGCCGAATTCAGTGGCTGTCCATATGCCTTCATGGTTGAGCTCGCTGAGTTTCACCGCCCAGTTGTCCGGGGTGATGCTGCGCAGCATGTTGACGAAGCTCCCTAAGGAAAGCTGCTCGCCGTCATCCTTAATCCATGTTTCCCTATGGGAAAGCGAAGTGCCGTCCGCGAAGTTTACAGTGTTCGTCCAGTCAAGTTTCTTGTTTATCAGCTGGCTTAATGTCATGTCGCTCCAGGCATTGATATCATTTACCTTGGTCCCGTCCCAATAAGAATCGCAGGTGGTATGGGCCCAGGTCAGCCCGTCAACAAGAGCATACTTGCCATTAGCATTATAAATGCTGTCCCTTTTGCTGGGGTCTACTGTCACGGTCTTTGAAAGCTCATTGGTTGTTGACTGGTACTTCGGGAGGTAATATTCCAATGTTCCCAGCGTAGCCGTGCCTGCTGTCCCGCCGACATGCGCCAGGCGAACCTTGGTGATGTCATCTGAATTCGCGGCAGTTTTTAGCTTAATGTACGAATTCTCGTAGATCACGTCATATTTATAGGTTGAATTGAACAGATCCGTGAAGGTCGGGACCTTGTACAGGTCGCCATTTTCCGCTTGGAACGCCACGGAATCGCCCTTGTCGTTAGAAACTCTGCTGTCGATGCTCTTGGCATAAAACTCCGGAGCCGTGATGTCAGACAGCGCGCCTGAATCCCACTTGTTGGGGTCAAGCTCGCCGACCCTGCGGATGTCCGGGGCGTTGGTTTCAAGATCAACCGGAATATCCTTGTTAAGCGTGTATACTGCCTTGAGCGTGTCTACGCCAGTATCCCTTTTGGTGTAGGTAAGGAACTCAATCTGGTTCGGCTGGGGAACGAGGATGTACTGTTCAAGCCGCACCCTGTTGCCGTGGACGTCGGTTAAACTCTTGCCATCCTGGTATTCGCCGAGTTTGAGATCCTGCACGCCTATGGTTTCCATCTGTTCCCTGCTCTTGCTGTCGTTTACTTCCTGCTTGAGTTCGCTTCTCAAGGAAGCCAGCGGGCCCGCGACCATTTCTTCCGCCAGGCAGAACTTTGCTGCCGTTCCCAAGATTATTGCTGCCGCGATAACTGCTTCGATTCTTCTACTGATGTGCATGCTTTTCATTTTCCTATCCTCCTGTTCCTTATTTTAGATTCCCGCGATTGAGATAATTTCTTTTGCCTGGCTGTTGGCCAGGTTCGTCAGCGCCTTGTCCGACGTCTTTTTTACGGCTACTTCGTACAGCACTTCTGAATTAACAACCACTTTTGCCCGCGCCAGGCGTGCCGCTTGCACTGCTTCGCCTGCCTTGACCGAATCATAAATGTGATGCCCCCTGATCCCTATAGTGATCAAAAGGGCCAGTGTCACTACTGCCATTGTATATCTCGGCTGAAGCACGGTTTTGAAACCACCGGCCAGCGCTTCCTTTATATTATCCAGCAAACCCGGCTCACTGGTTGTTGCTTCTTCAAGTTTCTTGCGGAAAACGCTGTCAAAATCGTTTGACAGAGCCGGCACAGCCGTGTTTGAAAGGTTGTTCTGGAATAAATTGTGAAGTTTAAGCAGGCTCTGGCTTTCCCTGGCGCAGGATGCGCATGCATCCAGGTGCGCCTTTAGCAGGCCGGCTTCTTCTGCGGTTATAATGGCGTCTATCTGTTTGTTTATGAGTGCTTCGGTTTGTTTGCAACTTATGTTTTGATTTTTCATCTTGCTATCCTTTCTCGGTATTTGCGGCTTCACCTAGTTAGATGACACAACCTTCCAAAATCTTTCACTTACCTTACAACTATTTTTCCGGTTTTATTACCCGCGGCCTGCGAGACAAGATAAATATACATGCCTGGGACTAGTTTTTCTCCTGCTTCATTTTTTCCGTCCCATTGGACTGTAGCTGAAGTTGACGGTAGTTTCTTCACCAGCCGCCCGCTTAGCGTGAATATTTTGATTTCGCCTCCGGAGGCTTCGTTAAAAAGGAAAGTCACGCGGCTCACTTTTGAAAAATCAACCGGGTTAGGGTAAGCAGTTATATTTGGGCTTATAGCCGGAAGCGCTGGCGCGGCCGGTGGAATATCCGGCGGCGTAGTTGTGCTGGCTACTACACCTGTCCTGAACGTAAAGCGGGTCAGGGAATGCTTAGGAAAATTGTAAACAAAATCGACTGATGGCTGGATGGCGGCTGTTGTGATCAGCACTGTATTGGGCGCCGTAGTGATGTTTATAGACGTATAATCCGGCGCGTTTAATGTTTCTACCGTGGCCGACAGGAGGCTTGCGGCTGAAAGCCCATTAATTACAATTCTTGCCGTGGTATCGTTTGTAAGCCCGCGGTTAACTACATAAACCCATCCGCTGGTATTATTTGTTGAGATAACCGCCGCGGCGTCCAATACCGGGACATTGGCCTGCGCGGGAATTATGCCGTAATCAACAGAATTAAATACGGGAGAATTACTCACTGTAACCGCGAGGTTAACGCCCCGGGCGGTTTCCGAGTACATTCTGAAAACCTGGCCGAACGCGCTGGGTATCGGGGAAGAATGGCCGTCGCTTTCAGTCGTGATCATCGCCTGCCACCACGCGCTTTGCATATTGGTGTGGTTTGTGGCCGATATTTTTGGGTCCTTGATAAAAACATTGTATAACAGCGCTGAATAAAGGGCGGAAGCAAGCATTTTGTTCCTGTCCACTATGCGGATCGAATCAGGCCCGCCATCAGGAATGAAAAAAGCCGCGTGTTCAGTCACTGCTATATCCATGCCCTTATTTTGCGCGGAAGCATATTGCGCGATATCGGATTCCAACAGTGAAAAATTGCCCCTTACAAATTCAGGTGCGGCAAGCAGCGCCGTGAAAACTTTTTGCGTATCAGGGTCATAGGTACCGACAGCGGGAGCATAACTATTGTGGACTGCCATAAAATCAGCTTTTTGCTGGATCGCCTGGAGGACCCGGCTGTTCCAATCCTGGTAATCTGAAATATGGAATAGTCCGGTATCATGGACACCCAGGACCCCGATCTTTATGTCCGGGTCGACTGCGCGCAAGGCGGCGGCAAAAGAATCAAATATAACCGCGTATTGTTCGGGTGTTTTCCTGACAGCCGAGGCGGAATAACCAGCGCCATTTAAATACACCTCATTCCCGATTTCCCAGTATTTCGGGGTAATACCCTTGTTCTTGAAATATATCAGCCAGGCAGCGGCATCAGCAGCCGTTCCTGAGCCTGCGTTAGCCGTGATCATCATGTCGGCCCCCAGGGAAGAAGCCAGCGAAGAGAATTCGTCTACCCCGAAATACGGCATTTCGGTGATGACATAAGTTGAGTTGTTTGTGCTGAAAGGATTTATCTGGGGAGTGCGGCTTGAGACAGGGCCGACGGCGCCCTGCCAGAAGAAAAAGTCGGAAAAAGTGCCTCCCGGATACCTTAATAAATTTATGTTCACGGCTTTCAGCTCATTGAGCAATTCGGGATAGGGGGCATTTTGGGCAGTATCCCATAATCCCTGCCCTGCATTCGTCCATTCAACCCAGTCCCCGAAAATGTATTTTGAAATAACATGGGTCGGGCTGCTCACATAAACCTGTATAGCGGTTTCTGCCGAAAACACATTTATAGCACAGTGAATGAAAATAAATAAATAAAATATTATCGTAAATTTACAATGTTTGTTCATTTATCTTATTACCAGCTTGCCTGTTTTGTTCCCTGAGGGCTGCGATATCTTGATTATATAAATTCCTCTGCAGATTTTCTCGCCGGATTCATTTTTGCAGTTCCACGCGGCTCCTGCCGCGGCTTCACC
>Ga0208373_1004971_pt1 | contig 11428 bp, 10 predicted proteins | sample RifOxyC2_FD_184036 | JGI IMG/M metagenome (GOLD analysis project Ga0208373, IMG submission 184036) | Soil microbial communities from Rifle, Colorado - Rifle Oxygen_injection C2 (SPAdes) | ecosystem: Environmental > Terrestrial > Deep subsurface > Rock core/Sediment | place: Rifle, Colorado... | reverse complement strand
GGTACCCCGGATAAATAAAAAGATTGCACATGCCGGTCCCGGCCCTGACCCTGCCCTGGTCATCGGAAATAAATTCAAGGACCCGGACGCTGGTGGTGCCCACGGCCACAATCCGGCGATGATCCTGCCGGGCTGCATTGATTCGATCAGCCGTCTCCTGTGATACAAAAAAATATTCGGAATGGATCTGATGATCCCGGATGTCTTGGGTCTTGACCGGAACAAAGGTGCCGTAGCCCACATGAAGGGTCAGGGGGACAAACTCAACCCCTTTACGGGTCAGCTTCAGCATGAGGTCTTCTGTAAAATGCAGCCCTGCCGTGGGCGCCGCCACGGCCCCTTCTTCGGCGGCATACACGGTCTGGTAGCTTGCCTTGTCCATGGCCGCCAGGGCTTTGTCCTCTCTTTTAATATAGGGCGGCAAGGGAATTTCACCGCAGCTCTGTAAAAAATAAGGAAAGCCCTTGGGGCAAAAAAACCGGACCACGGAAATGTTCTCCCGATCCTCAATCACCTCTGCTTCCACACCTTCCGCAAATAAAATCCGAGCCCCTTTTTTAGGTTTCCGGGAGGCTTTTAAAAGGCAATCACATTGGAAAAATCCGGTTTGTTCAAGATGGTTCATGCCTGCTGCATAATCAATGATGAGAACTTCGATTTTCCCGCCCGAAACCTTCTGCCCCAGCAGCCTTGCCGGGATCACCCGGGTATTGTTGATGACCAGGAGATCATCTTTGCGCAGCAGATCTGAAATATCTTTAAACCGGTGATGGCCGAGGATTCCGGAATCTCTTGGGATATGCAGGAGTCTTGATTCGCTCCTGCTCCTGCAGGGCATCTGGGCTATCTTTTCAGCGGGCAGGTCATAGGTATAATCGGATAAATGAAACATCAACTGCCTTTCATGGCCAGATACACAATGAGCAGTCCTGCGGTCATGAAAACAAGACCGAATTTCCTTAAATTAGTATCATCTATTCCGACCATCATCAAAACCCATTCCTTCATTTTCGAAGGAAATGCAAAATAGGGCAGGCCTTCTATTATCATCACCATGCCCATGACACATAAAAAAAACTTCATAATCCCTGGATCCTTTTTCTACTTCCACTAACGGCTCTAACAGCCGCCATCATTTTTATAGCTTACGCCCTTAATATGCAATAAAAATTATATTGAACCCGCACAGTGTAAACTTTCTTTGATTTTATAACAGAAGTGTATATAATAAAATCACGATTAAAACAGGAGAAGAGCCATGTTGAAAATCAACTATGATCAAGTCATATCCGAGATAAAACTACTGAATTTATCAGATCAGCTCCGTCTTTTGGAAGAGACGGCAACGCTGATCCGGAAAAATACAAAAAATCTGAAACCCCGCAGTATTATGGAACTTCAAGGGAAAGGCAAGGATATCTGGAAAAATATTGATCCTATAAAATATATTGACGAGGAACGATCAACTTGGAATGGATAAACCTTCTGCAGGGTAAAACGGTTGGCCTTGATACGGCTGACTTTGGAGGTTTCAAGTGCCATCGCAGAACAGGCAGCAAAATTAAGGGCCGCCCATAATATCCGAACACCCGATGCCATTCAGATCAGCGCAGCATTAAATGCCGGAGCAACACATTTTTTTACAAACGATATCAGACTGCCAAAAATTCCTTCCATACAAATCCTCTCCCTCGACTCGCTTGTATCAGAATAATACCCGTCCGGATAAAATTAGTATCATTTTTTATAGCTTAAGCCCTTAATATGCAATAAAAATTATATTGATTATTGAATTTATCAAGGCTATATAAAGGGGTCATGATAAATGAGACCAGCACAATAACCACAGGGATAAAAATTAGGGATAAAAATTTCACATGCAGTTTGAACCGGTCATAGGCCTTGAAGTCCACGCACAACTCAAAACAAAAACCAAAATTTTCTGCTCCTGCTCCACTGAATTCGGAAAATCCCCCAATGCCAACACCTGCCCCATCTGCACCGGCATGCCCGGCGTGCTGCCGGTCCTGAACCAGTTGGCCGTCAGCTTTGCCATCAAGGCGGCCCTTGCCACCCATTGCCGCATTAACCGGGAAAGCCGGTTTGACCGGAAAAATTATTTTTATCCGGATTTGCCCAAGGGATATCAGATTTCCCAATATGCCGCCCCCATTGCCGAACACGGGTTCCTTGAGATTGAAACCAACAATTCAGGATTAAAAAAAATCGGCATTACCCGGATACACATGGAAGAGGATGCCGGAAAGCTCATCCATGATCCGGCCCGGTCCAGAACCCTGGTGGATCTTAACAGGACCGGGGTCCCTCTCATTGAAATCGTGAGCGACCCGGATATCCGGTCAGCGGAAGAAGCCGGGGCCTATTTGAGAAAACTTCACAATATTTTAAAATATATTGATGTCTGTGATGGCAATATGGAAGAAGGCAGTTTCCGGTGTGATGCCAACGTCTCTCTCAGAGCCATGGGCCAAGCCGAATTCGGCACCCGCACCGAGCTGAAAAACCTGAACTCCTTTAAGCATGTCGAAAAAGCCATTGCCCATGAAATCCAACGCCAGGCCTATGTGCTGAACGAAGGTAAATCCGTTGCCCAGGAAACCCGGCTCTGGGACCCGGATAAAAACAAAACCGTTTCCATGCGGGGCAAAGAAGAGGCCCATGATTACCGCTATTTTCCGGACCCCGACCTTACGCCCCTCATCGTGGATGACGCCTGGATCAAAACCGTTGAAAAAGAGCTGCCCGAACTACCCGATGAAAAATTTTCCCGTTTTGTAAAACAATATACCCTTTCCGAAACCGATGCCGGCGTCTTAACCTCGTCCATTGCCCTGGCTGATTTTTTCGAACAGGCGGCTGCCCCTCTCAAGAACAAGAAACAGGCAGCCAACTGGGTCCTGACCACGGTTCTGGCCATGCTCAATGCCAAGGGCATATCCATCACGGAATCCCCCGTCTCTGCCCAAGCGGTAGGTAAATTGCTGGTTCTGGTGGAAACCCAAAAAATCAATGCCTCGGCCGCCAAGACCGTTTTTGATCTCATGGTGGAAACTTCGAAGGACCCGGCCCTCATTGTTCAAGAAAAAGGCTTGGAACAGGTTACCGATGCCTCTGAACTTGAATCCGCCGTCATGGCCGTGATCAACGAAAATCCTGAAGAAACCGCCGCATACAGAGACGGCAAGACAAAGCTGTTCAGTTTTTTCATGGGTCAGGTCATGAAAAAAACAAAGGGCAAGGCCGATCCTGCCGCTGTCAAACAAATTTTAAACCAGAAATTTTAACGGAGTTTTCTTTTGAAAAAAAATTCAAGCCCCAAATCAACCTGCCTTTTTTACATTTTCCTTGGCCTATTGTGTTTGTCTTTTTCTGTAGTTGCCCAGGCCAAAGAGATCAAAACCGTTGCCGTCCTTCCCTTTGAGATCATCGCTCCCGAAGACCTGTCCTATGTCCAAGACGGCATTGTCCAGATGCTCCATTCCCGGTTGGTGTGGAAAGACAAGGTATCCGTCATCGAACAAAAAAAGACGGAAACCCAGTTCAACCAGATTAAAGATCAAAATTCCGACCGCAGGATTGAAACCCTGGCCAAATCCCTGGGCTCGGATTATATTATAACGGGCAGCATCACTCATTTTGCCGACGCCTTCAGCATTGATACCCGGATTTATGATATCCGGAACAAACAATGGATGGCCTTTTCCGAACAGTCCACAGCCATCAATGACCTGATCCCGAAGATGAGCGCCATTTCAGCAAAAATCAATAAAAAGGTCTTTGACCGGGAAACAGTAATTTACAATGACCTTGTCCGGCAGGAGCAGGAAAAGGCGGAACAATGGAAACGGCAGAATCCCGAACGGCTGATGCCGGAGATGCCGGCAGGAGAGCGGGAGAAAAAATCTTCCCTCTGGCGGTTTTGGGAATATTTATAATTCCGGGATACTTTTTTCAAAATCCAAGGTCTTCGCAGGCTTTATCAAAGAATCAGGCACAGAGGGTCTTGGATTAATTCTCAATAAATTTGATCAATTCGGGAACTGTTTTTGCGGATTTGATCTTGCCTTTTAAGGCTTTCAGTTGCTTGATGTCTCTGATGTTTTTGATTTTAGCGGTAATGGATTTACAATCATCGGAGTCACCAAATTTGATACCAACCGAAAATTCAATCCCTTCCAGCAGCCCCTGTTCAAGCCCTTCGTTTCTTAATTTCTCAGCCAGTGTCATAATTAGCTCTCCTTTATCGTCAGACAATGTTTCTGATACAATGGATTAGAATTCTGCCGGTGTAATATCCTCCACATTTCTGAACATGTATTTTACCAAACGTTCAAAATATTCCAAATCCGTTTCTTTTTTGGACAAATCTTTCAGCAATGATAATATACCCGGCATTTTGTCTGTAAAGTCCTGTGTCTTTGCAGATTTCGAGGGAATAAAATAGATGATATGCTTTTCCGGGATGTCTACGGCAGGCCGGGTAACAGAGTTGGGTTATAAGAAGGCGAAGAGTCATGATTAGAGAAATTATCAAACCGCAAACCCTAACCCACATCATAGAAATCCCCAAAGAATATTTAAACGTGGAAGTTGAAATACTGATTTTTCCGATAGGTTCTACAAAGCCACATTCCGATCAAAGTGATCAGATCATAAGAAAAACATCTGGTATTTTATCCGGCAGAAAAGTTGATCCAATAATCTGGCAAAGAGAAATCAGAAGCGAGTGGGATAACAAAGAATGAAATGTGTCTTTTGACTTCGAAAATGAAGATGAACGCACTGAGGTAAAATCATTTGATTTCAAAAAGTTAGATATAAATACGATCAATATTTTTGAAAATTGTGAAAGCAGATAAAAGTTTTAAATAATAAGATGCTGCTGAAACAATCAGGAAAATGCGGTTCCTCCGTTAAAGAAAAATATAGTTCGGCCTGATTCTGACCGAGGTATAGGCTATCTTTGTAGAAGCCACGTGCGATTGCCCTTCGGCAAAGCCGGTTATATCTTTAACCTTTTTTCATATACAATTGCCAAACCGGGCTGCTTTTGAAAAAGGCTTTGTCTTAAAAGCATGAGCCCCGTCCGGGGTGATCCGGGCGGGGCTCATTATCAAACAAATACTATAAGGACACTGCTAAATCATGACATTCTAGAAATTATAAGAAAGTCTATGGAAAGCTTCAACAATGGTGTCCGGATCAGGAAGATTAGTGGCGCCAAAATCAACTTCTGCCATACCAATACCACCGTCATAGGTCAGGCTCGGGGTGATCTTGTAAGCAAAACCAGCGGAAAGTTCGAAAATATCTGCGTCATCCCATTTTTGAATTGCAGCAGCGGTTGCAGCGTCTCTGTCAGGTGTTGCATAGGCGGCAACAGCACTGAGGGAGAGTTTGTCGGTGACGGCATAGGAACCATAGATACCGAAAAGTGTAACGCCGACCATACCACCGTCAGCTCCCGCCTGATTACCCACGTTGCCCGCACCCTCGCCAAGGAGGTCGTCACCCATGATCAGCAGGTTGCCGGGAGCAAAGTCATCACCAAAGTCAAAGCCTTGCTGAGCATCATCATCCCATGATCCGTAAGCTGCAAAGGCGCCGAGTTTAAGGGCCTGCATCTGGTACCAGATATTGCCATAGGCACCAAAAAGTGAGTAATCCTGTGTGCCAGGAACCCCTGCTACTTCAGGTACGGTCCTGTCAACATCTCTGTAAATAAAATCAGCTTCATAGCCGATCATCCCTGCTTTGCCATCAAGGGAAAGCTGAGCTAAAATGGTTTGAGAATCTGCTCCCCAATTGTTGTTATTAGCGTCTATAAAACTAACGATGGGTTTGATGTTAAGATCTCCGACTTTTGTAACAAGGGCCAGATGATAAACATCCAAATCATTGTTTTCACCGATAACGCTGCTTCCCTGTTCGCTAATGCCGTTATTGGGTTTCTCAAGGATGGCGATCACGGCGCCGATCTGTGTGGGGAAGGTACCAAAAACCCTGAAGGCCTCTGTGTAGGTATTGGCGAAAGAAGTTCCCCATGCGCCGGCTCCCATAAGACCTGTTCTAAGGCTGATGCCGTTGGTAAAGGTGGTCTGGCCCCAGACTTCCTGGGCTACGATGTTGTTATCTGTGTCGCCGTTATGAACAGCTTCAGTAACTGTGTCTCCACCTCTTCCCCAGCTTTGATCTCTTATTTCAAACCGGGCGAAAACAAAGGTGGTATCATCCATTTTCCATTTTGTATCCAAGGACAGTTCATGATCATAGTAACCATAGTGTCTGTCATTCTGAGGAGCTGTAGCATCATAAGTTAGATTATCCTCATAAGTTCCTCTGACAAAATAAGAACCCGTCATGGTCAGGTCGCTTGCGCCTGCAATCCCTGCGCCCAGGAAAAGCACGGCAAACATTAAAGCAATTAGTTTTTTCATCTTTTTTTCCTTTACAAAAAAGGGTTTAAAATTTTCTTTGATCATACTCCTTTTAAATACAATCAAAGAATCCGTTTTCATGTTCACTGAAAGATTAAATTTTTCTGCGCCGGTATCACCTCCCTTGCAGACATTTAACGCCTTTTAGTGGAACATAGGCTGTCTAATATCAATAGTTTTCAGGCCTGTCAAGCATTTTTGCTTTTTTTTATATCTTTTTTACATGTCTTTTCTACATATCATAAGCAATGATCATACTTTTTGATTTTTCCGAAGAAAAATTATTGGCATTTTTGATCAGGGTGATGAGGATCTCATTTTTTCCATTATTGTCATAATCGGTAATGGCCATATCCGTCACCTGGCCGGGCAGCTTTTTAGGGGAGGTCTCCGGCGCAAGACCCATTTCGTTCCACTGATAGATTTCAATACTGCCGCTTTTGAACCGCCGGAGTTGGCCGAAGAACCCGTCGGCAGCATCCTTATTCTTGATCACGACCACGTCTTTTTTTCCGTCTGCATCCATATCAAAAATCAGGTTCCGGGGCTGGAAATAAACCCCCTTTCCATCATAACCGTCGCCGGACACAATATCCCTCTGGATTTTATCTGTTTCCATATAGGTATAAAACATCCGGGTGCCGCCGTAACCTTCTTCCCCGGACCATTCCACAACCCCGGTCTCATTAAAAATGACCAACCGTCCGATTTTGTTGGTAAACATGGCTCTCATGGCATCCGGGCCCATGCCTTCCCCCAGGGTGAAACTCAATATGGAAAATCCATCCGGGACCCGGATGATCTCGCCCGGCACATGGGCATTGTTTTCCCAGTTTACCTTGAACACGTCTTTCCCGGCATAGGGGCCGGTCTTTCGGCTGCTTTTCTGGGCATACAGGGTCTCCCGGCCGTCATCGGCCCGGACCGCCCTCATATACCAGGGCAGATCCTTACTCAGGACCTTATAAGCGCCGTTAGTATATTCAAGGATGGAGGAGGCAACATCCCCAGTTCCAGGCTGATACCGTGAAATAAAAATCTCGGCGGTTCCGTTCCCGTTGATGTCGGCCACATCCACGCCCACAATCTCCAGATGGACAGGGTCATCGATCTTTTGAACCGATACCAGGTGACCGTCGCCATTGTCCTTAAGGATGTCGATGGTATGCTTATAAACCACCACCACCTCGTTTTTTTTGTCCCCGTCCACATCGCCCGAAGCCATACCAACGATCTCCCCATTGGCGGCCAAAAGGGTCCGGTAATTGCTCAAGGGGCTTTTATCGCTTTCCCCGGAACCGGTTTCAGGTCTTTGCGCCAATTGCTCTTTGGGGACGATCAGTTCCGGCTCCCGGTTAAAGGTTTTCAAATTAATCTCTGTGGCAGCCATATCCAGTTCCGTGATCACTGCGCCGGGTTCCGGGGCCTGTTTGGAAAAGGTCAGAGTGGGTTTCTCCCCTTTAACCGAGACCATGGACAGATCCAGGCTTACGCTGCTGCCGAACTGGGTCATGCTGCCGAAAAGAATATAATCCACCCCAAGGCTTGTGCCGATGATCTTTGCCTTGGATTCATTCAAGGGGCCTTGCGTGGCGGGGGAGGCCTGGGCTTGCGTCAATGCCCGGTCAATGGTTTCCCTGTCCAGGACCTCGACCTTTCCCGGGTCCGAAAGCCGGGAAAAGAGCATTGAAAAAAGGCCTTTCTGGAGAAAGGAAAGATCTTCCGGCGAATTCATCTCCAGGGGGCAAACCGCCACTTTTTTCAAGGGATCGCAAAATCCCGGGACGGTCGTCATCACGGAAAACCAAACCATCACAAAAATAAATGTATAAAGCCTTACGGCGCTGTTTTTCAAAATCGTACTCCTTTGCAAAGCGTTTTGTTACCATTTTTTGCCATCCGGAACTTATATACCATGGCAAAAAATCAGACAAGCCTTTTGAAAAACTTTTCAGATACCCTTTCAACCGGAATAGAATTCAAAAAAATGTTTCATGATCATCTCCACCGTGGCCCGGTTGATATGAAAATTCTCTTTCCCGTACTCAAAGCAGCTCTGGTTCATGAGCATATTAAAACTGGTGGCCATCTCATAGGAGGGAAAATAAAACACATCTCCGTGCCGGCAGACAAACTCGTCCACCACGGCCCGCAGGGTGGATTTGGAATTGCAGTTGGCGCTGATCACATCCATATCCTTACGGAAGGTGGCCCAGAGATGGACCGGGGACACGGTCATCACGATCCTGCACTCCGGGTTGTGTTGTTTCATCAGCGCGTAAATGGTCTCAAGGTTATCCAGATTTTCCTGGTACCGGCTCACCCTGAACTCATATTCATCCTTGCCGCCGCCCTCATTAAAATAGGGCCCGGAAGGCAGGCAGATCACGCTCTTATCGGATTTATCCTCCCAGATTTCCGTCAACCCCAGGGTCAGGATCAGGACTTTTGCTTTCAGGAGGGCCTGTTTGGAGCATTCCACATGGTGTTGAAAATCCTTTTCCGCGGCTTCAACAGAGTCATAGAGAATGATCCTGCGATAGGGGTCCTGGACCTGACGGGTTTTGGGGGATATCCACCACCGGATGCTTGGGGTAAAGGAATTAAAGGTATATTCAAAGATCTGCCGCATGGAAAAGGTATTATAGGTTCTTTCCCATGCGGCGCTGGCATGAACCGAGGCCGGATGGTCCGTTTCTTCCCTGATATAGGAATACCCCTCCCGGATCAGGACCTTCCGAATCTCCCGGGCAAAACAGGATCCCATGGAGGCAATGGGGGTGAACCGGTCGATCACCAGCGCCTGGTACGGATTGTGCGGGTATTGGCCGGGGACAAATTTATTGTCATAGGATCCCGGCCATACCTGCCAGGACTCAAATTGATGAACGGGGTGCATTTCCGAAATTGCCATGATTGGTCCTGTCGTTGGATTGGGTTAAGGGTTATGGTTATAAACCTGAATCCTTAAACAGCATTTTCTGGGTATTTAAATCCCAGGCCAGGTTGTCGCCCAGCCCGTTCGCCTTTCTAAAACTTCTCAGGGCGGTTTTGGAGCTTTCTCCAAAAGCACCGTCAATGGCTTTCTTATAATGCCCGGTTTTGGCCAACCGGGTCTGGATCCGGATGGCATCCGCCTTCTTGTTGGGGTCAAGAAAGAGGGCCCCGGACTCGATGGGCCCGGCAAGGACCTGGGACTTGGCCGATTCCATGGGAGTACCCACAAGCTTGATATTATACTGGGGGCTGGTCCTGTCATTTTTCCGGTTTGTATAACTGCCGATGTTGATATAGGCAGGCTTGGATTCAGGATTGGTATTGTACAGGACGTCAATATAAAAATTATCCTTGTCGGCCTGGGGGCTGAAGACCCCTCCGGCCATCATCACACGCCATCCCTGATCATAGACGTAGCCGGTTTCAAAAACCGGTTTTCCCTTCATCTGGGGCTGATCCGTTATCTTCATTTCAAGAGAAGCTTCCCATGGCAGGCGGTCCTTGCAAAAGGCAAAGATATAGCAGTCTTCCGGTTTTGCCCCATTCCCGGCGCCTGCGGCGCCGGTTTTTGTTTTATCATAGGCTTCCATTTTTTGCCGTTCTTCCGGCGTCGGTTCCATAACAACGGCATTGAGCAAGGCATGGAGATACAGATCCATATAAGAAGAGATTCCCTTCACATCCACGCCGCTGAAAGTAGATTTCGGAACATAGAAGACCTCGACATCCGGGATGGCCGGAGCAACCGGCGCTGTTCCGGAATGGGTAATGGTGATCCCGTTTTTGTGAACCGTATACCCGGCTGCAAAATAGACGGCAGATCCTCGTCCAAAAAGATCTTTGAAATTGAACACCCCTTCAACGGCAACCTGCGCCTCGGTATCCGTCTGATTTTGGATTTCAAACCCTGTGATTTGAACAAACCTCAGATCAAAATCGTCAAAGGTAAAATTCGGGTCATACAGGAAATGCTTGCCCTTGGGATCAAACCCCACCTCGGGGATGGCATCCCGGTCTCCCCTCAGTTTATTCACCAGGGCCGCCAGGACCAGCTTGATGTGCGCGGGTTGCTGGGACAAATCACCGATGGCCCGGTTCGGCGGAGAAAGGGTCAGCCCTTTCTCCGGGGCCGGGGCAACATGCTTGGTATTTGTGCTGGTGGTGGCGACACATCCCCAGATGGACAGGGATAAAACAATCAATCCGATTTGAAAAAATATTTTTTTATACATATATCCCCCTTAAGGCTGATTTTTAATTCATCCCTGTTTATTTATACACTTTTTGTCCTATTGGCGTGGTAACAAATTCTCCGGGTCCCATATAGGTATCCACCGGTGGACTTGTGGGGGCAGCCGCAGTTTTTCGGGCCTGGTCTCCTACATAGCTTAAGATCGCTCCGATGGTATCTTTGGTGAGCTTTTCCCCTTCTTTATAAAGGCCTGCCTTTGCTCCGACTTTGACCAGGTATTTCATCACCTGGGGATTTTTATTCAGGTCGGCAGCCCTGGAAACCATATCCACCAGTTCCCCTCCCCGGTCCCCCAATTTTTTAAGTCCGCTGACATTGCTCATGATTTTATCCACAGCCACGGCCACGGCCATGGCCTGCAAAATATCTTCCGTGGATTTGCCTTCATTGGCTGCATTGGCGCCGGACCGGACAGCGCCAAACAGGGTTCCGGTGACAATATTGGCAGTCCCCCCGGTGGCAAAGGTCAGCACCAGTTCGGCATTCTGCCCGGCCTTGTCCAGGACCACGGCAATCTCTTCATAGGATTGCCAGATGGCTTCTTCCGACTCATTTTTAAATTTTTCAGCAGAGAGGAAAAGGCTTTTGATCAGATTGAGCTGGGCCGGGGTCCGGGGTTTTCCCTCCTGCCGGTCAACAATCTGTTCCACCACATCCGCCGGTAACCCGGAAAAAATTTCTTCAAGTTCTTCCCGGGTGTATTCTTTGACAATATCTGACT
>Ga0208373_1004970_pt1 | contig 11428 bp, 8 predicted proteins | sample RifOxyC2_FD_184036 | JGI IMG/M metagenome (GOLD analysis project Ga0208373, IMG submission 184036) | Soil microbial communities from Rifle, Colorado - Rifle Oxygen_injection C2 (SPAdes) | ecosystem: Environmental > Terrestrial > Deep subsurface > Rock core/Sediment | place: Rifle, Colorado... | reverse complement strand
ATGAATCGAATCATGAGAACAAGAACGAGCATGTCCTACCACCTTAATAACCTCAAATCCCAGTGTGTCGTGAAACTCGTAAAACTTACGATAGAGACAGGCATTCTTTAATATACGCTTCGTTCCTTTACTACAAAATCCATTCATTTCCAGTTGAGATCTCCTTCGCTGTAGTCCTGTCACACACTGAGAATCGGAATATACATCCAGTGTTCCGGACTTTGAATCTGACAATTCTTTTTGGAAATCTTCAAGAGCCCACAAAAGGGTTTGAACTTCAAGTTTTGTCGATGAGGTGACTTCAAATCTTCGTAGTTTTATCTGCTCAACTAATTCAGACCGAATAATTCTTCCAGGTGGTATTTCGAGAAATGAAGAAGGTATGACAAGGTACGCTCCGAATCCGAGCTTTAGCGTGGGATTTAAACTCACGTCGGTGAAAAGGGCATAACGGTTCACGAGCGTTCCTTGATGATTATCTTCTATTCGATATGTTGAAAGCTTGAAGATATCTTAGATATAAAATCGAATTTTTATTATTATACTGAATTACAATAATTGTTTGATTTTGTTATGCTTTTTGCTTAGAGCAGAAGGCTATTTGAGGCAAATAGATTTAATTAAGGCTCTAAAAGATATTATGGAATTCTGGAGAAATGACGCGAACCGACTATTGTAGGCTAGACTTTATTGGCGCCGCTAAAAGGCATGGAGGTGTCTTCCTTTGGACTTATCAGCTTATTAATAGCATCCAGCACAGGTTCTGTAGAGTTCTGAAATTTGGCTATGGGATTCACGATAGCAAGGCCGCGATAGTAGGTAACAAGCCCCTCTGCAACCTCTGTTATAATCTTATTAAAGGTATTTCGTTTCTTTGCCCTTGCAAGCTTCACCTCAGGACCTTTATCGCCTGTAATTGGAATTCTTTCAAAATTACCGAAATCCATCCGCAATATGTTAATCATACCGCCCTGACCGGACAATTGGTTAACAATCTCTGCTGAAGGGAGTGCGGCAATATAGGCTAAAGGATATGTAAAATCTTTGTATCCGTCCTTATTGAAATAATAATCCTTTTGAATTCCCAAAGTTTCAAAATATGCTTGCACCCTTGCAAAGCAACTTTTATTTACCAGGGCTTCGTCTATTTCCTTGACCTGTTTGCTAGCTGTTTTTAGCCTTCCCAATATGATGGTAGTAGCAATCGCCCTTTCTTGTTGATAGGTTTTTACCTCAATTTGAATATAGTCGCTACTAACAAACTGCCATAAAAACAAACTGCATGTCCTCTCGCCATAATAAGAGGAACCAGTAAATTTTATATTAACTGAGGATATTTCTAATTCTGAAAAAATAATTTCCAGCGGCAGAATAATCTTAGAAACAGTCATCGCGCCAGGAACAATATTACCTTTCCTGTGAATGAGATTGTTATCATTGGTTACATCAACAAAATGCGCACCTTGCTCCCTGGAGATTCTATACTCATGCTTGATCAAAAATTTATCAAACACCATCAACCGACGTTCAGCATTACTTCCATCTTCCACAACGAGGCTTGGATGTGATGTTCGTGCTTTTGCATCTCTAAAGCAAATTTTATCAGTCAAAAAACCATCTATCCGTTTAAGCGGAATCGAAAATATAGGATTTTGAGGTCTACTCATAAGCATTTAAGCATTACCGATAAAAAGTTTATTTCATCTAATATTGCTTTGATTCTATTATGTAAACCATTTTAAGTCAAGTATATAAATAAAATATTTTAATATTAAAAAAATAAATCGTAAATGCTCGATTTGAAATAACCTACCAACAATATAAATTAATTTTACAATTTTTTTAAATAATTTTTATACAAAGTAATTTTACACTGAATGTAAAACAGAAATATATAATATTCACCTAATTTATTAGCTTGACAAAGATTACAGGTCTAAGTATGCTACCTTCAATAGTTAAGAAGAATTGTAACCACCAAGGAGTACTTTCAATTGCAACACATCTGTGTATTTGAAGACAGCAGGTATTCACAACTAGTCCCGCTAGTGTACACAAGATCAGCCTTTGAAATTCGATGTGGATTATTTACCTCATTGGAAAGAACAATCCGACACTACCCCAATGCAAACATTGCCCTTTTTTGCAGAAACTATTTATCAGACATATTACAAGAACGGTATCCTCATCGTGTTAACAACCTTTACGAGAGTGACGATACTTATCTTTTTCTAAATGGTCGTGTAATTCTCTCAACCCCTGTTCCTATAGAAGGCATGGAGGAAATAGGGATTCAAGGCAATACTCTTGTTTACGCCCGACTCAGAGGAAAAAACATTAAAAAACTAACACACGAATTGTTTCTCACGAAGAACCCAATCGAACTGATAAAAAGTACGGTGCAGGTAATTGATGTCCAGGTTCCTACAATAAATTATTTCTGGGATATAATCAAATACAACGCATCCCAAATTGAAAAAGATTTCGAATTGTTTGTCAAGGAAGGTTCTATTTATGGAAAATTAGATGAAGGTGTTTATCTTATAAATAAAGATCGAATATTTATTGGTAAAGACAGTCGAGTCAAACCTTGTTGTGTATTAGATGCCGAGAATGGTCCAATTTTCATAGGTCACAACGTTACCATTGCACCTAACACGACAATAGAGGGACCTGTTTATATTGGTAATCATTCTGTTGTTCAATCTAATTCAAAGATACGTGGCGGAACAAATATTGGAGAGGTTTGCAAGATAGGAGGAGAAATTGTAAATACAATATTCCACAGCTACAGCAACAAACAACATGATGGATTTTTCGGCGATTCTTATGTAGGCTCATGGGTTAATATTGGGGCAGATACCGTAAACAGCAACTTACTCAATACCTATGGAAGCGTAAAAGTTGAAATAGAGGAAAATATCATAAATACAAATCATATGTTTCTTGGCATGGCAATGGGAGACCATACCAAAACAGCCATTAACACGACGATCATGACGGGTAGTGTATTTGGTTTTGCCTGTAATATCATCACTCCCACTTACCCCCCAAAATATCTTCCTTCTTTTATATGGTATTCAGACAATGGTACGAAGGTCTATAGTTTAGAAAAAGCATTACAGGTGGCAAAGATTGCGATGAAAAGGCGGGATAAAGAAATGACACAAGCAGAAGAGCAAATATTTAGAATGGTGTTTCAGCTTACAGAAAAAGAAAGAATTTCCTTTCGGTCCGTTTAAAATAAGGTATTTTATGGGAAAAGACATAAAACACGAACAAATCATTATTGATACAAGTATTTTCACAAATCCGGATGTTTATAAATCATTTGGTGCAAGCCCAACAGAAGCATTACACTCATTTCTGGAAATTACCTGCAAACTGGATGGACCGAGTTTTTACATGCCACCAACGATTTACCAGGAACTGCTCAATTTTGTAGAAATAGAACGTATTCCAACTAATTTGCAAATTCGTATAATCCAAAAACCACCCAAAAGATATGAACTGTCGGTTCCGGCCTTTCTATTGTATGAACTTATCGAAGATGTACGTAACAGAATTGACAAGGGTTTACGTGTGGCAGAAGAAGCCGTTAGAGAGACATCACCCGAAACTGAACCAGATGCCATTGCTAATCTGAGGAAAAAATATCGAGCTGCACTTCGTGAAGGAATCATTGACAGCAAGGAAGACGTAGACTTGATTCTACTAGCCAAGGAAATGGATGGTATTCTGATGACAGCCGATACTGGAATTGTTAAATGGGCCGATAAGCTGGGAATACGGTACCTCGATCCCCGTTTGTTACGCGGCATACTAGACAATCTGATGCAGTAAGCGCAAAAATAACTAAAACTGGGTTCTAAGAATTAATCCACATGTGAGGATCCATCAAGGTGTTTTTGGAAGATTTCATACGAGGCATAACACTTCCTTGCAAACCAGACATGCCAGTAAGCGTCCTTCTGGTTTTTAGACAACACCTCAAACTTTACCTTGCATCTATACAAGTGATCTATCATCTTCTGAATATTTCTCTCATCCCGAAAACGCAGAAGAAACCTTTCGGCAATAACCTCTCCACGTGCCGCCTTTGTGACACTTTCATAAACAGGTTTTAACAATACCTCGCCCAACTGCGCGGAAACTTCTGGTTTTAACGAAGAAATGTTCTCGTGAATAAACATTGCTGCACGAATAATCCTGTGAGTGAAAAACTCGGATGCGACCTCCGCCATCAATGGAGCAGTAACATTAATATCACGTAAACAAGAGCCTAAGGTGACATACTTCATGATCTTTTCAGCAGGATGCGTCGGTTTAATTACCATCCCTTCACATCCTGTCTCATCCAACTCTCTAACAATTTTTCTTAAAGCTGAAATATCCGAAATTGAAAATCTTCCAAACCTTCTAACCGTCGGCATGCCATATGTGTCAAAAAGTTTATATCGCTCCTCAACAGGAATGTTATTAGGTTTGTTCATGTACATTAAATCAAATGCAAAAAAACGGACATCTTCTTTCACGTAAGGTGGGTGTTCAATATTATAAGGATTATCTGGTCCAGCAAATTCACCACAAACAACAAGACCAGGGTTTTCATTAAATATTTTTTTAACATCCAAAAAATCCAAAATCCGATCCGTTGAAAATGGACAAACATATGCACCGCGCGAAAAGACTAGTACACGCCCTTGAATACTAGCAACTCTAACATTGTATCCGTCAACCTTTTCTTCAATATAAAATGGTTTGGTATATGCCTTACATATTCCGTTTTCAAGATGCAATATTCTGGCAATGCGTGGAAAATCAAAGACGATGCCCTCTTGTGTGACGATCGATCCCCTTTCAAGAATTCCAACCTTTTTCGTTACCCTGTAAAAGCAAATGCCATCAAATTCATCACGGATTACATCGTGTCTTTCAATAGATTCCTCCCATAAACTCCTTGGAATATCAAATTTCTCAACAATTTCATAAATCTGCATATTCATTAACTTTCTAAATAAACATTACTCTCGGCACTTTCGACAATGAGAGTATTTAATCTCTTTAACTATCTAAAATTGAAAAGACAATGCTACTCTTTGCAAAGCAAAGAATCTAAATTTATAACCAAATATGCCGACTAACAAAAAAAGATGTTACATAAATCTGTCCTTTTATTTCAAGACAAAACTTAGGTATAGTTACTATACAGGTTATTACTTTTGCAAAATCCAGTATATAACTCTCATATCTGTATAAGGTTAAATTTAAAATGCATTATGTTTTTGATATTGACTTCAAAAAGATATAATCGTATAATCAAAAACGTTTGGTTTTACCAAAATTAAGATTCACAAGGCAATTAAGGATGTAATGATGTATATAATCCTGGGCTGCAATGACATTGTAAGTGTTTTAGCCCAAAATTTAAGCAAATCAGGAGCGGAAATATTTATAGTCGTCAGTGATGAAACAACCTTAATAAGATTAAAAGAATCTTATATTCACACTCTCGTAGCAAATATTCACACATTAGATCTGGCTTCATTACCAACAAAAGACACCATGGCTTTTATTCTCTTGCAAAATAATTTTAAAGATAACTTGATCCTGGTAAAACGCATTAAGAATTCATTCCCTGATAAATTTATTTTATCAATAGCCACCAACGAGAAGGAGGCTTCTGAGTTATTAGAAAGCGGTGCAGACCGTATTGTCCAAACTGTCGGAATAATTACACATACTATCCTGAATGAGCTTGAAACCGCTAAATTAAAAAGGTCTGTTTTCCATTTAGTAAATGTTATAAAGGCAGCAATTTGTAAAGGTTTGGCAATTTTTTTACAGGATAATCCTGACCCCGATGCAATTGCCTCTGGTCTTGCGTTAAAACGTATTGCTGAAAAATACAATGTCAAATCAAGGATTTATTATGGTGGAAATATTGGACATGAGCAAAACAAAACATTGGTCAACCTGCTAGAAGCCGACCTCGTTCAATTAGAAAATACAAATGATGTACTGGAAATAGTTAATAGAGTAGATAAAATAGCATTAATAGAGGCATCCATCAGTTCAAAGAATAATATATTACCCCCTGATGTAATTCCTAACATCATTATTGATCACCACCAAACTGACTTTAGTCTTGTAAAAGGGGAATTTATCGAAATATTACCAAATATTGGCGCCACTTCTACTATTATGACGATGTATCTGAGAAATTTAGATATTGTGCCAGACTCACTCCTCGCTACAGCACTTCGTTATGGTATCAGAGTAGATACTAGTGGATTTACTAGAAACACTGCCACTGAAGATATCGATGCTGCTGCTTATCTATCACCATTGGTGGACATAAGGTTACTAAACCAAATAGAGACCTTTCATATGAACCCAGAAACCATAGACGTTATCGGAAGGGCAATACGAAACCGCGAGGTAAGAGGTTCATGTTTAATATCATTTGTGGAATTAATAACTGACAGAGATGCCTTACCACAGGCAGCCGAATTAATGTTACAGATGGAAGGTATCTTTACTGTACTCATCTTTGGCATTAATAAAGACAAAGTTCAGTTATCTGCCAGAAGCATAGATTCAAGAATCAATCTTGCGTTGTTATTGCAAAAGGCGTTTGGATTTATGAATGCAGGTGGACATGCAACTATGGCAGCAGGCAGTATCGATCTTAGCAATTTTGGTAATATTAGCGATAAAAAAACACTATTTAAGATTACAGCAGATACCGTACAAAAAAACTTTTTCACTGCAATAGATATGGCATTGAAAAAGCAGGAAATACCCGATGAGTTAGAATTATTGGTCAACCATAGTATTAGGAACTAATTGTAATAACTATTTTATAATAAGGAGAAAGATTATGGAAAAAGGTTTTTTAGGTGTGGGTTTAGTAAGTCTAACAATCTTTTTAAGTTCTTGTGCTGCCACTCAGACACAAGTAAAAGAAACAAAACCGCCGGAATTAACGGTGGAAGTACAGGCTGCTCCTAAAGAGGAGGCAAAGCCAGAAGAAGCTCCTGTGTCTGCCCCAGCAGGAGAAACAGCACCTGTAGCAGAAACCGCACAACCTTCAGCGCCAGAAGCACCTGCGCCAGCCGCTCTTGCTCCTGAAGCCGCTGTTCCTGCTGCACCTGCGGCCGAACCGGCTCAACCTTCTGCACCTGCACCAGCTGCACCTGAAGCTGCCGCTCCTGCTGCTCCCGCGGCCGAGCCGGCTCAACCTTCTGCACCTGTAGTAGCACCTGCACCGGCAGCTCCTGCGCCTGAAGCCGCTGCTCCTTCTGCAGCACCTGCGCCTGAAGCCGCCGCCCCTGCAGCGCCTGCAGATGAACCAGCACAAATCAAACCAGAGCCATTACACCAATGTGCCACTTGCAACAAACAGGTTGGAGAAGGACACATTTGTGGTCTTACAGACTATTGCCAACAATGCAAGGAGGAGGTCGGATCTGGTCACATCTGTGATTTAACATTCTTTTGCCATGATTGTAAAAAAGAGGTTGGAGATGGTCACATTTGTGGTGTAACAACTTTTTGTGCGAAGTGCGAAGAAGAAGTTGGGGTAGGTCACATCTGCGATGTTACTTACTTCTGTTACGATTGCGAGAAAGAAGCGGGGGATGATCATATCTGTGGTGTGACCCATTTTTGTCCTACATGCAAAATAGAAGTTGGAGAAGGACATGAGTGTGGAAAAACTTATTTCTGCTTTGATTGCGAGAAAGAAGTATCCAAGGATCACCAGCACGAAAAGACTGCGAAGTAACTCTTTTGATAATTCAAAGATTAAATACAAAAAGGCATGTTTATAGTAAATAAACATGCCTTTTTTAATATATTCTATAATTTATGAAACATTGAAATAAGCTTATTGCTTATTTCAATATCTTGTGCCAAAAGCAATAGATATCAATATAGATTAGGGGCAACTACACAAGACGAAATTTTTAATATTTAACACCCATATTGGCAAGCTACACTGTATTAGCCACATCATGAACATTGATTATCATCTTCAGTTGAGTTGGTTCATAACAGACAGTATCAAATAGTTGCCTTGTAGGCGTTTTTTCAATAAACGAAACGTTCTTTATAAGAAGGATTTCCCCTCCTCAGCCACTTTTCAATATTCACCTCGCACTTCCAAAATTGGCATTTACTACACAATGGAATGCTATCGTACTGCCCTTCAACGTGTGCTATTCTTAAATTCTGCAATGTGTTTCCCTGCCATATTTTTGCAAGAGAATCCACCTTTATGTCTCCAATAATTCCTTTCCCCTGGTAGTCCACACAGCATGTGGTTACTCGTCCATCCCAGAGAATTACAGGGTTGTACCATAAAAATGTGCATGGATATCTTTTTATTTTTTGAATTGCTCCTGTTTGTTCCTGTAAATTGGAACCATTAAAGGTTCCATCCCATGTATGATACTCACCTATCTCAATAAAGTTAGCAATACCTTTCCATTTATTAACAAATGGTTTGATTTCATTTTGTGTATCGGTTGTATGAATAATCTTTACAATAACTAGCGGGGTTTTTGAACGAAGTTTTTTTTTAAGTTCAACAAGCCTTTTAACGTTTTCCTCGATAACTTCAAGCTTTTGAATATTTTTAATTTTTTTGTAAGTTCCTTTGGAAAATGCGTCAATACTTACATGAATCGTATCGAGTCCCGAATTTATTAACTCCAGCGATTTTGTTTCTGATAATAATATGCCGTTTGTGTAGAAATTAATCTTATGCGCCGCCTTTTTATCTTTTGCATATTTGACCATTTTTGGCAATTCTGGGTGTAATAACGGTTCTCCATCTTTGTTGATAGTAATTATAAGTCTTTTCCCATAGAGTATGCTCTCATCAATGATCTTTTGAAAAAGGCTAACATCCATATAACCAAATGGTCTGTTAAGTTCTCTGGGACACATTGAGCAACTTAGATTACAGTGATTAGTAGGTTCAATATTAAAACGTATAGGAAAATCAAAAGAGATTTTCCTTTGTAAAACCATCCTGCGAATAAAGTTAACTCTTTTGAGTTGCTCAATAAGTTTAATGTTAATCATATATAAACAAAAGATGTACTATCTTATTTCACTTTATAGATAACCGCAGTCCCAAGGTTTGGAATACTATAGTAATGAGCTAGTTGCAGAAAAGATGCTTTTTGATAATCTTGCATCAAATTATCCGATTGAAGAGCTGAAATAAAGATGTGTGTTATATTAGATTTTTTTAGAATATCATAAGCACCAAGCTGTAGAATGTTATTATAAACATCAAGTAACTCAGTTTTGTTTACTGAACAAGTATCAGTAATCTTCATTTGGAAGGCTGCTATATCCAATGTTCGGCTGCTAATGGCCCTCCGTTCAGCTATAAGAGGAACCCAATCCGACGACCAGTAAGCAACTCCATTTGCCAATTTAATAGGATTCCTCGGATTAAGTATCAAGCAGTCATCAAAGGTCGTGTTTTTTTGAAACCATTGAAGCGCCTGATAATCAGTTTCCAACAACCATTCAGGGTATCGTAAATAATTCCTGAATTCAAAATATTGAAACGCCGACAAAAAAATAATTGAGATAAGCAATGCTATATATCTTTCCGCAATTTTTACTCTTATTCTCTTAATCAATAAGAATATTTCGCTTAATGCGTATGCTGTTGCAATAGGAAAAACAATGGTAAACGACATCCAGCCCACTGTAAAAGTATTAGGAAATTGAAACGGAGTTGTAAATTCACCATTCGCACCTAATGACCAGTACCCCGTAGGCGTAAGCTTAAACCACCCAAATCCAATCATGCGGTAAAATTTCCAATGAATTATCAAGAAAACCATTAATAATGCATGTATTCCCAGATATACCATTATTTTTTCTCTACGATAGAAAAATACGCCTATACCCACAAAAGACAAAACGAGAAAAACAGGATTATGCCAGTACTTAAGCGCTGGAATCAGATGTGTAGCAAATTGGGTAAATAATTGTTCAAAATTAATTGTTTTATAATTTCCGCTAACGCTCAGCAACCATGGAACAACAAACACAATACAGCCTAAAGCTGCAACAATTAAAACTAAATAATCTTTCAAAAAATTCTTGTTTTTAGACACTAAATAAACAGGGAAAAATACCGCAAGAGATATTGCATACCAATTAAATATCTCTGTCTGACTAAATGCTGATACAGAAAAGAGAACCCCCGCAGTGACTGCAATAATGGCCGAAAGTTTTCTAGATGTCTCTTTAAAGGCGTGTTGCAAGAAAATCAGTAAGCATGCAATAGAAAGAAACGACAGCATTTCGGTTGTATTCCCATCATTATATTGCGTCAGATAAGCCCTATTTAAGGCGAGAATGCCTGCAATAAATGCCAATAGCATATTGCGACAGGAGAGATAATACGAAAGCAAAAATATTGACAATACAAAGTAAGAACCACAAACGACTGTGATTGCCATACACTCCTTATATACTAATGACATCTTCAGCTTGGAAAGCAATACAACAATTACATTAAAACACGGCGGGTAATTTATGTAGGCTTTAGTTTCATTTAAGAATGGATAAACAACAGGATAGCCTTGATTTTTCATTAAAAACTGGACATAGATAGGTCCTTGTGCATCAACATCTCTTGGAACGTTATTATTTGCCAGCATTAAAGAATGCCATAAGAATGCAATTAATAAAATAATCACTGGCACGCATATTTCATTAACGTTTATCTCTCTTAGTTTAAACGTTAATTTTCCGCTGAAAACGACTAACAGGCAAATCGGCACTGCAAATGTAACAGTTAAATAACTCCATGGAATTATCGGAATTCTCGCAAAAGCCATTAATCCCCAGATTATTGACGAAAATGGAAGTCCAATACACAAACTTAATATAATTGTTTCTGATATGTTTTTCTGTTGAAATAACGAGCGCGAAATAACCAACCCTAAAGGGAAAGTAATAATAGCAACAATCAGCAAAGAAATGCTATTAGAATAAAAGTTTTTAGTCGTAAAAGAGAAAAACACAATAAATGCCAATTCAATAAAAACAGCCACAAATAGAATATAACTACTCTTATTCAAAAGCCATATATTCTTTCTTTGTTCGATTATCATATTTTCAGGCTGACATGTAATATCATTCGGCATATTTAATTTCAACCGATGTATGGCCAAATTGCTGGAATCTATTCGTTTTTAATTTAACATCGCATGGATTACAATGTCCAAAAACCTTACATTCTCTATATTTATCCTCTATTTCAAAATTCTCATCCATAATATTCCCTATAGGCGTTCTGCTTTCATACAGATCACTATGACATCTGTAAACATCGCCGCTGCTGCCAATAATCAATTCTGTTGTTTTGCATAAGACGCTCTTAGAAAAC
>Ga0208373_1004967_pt1 | contig 11435 bp, 11 predicted proteins | sample RifOxyC2_FD_184036 | JGI IMG/M metagenome (GOLD analysis project Ga0208373, IMG submission 184036) | Soil microbial communities from Rifle, Colorado - Rifle Oxygen_injection C2 (SPAdes) | ecosystem: Environmental > Terrestrial > Deep subsurface > Rock core/Sediment | place: Rifle, Colorado... | reverse complement strand
TACTTTCCCATTTTTCGTACAATCAGTACTGCTACAGTATTTGCAAGATATTTCCATAATTCTTCCACTTGGTTTGTTTAACATAATACAAATATAATAAAAATATCTATCTTATGTTAACACTCTCATATTTTTTACTCTTTCTCTAATTTGCGGATTAGTTGTAGCTTGTTTTATACTATCAAGAAATTGTGTTGATTTTATAGCATTATTTTCATAAATGGATAAAACATTTTCTGTAATCTTTATAATGTTATTTAATTCAAGTTTCTCTATTTTTAGGGAAATATTTTGCGATTTTTGATCTATTGCATAACCTAATCCGAGAGCTGCGAGAATAATACCAATAATTCCAATAATATTACCGATTATTCCGATAAGAAGCCCCGATATTCCATTATTGCTTTGAATACATTTACATAATCTTTTTAGCCAGCATTCTTTTAATATTGGTACAAATTTCGGTTTTTGACCATTATTTACCTCTTCTTCATCAGATTTGGTATTTTGATTCTGATTCTCATCCATATTTTTCCTTTTTATATTATATATATTATTTTCTTATGAGAATATTTTTTCCTTTTTCATCTAGTTTTATAAGACTTATATCCTCAGTTACCGCCATGTTGCTATGAACAATTACTAAGACAAAATTATTATCACGAGCCTGAACAACAGCTTTTATACTTCTATATCTTCCCCAAGGTGGTTCAAAATATCTTTCAAATTCTTTTTTCCCATCAGGATTTGCAATTACAAACCAACCGTCACAATACCATTTATCTGCCCATGTGGGATCGTCACTTTTACCTACAAAGACATATTTCCCATCATGAGTTTGAAAAACAGAACATAGTCCAACATCATCTGCACTATAAGCTACATCCCATATTTTATTTCCTTCCAAATCAATTTTTGAAAGTATTGCACCAGATTTCAATGTTTGAGGTGTAAAATCGGTTGTACCAGCTATTATGTATCCACCACCGCATTTATTCGCAACCTGTGCTGTTTCTGAATGTCCAAAATCTAAAATCTTGCTATCAATAATATCACCATTCAGATTGACTTTTACATATTTAATGTCATTGTAAGCATGGTTTCCAATGATAACAAACTCGCCATTACTATTTTTTTCACCAAAACATGGATTTTTACATTCAATACTATCATAGAACCATTCTTTATTGCCGTTTTCATCTGTCATAATTAATGTTGCGTAATCACCATGTTTCCCGGTAATAAAATATTTTCCTTCATCGGTAATATCAAACATTACTCCATAATCATTATCTGGTCCCCCATAAGTATATTCCCATATAATGTCACCAGAAGTATTAGTTCTTATAAGCCAAATATCAGTATTCTCTTTATTAACTACCCATTGCCTTCCAAGAATAAGAAAACCATCATCTAATTCTCTGATATAAACAGCTTCATCAAAATAATCTCCACCTAAATGTTTTACCCATTCACAGTCTAAATTTGTAGATACCTTTATTAGCAAAGCCTCATATCCTAATTCTGGATATGACTCAGTACTCCCAGCCATGATAAATCCACCATCCTTGGTTTCTTGTATGCAGAAAATTCTATCATGACCACTTAAATTGTAATTACAGGAAGGATTAGGAGGAATAGGAGTATATCCATTGTCGGAGCATCCATTTAACATTAAGACCAATGTAGAATACAAAAGAAAAAGTAAACTATTTTTCATAATTATACCTTTAAATTAGTTTAACTGAAAATAAAATATTTTCGCTTCTAAATATAGCATACTCATTTTCAACGTTACCCCCTAAAGTAATCAACGGGGATATATGTTAATAATATATTTCTTTGGCTTACATGGATAAACGAATTTCTACAGTCGAAACCCAAGCTCTAACTGCTGATAAAATTCTCATCCAAACACTTTCCCGCTTTTTAATTTGTTTTCACACTCTAACTGTGGAGTTTGAGTATATTGATTATAGCTAAGTGAATTATTAATTCTTTTTATCAGTTCGCTGCGTGTAATATTACCCCCAGCATCTCGTACATGCTTACAAAAATAATATGAGAAAGCACCATTGTAACTTCCGATAATATATGCGTCAGCAGATGTCTGAATATCCTTGCACCCTGCCCAAAGAATATGGTTCATTTTGTCATTTTTAATAATTTTAAACTTATTCGTAGGTTTAAGGTTATAATCTTCTCCTTCTGAACGGCATATAATATCGGGTGGTGGAGGTAAGTATCTGTACAATGTAGGAAATTCACAATTCCCAGGATTTTTGGGTTGGATTAAATCTCTTGTTCCAGTTCCCGAATGACAAGAATCCAATAATACTTCCAGATGTACACCTTCTTTCAATGCCTTGAATATCTTATTTAAATCATCATCAATAATGAATGTGCCGTCCCAATCCATATCATAGGGACAAATTAATTCATCTTTATGGTCATTAAGCTCGTCATTATGTCTATCAAGAATCTGTGAACCATGTCCGGAAAAATGAAAAACAAGAAAATCTCCTGCTTTAGCTTTTCCTACCATCCACTTTAATCTGTGTGTTATACTAGTTTTCGTTGCTCTGTTATCAACTAATACCCGAATATCATTATTGTTAAAGCCAAAATATGTCTTTAGAATATTGCGGACATTAGTAACATCGTTAATACAGCCATTCAAATCATTGACTTTTTTGTAGTCGTTAATTCCAACTAGTAAAGCAAATTTTGCCATGATAAACTCCTTTAATGTAAAACAAATGAAAATCTATGTTAAAACTGTAATCCTCATTTAATAATTATTAATTTTTTTCTTGTCTGTATTTATCATTTATTTATAATTATAGTGATTTTAAATCTTTCCTTGAATAATATATATTTGTTTCTCTTCGTTTTCAAGGGATAATTGAATTTTTGATGAAAGAAATTCAAAATTTGTTTTATTTATTCCGAAAAGTAAAATCCTTTTATTAATATAATTATCCTGAAACTCATCTGTAAGTAATGTTGAAACAAACAGTACATTTTTGGTCATATTTTCGATTTGTTTCATATCGCTTTCACCAACTATAATATCCTTTACTTCATCATGCTCATCAAAAACATCTCCGTTAAATTTTGCACCCCGATGAACAAAGATGTCTTGAAAAGAATGTATTCCTTGCCCAAAATCTTTTATTGCTTTTGATTTTCTATCTAAATTATTCAAGCCACCATTATTTGTGGAATCGAACATTTTTGACCAACCGAAATCTGCGGTCTGTTTGATTCGCTCATTTGCAGTATATTTGCTGTTATTACTTCTTGTACAATGCCATAGCTGATAATCGTCATTTGTGCTTTGAGTCAAAGCTTCAATGTCATAGTCAATATCATTAAATTTAAATAAATACTTTTCAATTATTGTTTTTAATTTCTTATAGTATAGACCTCCGATTTGAATATTAAGGTCTCTTATCTTTCCTTTCATTCCATCTGCATAGACAGAAGCAAAATGTGCAAGATTGTTGGCTTGTTCCTCTGGTACACCTAATCCTAAAGCGTATTTTCGAGTAATTGCGAAATGATGAAATCCTGCTGCCATAGTATTCTCCTTAATTTTATTTTATAATAATCTAAGTCGGCTTCACCACCAACGGAATAAGCAATGTCCACAGCACAAGTATTATTGATGCAATAGGAGCATTATACAAATCCCAATAATTAAACAGTCCTCCATTGATGGAATAAGTCCAAACGAGAAAAGATAATGTTGCAACAATTAGCTGAATAATGTTTTTCACTCCGGTAAATCTAAGTAGATAAAAAGGAGTGAGAACAAATAATACAATTGTAATGATAAGATACCAGAGCTTTGTATTAGCTGCCGGTATCATCCCAATAAGAACCATGTATGCACCCACTATTTCAGTAGGAATTAGTTTCACCAGCTTGTTCTGGTAAGGCTGAGCTTGATTAATTTCACGTGGCATAGGTTTATCCTTTCATTTTATATATCATTATATCATTTCATATTTCTTTTTGTAAATGAAAATAAACTAGATGATTCATCTGATTTTAAAAATATTTAAAAATCTCTATTATAAAATCATAAATATTTTTAAAAGTAGCAACACAAATAACAATTGTTAACCACATAATTTTTTTATAGACATTTGTTGTATCGTCTGATGATTTTTTTAATGCAATTAATAGTTCGATATTTTTTTTATTTAAATCATTAACAGTATTTATTGAATTTGCAATTAATTGTCCCATTGCTTTATCTTTATTTTCAGTATTTAACATATTAACCAAATCATTACTTTCAAATTTTGAAAAGTCATCATTCATCTATTTTTCTCCTTTTCTAATTAATAATTGAATTCAAATCGTTAATATTTTCTCTAATTGAATTAATATTATTATTAGTTATTAAATCTTTGATAATATTTTTGTAGATTATTTTAAGTTTCTTAAATTTATTTACCAATGCTTCATTTATTATTTCATTATAATCCTTATATTTTTTTTGATGGTTTAAAAATTTAATATGGCTTGTAATAATATTTAATAACAATAAATCACCATCGCCATCAACTTGGTTGTTATTTAAAGTATTTATACAGAACCATCTTTTATAATAATTATACCAATTTTCTTTTTTTAAAGGATATAAAGCATCCTTTATTTTAATCATAGCTTCAATATGCATTATTGCCATTTTAACAAGGAATTCAATAATAAATTTAATATTATGTTGTGATAAAGCATTTCTATCATCATAATTAAATATTTTACCTTCGCTTGTCTTAATTTCATTTTTACGGCAGAGAGCTAATAAAAAAAGAAATTTCAAACTAAGAAACTCTAGTATATAGCAAGCTCTTGGAGTAAGCCATATTTCTACATTGTCATCCAAGTCATTTGGGTCTTTTAATTTCAAAAATTTTGATGTTTCAACAAAACCTAAATAATCTTCTTGGCATTTAATAATATCAAATATTTTATTTTTTACAAAATCTTCATCTCCTTCACTGTTATAACCTATTTCTTTCAATTTCTTTATTATATTTTTTATTTTAGTCTTGTATTTATAACTATAACTGTATCTTTCAGAGCCAGATAATTTATAAATTAAAACTAATAAAAGATGAACAAATGAACACCCAAAATTATTTTCTTCAGAATTATTTTTATCACTATACCATTTCTTTGTATCCAACACATAATCATAAACATTTGAGTGTATTTCTTCACACTCAAAAACCCAATGATAAAATAAAGATTCTATATTAAAACTAATTTCTTCTTCTGTATAACCGTAAGAATCAAGGTTTTTTACTTCTAAATCATTAATTAAATATTTAATAAAATAACCTAAGTATTTAAACATATTACGCCGATTATAATTCGCTAATGAAAATAAAGCTACATAAATATGTTTATTTTTAAGAATTTCGCTATATAAAATATCAACTGTATTTTTTTCATTATCTTTTTTATTAATATTATCAATAAATTTAATTCTCTTCCTAAGAATATCTTCAGCATATATTTTCATATTCTCTTGTTCAATGCGTAACTTGATCTGAAATTCATCGATTTCATTACAAAGATTTTTGATTTTAATTACTTTTCTTTTTTCTTCATCAAATTTTATTATATCGATAAACTCTCTATAATCAACACGAATTCTTTGATAGTTATGAGAACCTTGATCAGGTACATCAGATGGGAATATATTATAAATTCTGGATGTTACTATTATTTTAGAATAATTCCCATACAAACCACATTGTAAATTTATATATTTATAAAAATTTTGTCTCAATTCTATTTCGTGAATACTATCAGTATTATCATAAAATAAAATTACAATATTATTATTTTGAAAAGTTGATAAGTAGTATAAATAATCAGTAATTGTTAATGATGATTGTAGATTACGATATTTTTTCATTATTGATTCAACCTTATTATCAATTCCTTCAAAGAACCAAGATTCAAAATCATTATCCATTTCTTCATCTTTGTATTCACTATGTAATTCAGAGAGATTATCTTGAAAAATCGGATTGAAAATAAAATCTTTATTTATTTTTTGAAACAAATATTTAACTATATCACCATTTGAAATATTTAGATTTAATATATAAGATTTTATTTGTCTGCGTAATTCAATATCTAACCATTTATTTATATTAAATTTAGTCTCTTCAATTTTTGATTTAGTTAAAACCTGCCTATTTCCAAAATCGAAATAAAAACATATAATGTTTTTTTTCTTTTCTTTGTCTAAGTAATACAATACTTTTAAAACTAATGATGTTTTTCCAACCCCAGGAAAGCCGTAAACAATTATTGGTTTTTGATATTTTAAAATTGAGTTTTCAAGTTCATCTTCTGGTAGTCTTCTTGTAACGTAAAGGTCTTGAAAAAAGGCTGACTTATCTAATTTTATCTTTTTAAAGTAATTTTGTAATTCTGTTGTGTTATCAAGTTGATCCAATGAAAACTGAGTAATATTAATGAAATCCTGATAATAAGACATAGTTCATCTCCTTATATTACAAATGGTATAATTAATAACTAAACTTTATTACTGAATCCCAAATCCCATTCCCTTTAATATCCACCTTGTAGTTGATTTACTTAATGGTTTACCCCGACCTTTAAAACCTGTTAAATTTCCAAAGGGTTTGAAACCAGCAATATTTTGAACAAATGCATTGAATTTTTCAGAATACTCAATAATGTCGAAAATAGCTTGTTTTCTTTCTTTATTATCTGATGTTTTCCCATGCATAATTTTATCTCTGATTTTTTCAGCATCTTTTACTTTATTAACAAGAGTAGAATCAATCTCTTTACCAAAAATTACTTTAAAAAATTCCCTAAATTTATCTCTTGTAATATATTGATTTTCAATAGCTTCCCATGTTAATGTTTTTTCTCCATTATGTAGTTTTACGATTCCACAATATAATGTCCAATTTTGAGCCATCTCAATATTAGAGAAAAGGTACCCTATACAAATATCCAAATGGAAGTGTTGTAAAAGTTTAGGAAGTTGCTGGAAATACCATTGAACATCATCTGATGCTGTATTGAAACGCTTCATAATAATATCAGGGTAACTAGATTTTGCCATATTTACCTCCATGAATGGTGTGAGATTTAAAAAACTTTATTACTAAAAAAATTGTTTACAATTTAAACCTTGGATCCTTTATTGAATAAATTTTAATAAAATTATTAACTTCTTCCATTAATTTATCGTTAAATGCCCCCTTAAACGGTTCTTCTATCGCAACTGAAGACAACAAATCATCTAAAACATTCTTTATTTTTTGAAGAATTTCATTGTTTTCATTTATTTTTTGATACATTTTCCATGGTTTTTCTTTTGATGGTGTATGAATAATATAACCATCATCATCTGTTTCTATCGGAAGAATAGCATTTTCAATATTTGGAATTGATACCCTGTGTATTATTTTTAAATTGTTCTTTCTCCCTTTTAAAATTTCTGAATATATATTAATATTTTCAGTCCATGCTCCATTTGTTCTCCCAGCCTTATCTTTCGGACTATCTATGTCATGTAGAATTGAAAAAGAAACTCCGAAATGTACTAGCATTTTAATTAATAATTTTATTATAAACTTCCCTCTGGCTCTTATTAGAATAGGCCTTTTACTTTGAGGATACAAGTCTGGGTATTTATTCATTATAGTATCAAATGCAGTAAATTCAGTGTCCCCTTCTACAAGAATTGGGTACTGGCCAAAAAACATTTCAGCTATAGATAAATCAAACCTATTTATTAATTTTAAATTTTCCTTTTCCTCTTTCGAAAAAGTTATAGTGTCTGTAGAATAAGTTCTTGTAGATGGATTTACAATATCTCTATTTAAACGAATTATCGTTGTATGATCTTGAAGAGGATCTACAAATAATGGAGAATGAGTTGTTACCATAACTTGCCATGATGGATCATTAGCTAAGTTATAAAGATGTTTTGAAGCAGCACGAATTGCATTTGGATGTAATGCAACTTCGGGTTCATCTATTAACAACATATATCCTGGTAACGTCAGTTCATTAAATTTTTCTTCTATTAATTTAGAAACTTCTATTTTTTCTAAGTCTTCTTTTTCTTTTATTAAGTTTTGTATTGATTCATTTTTTTTATCTTTAGTTTCAGGTTTTTTTGCACTCTCTGCATCTTTGCCTAATTTTACAATGCTCTTCTCAATATCGTTTATTCTTTTATTTATTTGTGAAGTAATATCTAAATTTTCTTGTAGTTGAGAACGGATTTGTAGAATTGACCAAAATAATGCTTTTTGAGAACCTGTTCCTTGCTTATTCCAATCAATTTCATTTTCCCATTCAAAGAATCTTATTTTTGAATTTTCTTTTAATATTTTTGAAAGATCTAAATCTATTTTACCTAAACCAATCTTGAAATCCAAAGAGAGATTTGGAAATATTTGTTGATGACTATATTTCAAATCGTCTTTAACTAACATAATTTTTTCTTTCTCCTCATTAATTGGTTTATTCGCAATTGTAGTAATTTGGTTAATTGTATAGGATAATTCAGATGCTTCATCTTTTAATAATAGTTTTAGCTTATCATTAATTGGTTGCAGAATTATTCCAAGTAATTTACTATGCTCTTTTTCTGGATCATCCAATGTCCCAATTCTGTAAGGTTTTGGTAATCGACTGTTAAAAACAGGATCCAATCCACTTGCTACTCCATCATCCGAGTATTCATTCGAATCTGGATCCCATGTCTTTCTAATCTTAAAGAGGTTTTTATCCCATTCCCATTTACTTTTTACTAATAATAAGTCATTATCTTTTATTTTCCATTTTTCAGCTATGTTAGGAACTCCTTCTGGAATATGAACCCAAATTTCAACCCTTGGTATATCTTCTTCTGATGAATTTTTGCAGAAATCTTCTTTAGTAAAATTTTCATCCCCTACAGCTAGCTCATAGGCTCTTAAAATCGTTGATTTCCCTGTGTTGTTTTCACCAACTAATACAATAATATTATTTAATTTAATTTCGAGACCTTCGGGACCTATACATCCAATATTCTCTATTCGCATTTTTACTAATTTTGAGCGTTCAGGCATATCATACCTCACAAAAAGTTAATTAGAAAATTAGAATTATTTTTTTATAATTCATGTTATCAAATCAAATTATTAACGAAAATTTACTTCTTATGCTGCCAGCAATACCCGCTTGGATTTGTGGTTATGTTTTTACATTGTGTACCTTTCTTTGTTATTCCCATACACTGTATTGCTACAGTCAATAATCCTGGGTCGTTAATCTTTTCATATTTCACATTCAATTGACTATCACTATAAATTTTGATGTCAACAGCATCATCGCCTACCGGGTCAGCACAATTATTGGCTTCAGCAAAGCCATCCCATTCCTCCTCATTATCACAGTCGGGACTTCCCTCTCCCTTATCGGTTCTAAAAATTTTATTAATAGGAATATGACAATAGTTTATATATCTCTCGACTGTCCTCTTCCTTGGATGCTGAAAGGTTTTATTTGAACCTGCCGAAAAAACGACGTATTCTGGATTAACAGCTTGAATAAATTTAATGGAACTGGCATTGTCAGCACCATGATGGGGAGCAATAATAACATTTGATTTCAGCTTGGTTATCTTGTTATCTAGTAAATATTTTTCAGTAGCGATAGGTTCACTTTCATCATTACCACTTGGCTTTCCAACAGCATCACCACAAAATAGAATTGATTCATTTGAATACTCAATTTTCATCACAATACTTACTGAATTTAGTTTCTTTGACTGCTCAGTTAGATGCCATGCAGAATTCGGTTGCCCAAAACCACATAGAACATCAACCGTTGCACCTCCGAAAATCATTGATGTGTCAATTGATTTACTTGCTCTCTTATTAATATTAATAACATTTACATTCTCGTTTTCGAGAGCATCAATAAAATTCAGATAGGATTGAGTGGGTCCATTTTCATCTCCTGCAAGTCCTTTGTGGTATCCTGTATGAATTACTTTTTGAATATTAAACTCATTTACAAGCCATGCGGCAGAGCCAATATGGTCTGCATCAGTATGGCTGAGTATTAATAGGTCAACTGTTGTACAGGCACCCAAGAACTTAGGGATTTCTTTCCGCACTTCATCCTTTGATTCCTTTAAATAATCACCGGCATCATAAATGATGATTTTCCCATCCGGGCAACGTATCAGGCAACATAGTGCCTGTCCGCAGTCCAGCACTTTGACGTAGAGTGAGTCCTTTGCATAAGAGAATAGGTTTATAATCAGTAAACCGATTATGAGAAGGAGAGAAGTTTTTGTTTTCATAAGACACCTGTGAATTAGTTTATTTAGTCAAATTATTCTTACTATTTACTTTACTAATTTATATTACTTATTGTAGGAATTCCAGAAACTTTTAGTTAGCAATCTATCATTGGTCTGAAGCCTAATAATAGATTTTGTTATTTTTTCTTTCAATCTGTAATAGCCTGGTTTAATTTGGTCTAACTCATACTCCAATTTATTTTCAAATATTCTTGATAAAATTTCAACTACTTCATTTATCTTATCAGTCACAATTGCACCGACAGCTACACCTGTTGAAAAATCAATTAACCTACTTAATGGGTGAACGTCCTTGTAGAAATTCTTTTTTTGCTCCTCATCGCAATAAAATATAACAGGTTTCCCTAAACTTAATGCCATTGCTGCTTCGGCATCTTTCCCCCAACTTTCTTGCTCCCCGACAGAATAAATTAAAACTTTAGCACATTTCACCATAAGACACTCGATCAATCCTTTATCTTCATGACCAAAAGCAGCACTAATCGTAGGATCAAAATATCTCAAATCAAAGTTTTTTATTTTATCATCTTTGAAAATTCTTTCGCATGTTTCAGCCATTTTTCTAAAATCTTCCCTTTTTCTCATACTTGTAGCTACATAAACATCAAGATCATTAACCAAAGACAAATAGTATTCTGTATTTTTTAACGCTAATTTTCTTGAATCGAAAAATCTTTTTGATAGATTATCCAAACTTTGGATAAATCCCTCCCTAGATTGTATTGGATTGTCAAGAGTTTCATCAAAAGAAAAAACCAATTGATTTTCGTTATATTGAGATTCTTTTCGTTGATATTCTTCTTTCAATATTGCTTTTATTGTCGGGTTTAAAATTCCATTTTTAATTGCTGAATCATATCTTTCGAGTAATATTTTTTTTAATTCTCCATAAGTTTCAGTGTCATCTCCAAAGGTCATTTCCAAAAATTAGTTGAAAATTTAGATCCTCTTTCAAAATCATTATACATTTAGTCTCTTAGTTACTTCAACTTTTATCTTTATCTTCAGTACATCTAATTTTAGATGATTGTTAACCTTT
>Ga0208373_1004966_pt1 | contig 11437 bp, 12 predicted proteins | sample RifOxyC2_FD_184036 | JGI IMG/M metagenome (GOLD analysis project Ga0208373, IMG submission 184036) | Soil microbial communities from Rifle, Colorado - Rifle Oxygen_injection C2 (SPAdes) | ecosystem: Environmental > Terrestrial > Deep subsurface > Rock core/Sediment | place: Rifle, Colorado... | reverse complement strand
TCCCGATCCGCGCCGTGGCGATCGAGCCGGGGGATTGAGGGGCGCACGCAAATCCATTGCCCCCCGGTCTTCATTCATCCGGTTATTATCGATTCATGGCCCATACTCATATTTTTTGATGCCGATCTATTTTTGTTAATACCATGAGAGGGGGAAGGGCATGCGAAAAGAAGTGAAGGACCCGGCCGCCTGGGTGGAAAATGTGATCAAGAATTTCATCAACTCCCCGGAGAACACACTGAGGAACAGGGAGAACGAAAGGGCCTGGGCCGAACCGCTGGTCGGCTTTTCCAGCGGGGACGACCCGCTCTTTGATACCTACAAGGAACACGTGGGTCCCTTTCATTTCACGCCGTCGGAGCTTTTTGGCCTGACCTTTCCCCATGCGGATTTCAAAGCCGGGGAGTTGACCGTCATCAGCTGGGTCCTGCCGCAGATGGAGAAGACGAAGGCCGATGACCGCCGCGAAACCCGTTACCCTTCTGAAAGCTGGGTCAGGGCGAGGATCTTCGGCGAGGAGGTCAACGTAAAGCTCCGCCATCATGTCGTGGCGGTTCTGAAGGAAGCGGGAATCGAGGCGGTATCTCCCATGCTCTCGCCGCTCTGGTCGAGAAAGGACTCCGAGCGCTTCGTCTTTGCCTCCAACTGGTCGGAACGGCACGCCGCCCACGCCGGCGGTCTGGGAACATTCGGCCTCTGCGACGGGCTGATCACCCCCCGTGGCAAGGCGATGCGCTTGGGCTCCGCAATCGCCCGCATCAAGATCCCGGCCACGCCACGGCCCTACCGCAGCCACCGGGAGTACTGCCTTTTCTTCTCAAGAGGGATCTGCCGCGAATGCATCAAGCGCTGTCCGGCGGACGCCTTGAGCGAACGGGGCCACGACAAACTGAAGTGCAAGAGCTACGTGGATATGACGAGAAAGTATGTGCCGGAACATTTCGGTTTTGAGGGATACGGGTGCGGTTTCTGCCAGACGGGGGTACCCTGCGAGTCCAAGATTCCGGGGGAGTTGTAGAGGAAAGCCCCACAGTGGGAAGGTCCAGCGCGCGAAGGGGGCATGATTTTCAACGCTCCCGCATCGGCGACTGGTTCATGGATCACCTTTGATAACAGTACAGGATACCATCATTTGCGTCAGGAGGGTCGTGCTATGAGAGAAGCAAAACATTCCTTGAAACTTGCCGCTTTCGTTTTCTTTGCCGTCGTTGTCATCTTCACCCCCGCCATCGTGTCTGCAGACGACAGGCTGCACCCGGGTGAAATGCTCAGAGCGGAAGAGTATCTCACGTCGCGCAATCATCAATACAGGCTCGGAAATCTCGTTCTTTATGGTCCGGGACGACATCCGCTGTGGGCATCCAATACAGAGGGGCAAAGGGTAGAGAAATGCATCATGCAGAGCGACGGGAATCTGGTGCTCTATCATCGCAACGGTCAGCCGGTCTGGGCTTCAAACACAGTCGGCAAACCAGGATCATATTTATTGATCCAGAATGACGGCAATATGGTCATTTACCAGCCTCAAGCTGTCTGGGCTTCTAACACAGCTCGATAATCGTTATTGATGGACAGACCGGATCGATGTTTGAGTTATCCCTCGCGCAATGTCAAGCGCTGGTCGATTCGATTCGAAGATCCAAACCCCGGGGGGTTTAATGATGAAGCTGAGAATACTAAGTGGTGGCGCGGCACAGGGAATCGTGACGGCGCTGGCTAAGACGTTGAAGACCGAGACGGGCTGCGACATCGACGGAACCTTCAGCGCCGTCGGTACAATAAAGGAAAAGCTCATCGGCGGGGCGCCCTGCGACCTGATCATCCTCTCCGCGAAACTGATCGGTGAATTGGCGGAAAGCGGACACCTTGCGCCCGGCACCGTCACCGACCTGGGGGTGGTCTTCACAGGGGTGGCCGTGAAAAAAGGCGATCCGCTGCCGGCCATCGACGACGCCCGGGCGTTCAAGGGAAGTCTCCTCGACGCTCGGGGCATCTATTTTCCGGACCCGCAGCGCGCCACCGCCGGCATCCACTTCATGCATACCCTCGACCGGCTCGGCATCCGGGACATAGTCGCATCGAGGCTGCGGACCTACCCCAACGGGGCGACGGCGATGCGCGAGATGGCTAAGGGTGCCGAGGGGAAAGCGATCGGCGTCACGCAGATCACCGAGATCAACAGCACGCCGGGGCTGACGCTCGTGGGACGGCTCCCCCGCGAGTTCGAACTCGCGACGATGTATACCCTTGCCGTCAACGCCAAGGCCGATTCGCCGGAGGCAGCGCGCCGCTTCGCGGAGATCCTCTCGGGCAAAGAGGCGGGTCCGTTGCGCAAAGCCGCCGGATTCGAATCATAGGACCAATGCCGGCCAAGGATCAATGATCACACAAAGCGATGTTCGGGATTCTTCCGTACAAATTGGATATAGTGGGATAAAATCTCCTTGACATAACAACACCGCTTCCCATAGATTTAGCCGGGCACAAATGTATATCAATTCGATCATTGCGGCGCCGTGTCATCGACCGGGTTTTTCAGGCCGGGAGAGAGGACTATGAAAAACATACTCCCTCCGCACACAGGACATTTTTCGACTCTGCGTTGCCTCGCTTCGCTGCAAAGACGAATCTCGCGCTGAAGCACAGAGACAGTCGCCTTTTCGGGCGTTACATTGCGGGTGTACGGTACCGCGAAAAACCTACAATGCTTGCCTGCGGGACAGGATTTCCAAGTTGTTCAAAGGTCTCGTGGCAGACACAAGGAAAGGGGAAGTATTTCTTAAATTTCATTGACCAAACGACAGGAGGATCACATGAGACGGATGCTTATTGGAATTATGGTTGTGTCGGCTCTGGTTGCACTCGTCGCGACGCCGGCTTTTAGCGAGGTCAAACAGTACAAGTTCGGCGGCGGCACCTCCGGCGGCCCCTGGTTCGTTGGAGTGGGCGCGGCGGTGCCTGTGCTCAACCAGCACTCCCAGGGCAAGTTCAGCTTCACCTACGGCGCCTCGGCCGGATCTGTGGAAAACGCCCGTCGGGCGGCCACTTACGAGTATGATACGGGCTTCGCCCACGTCACCACCCTCTACGAGGCCCTCAATGCCATCGGCTCCTTCAAGGGGCGCAAGGTGAACAATCTCCGCCTCATCGCCAAGGTCATGGACCTGACCCACATCTGGGCCGCCCTCAAAGAATCGAGCGTTAAGACCTTACCCGACCTGGCCGGCAAAAAGGTGAACATCGGCCCCCCGGGCAGCGGCACCCTGGTCAATTCCCTCTATATTCTCGATGCCTTGGGTCTGGCCGACAAAATTCAGAGGCAGACCTTGACCTTCGCCGGCGGGGCCAGCGCCATGGCCGACCGGCAGATCGACGTGACCACCGGCGCCGGCATCCCCTTCACGGTACCGGCCATCACCGAGGTCTCCATGCTCAATCCGGTTCGCTACATCCACACCACCGGGGATGAATTCAGCAAGATCAAGGCGAAGTACCCCTTCTACGGCCTGATCAAGGTCCCGGCCGGCACGGTCAAGGGCGTGGACCAACCGGTGGATTGCGTGGTCTACAGCGCCTACTGGATCGTCAACGACAAGATGCCCGACGACGTGGTCTACGATATGCTCAAGATCGTTATGGACAAGGGGAACAACGCCACACTCGCCAAGGTCCAGAAGAACTGGGGGGCCGTGTCCGGAGACTTCGAGGCCGTGGCCGAACTGGGCGTGCCGGTAAAACAGGGGGCAGCCAAGTTCTGGACCGAGCGCGGCACCAAGATGCCCCAGCGCATCAAGGTTAACTGATAAAACGATCGTGATTTCAACATTAAATAAATATGGGATCATCTCCGGTTTCGGTCGTCGCACCCTGGGCGCCGGCGCCAACCTGGCGGTGACGGTCGTCTGCGCCCTTTTCAGCGGCTTCTACCTCTACACCTCCTGGTTCGGAATCGTCTCTACCGAGAGCCACCTGGGAGTCTATTTCATGGCCTCCATTAGCTTGGCCCTGATCATCTATCGGCCCACCCCCGGTGCCTCTCGGGTGAACCTCCTCGACCTCTGCATGGTTTTGTTCATCGTTGGGTCCCTGATCTACTGGATGTATCAATACGATTTCCTCCTCGATCAGCTCGGCTGGGAACCCCCACTGATAAACACCCTTCTCGGCGCCGGGGTGATTCTCATCAGCCTGGAGGCGGCGCGGCGTACCACAGGCATGATCATTCCGGCCGTGTGCCTGGCTTTTCTGATCTACGCCTACATCGGGCCCTACCTGCCCGGCATTCTCCGGCACGACGGGTTTCCCGTCTGGCGGATCATCGAATACAATTTTGTCACCACCGAGGGCATGCTCGGCCAGATCACCAATATCTTCGCCTCCTACATCTTCGTCTTCGTCATCTTTGCGGCGTTCCTGGAGCGCTCCGGGCTGGGACAGCTCTTCATGGACACAGCCCTGGCCCTGACCGGCCGGATGACCGGCGGTCCCGGCCTGGCGGCCTGCTTCTCCTCCGCGATGATGGGGATGGTCTCGGGCAGCCCCGTGGCCAACGTGGTCACCACCGGCGCCTTCACCATCCCGCTGATGAAACGGATAGGCTACAAGCCCGAGTTCGCAGCGGCGGTGGAGGCGGCGGCCTCCACGGGCGGTCAGTACATGCCCCCGATCATGGGCGCAGCGGCCTTCATGCTGGCCGAGTTCACCGAGACGCCCTACATCGAGGTGGTCAAGATCAGCATCCTGCCGGCCATCCTTTACTTCGGGGCTGTGGGGGTTATGGTCTACCTGCAGGCCCGCAAGACCAACCTGGTCGGTTTGCCCAGGGATGAGCTGCCCAAGATCAGCGATGTGCTCAGGCGCTCCTACCAGTTTCTGCCCGTCCCGGTGATCATCTACCTGATGCTCAAGGGCTACTCGCCTTTCTACTCGGCCGTCTGGGCCATCATCACCACGGTGATCCTTTCCTGGTTCCGCAAGGAGACCCGGATGGGGCCTCGGAAGATCCTCGACGCCCTCGTCGGCGGCACCAAGAGTTCGCTGAGCGTGGGCTCGCTGGTGGGGGCCTTGGGCGTGATCATGGGCACCTGCCTGCTGACCGGCCTGCCGGCCCGCCTATCGGAGGTGATCACGGCCCTATCCGGGGGTATTCTTCCCCTGGTGGTGGTCATGATCCTCATCTCCGGATACATCATCGGCATGGGCCTGCCGGCCACCCCGGCCTACGTGATCCTCTCCCTCTTCGGCGTTCCGGCCCTGGCCAATATGGGCGTACCGGCCCTGACCGCCCACCTGATCGTCTTCTGGGTGGCGGTCGGCTCGGTCATCACCCCGCCGGTGGCCCTGGCCTCGATGGCCGCGGCCTCCATCGCCGACTCCGAGCCCTACCAGACCGGCTTCCAGGCGGTCAAGCTGGGTTCCTGGCTCTTTCTGATGCCGTTCCTGTTCCTCTACACCCCCATCCTGCTCAACGGCGCCCCGGCCGAGATCGTCCGCTGCATCATCACCGCCCTGTTCGCCCTCACCGCCTGGGCCGCCGCCGTGGAAGGGTACCTGCTGGTCAAGGTCCGAACCTGGGAGAGGATGCTTCTCTTCGTCTCGGCCTTCGGTCTGCTGCACGCCGGCTGGATCACCGATATCATCGGCATTGCCATTTTTGTGCTCGTCTTTACGACCCAGTTCCAGGCACACAAAAAGATGATCCCGGTGCCGTAGTGCCCATTGCGGCAGGGAGTCACTCCACCGCACCCCCCTTCTTTAGGAGGGCTGCAATCGACGCGGCCAGTCTGCGATACCCTGCGGCGTTTGGATGGATATAATCGGACTTGAGAGCACCATCGGACAGCACGTCGGTCAGGGCCTCCTCCTCGATAGGGATCTTCATTTCTGCGGCGATATCTCGGTAAAAGGGCGGAGGGGACAGAGCAAGTCCTGGAGACGGGACCGCGATGAGAACAACGGCAACTCCCCGTTCCCGCGCTAACCGAATCATTGCCCGCAAATTATCGGCGGTTTGCTGCCGATCCAGGCGACGGAGCAGGTCATTTCCTCCGTGGCAGAGGATCAGGAGTGCCGGTTTCTCCCGCTCAAGCACCCCCGGGAGACGGGATAATCCCTCACCGGTTACCTCCCCCGGAACCCCGGAATTGACAACCCGCCGACCGACCAGGCGCTCCAGGACCGCCGGATAGCTTTCTGCAGGGGTGGCCCCGGTTCCGAAGGTCAGGCTGTCGCCAAACGCCAGTATGAGCGCATGACCGGCAAGGCGGGGTGATTTGGCACTCGAAGAGCAGGCCATCAGAACAGCGCTTGCCAGGATGGTCAGCATCCCAAAAATGAGCAGCTTTTTTCTTGTTATGGTCATTCCCTCGTCACCATAAGGCGAATAATCAAAGAATAGTATGTCGGCGACGGGTTCGGTGGGGAAGACTATACCACAAATCGATTTAACGCAATATTTTTACCGATTTATCTGACGATGCACGAATGACTTCGTCTATGGCAGCCGAGACGCGCAGAAGAGCCATGACAAAGCAATTGACGGCTGAAAAGTTTCGTCGGTTATCCTGGCAATTGGCTTCGAATAATGGTAATGGTCTTCCATCAAAAGGCCAGAATTCGGGACCGACAAAACAGAAAGGATCGAACGATGATGCCAACATATCTTCAAGTGTTTTCGGATTATATCTGACCCTGGTGCTACTTCAGTACCGGGCGTATTGAAAAGTTAAGAACGAATTTTGAGATCGAGGTTAAGTGGAGGGCATTTCCTCTCCACCCTGAAACTCCCGAAGAGGGGCTTACCCTGGAAGCGCTTTTTGCCGGCAGGAACATGGACATTCCCTCGGCAATGGCCCGCATGAAGAAGGTAGCCAATGAATTGGACCTACCCTGGGGAGAGCGAAAGAAGACCTATAACAGCAGGCTCGCCCAGGAACTGGGTAAATGGGCAGAGGCCAAGGGAAAAGGGGATCAATACCACGATGCGGTTTTTCGCGCCTATTTTGTCGATGGTAAAAATATTGCAAAAACCGATGTACTGATGGGGCTGGTAAAAGGGGTGAGGCTTCCCGAGAATGAAGCCAGCGAAGCCTTACAAACGAGAGCCTTCAGGACGTCCGTCGATTCCGATTGGGCGCTTGTCGATGAAATGGGTATCACATCGGTCCCGACCTTTGCGCTCGATCACCGGATATTGGTGGGGGCCGAGCCCTACGAGGCCTTGGAGCAATTTCTGCTGGGAAACGGGGTCAAGAGGAGATGATACCGAAACGCGGGATTTATAAAATCGCTTTTTTCTAACCGACACGAAATACCGGAGGGAAGGATGGAAACGAAGATCTGTATTTACTGCGGTCGTGCTCTCGATGTGAATAAGTTAATAGATAGGGCCGGGAAATATCGCTGTAAAGACGAAAATGACTGCCTTGAATACCAAACCAGAGAAGACCCCGCTGATTCCATGGAAAGTGCCGATTATTTTTTCGATGTGGTGAAATCTTCATTGAACGAAGCGGCACAGCGTATCGCCACGTATAAAGGCGCGAAGGACGATCGGGCAAAAAGCGCCCCAGGCGACCCTGTCGAGAGATCGGAGGAATCTATCGCCGAATTCGCGTGGATGAAATCCGCTGTGGATGCTCTCGCCTCAGAATATAAAGAACATCAGAAATTTGTATTTCTATACGACGAAACCAGAAACAACCAATACAAAATTTTATTCAACGATCCGGATAACCATCACTATTTCGCGGTGAAAATAGATCACACGAACGGATCGAGATATTCATTCACTGTGGCCGGAGAAGACAGGGTTGCCGATACCGACCCTCTTTATAGAGAATTCCTTTACAAGACGTACCCCAGCAGCCAAAGAGAGGATGTCGTTCGGGACCTGTGTGTCATTCTCATTGCACTTAAAGAGGAGAAGGATGTAATACCCGCCGTGTTGAACGCGTTCCGCGGGGAAATCGAATCGAGGTGTTATCACAGCGATCAATGAAGAAAGGCATGAAAAAAATGACCGAATTTAATCAGGATTTCCTCCAGAGGATGAAGGAAAAGCTTGATATAGATCTCATCGGGGTAGCTTCGGTGGAACAATCGGGCGAGTTGAAAGATAAAGCCGCGCTTTTTTTGCCCACGGTGAAATCGGTCATTGTGTTTGGGAAAGAGACATACAAAGAGGTGGTGTCGCTTCTCGGACCTGCCAAGGAAACCGGAGCCCCGGAGCCCGGAGAGGTATTGACCGTTCACGCCAATTACATCTATGGCCGTCTGAATCGGGCCGTCCACGAATTTGCCCATGTGTTCCATCGAGAAGGGTATCGCTCGATCCCCCTGGGCGCCGCCCCGGGTTTCATAACCGACCAGCGGTTCGTCAAGGCCCTGTTTTCATACAAGCACGCGGCGGAAGCGGCCGGGCTGGGAACGCTCGGGAGAAACAGTTTATTGATTACCCCCGAATTCGGGCCACGGGTTCGGTTGGCTTGTCTTTTGACCGAAGCTTCCGTCGAAGCGACGCCCCGCGTGAAAAATGACTTTTGTACGAAATGCAACGCCTGCATCCGTGTCTGTCCGGCGCAGGCCATCGAGGAGCCGCAATCGGGACAGCCCTATGCCATCAATCGATTCGCATGCAGGGCTTATCGCCAGGCAGGGCTGGTCTGCAGTGTCTGCTTGAAAGTCTGCGATGAAGCGACCGGCGCGGCTCACCACTGATCGACGCAGAGGGCGTCATTCAAAGCGATAATGGCCTTTTCATACTGCTCCCGCCGGATCACGAACTGCATGTTCACCTGGCGCAGGGACTGGGAGATACATTCCACATTGATCTTGTTGATGGCAAGCGCATTGGCCGCCTTGGCCAAAACCCCAGGTTTTGCGAAGTTCGTCCCGATTGCGCAGACCACGGCAACGGCCTTGACCGTCACGACCGGATATTTCTCCTTGAGCTCCTTGATCAGGGCTTTATTCTTGTCCTTTTCCCAGATCACCATCGAGATGCTGTTGGCGTTGGTCGATTTCACCACGTAGCTGATATGGTGCTTGTAGAAGAGCTCCATGATCTGCATGTCAAAACCCACTTCCCCCACCATGGAGGGATCGTGGATCTCCACGATCACCACCTTATCGGTCCCCGCGATGATCTCCACCCGCGATTCCCTGCCGACGTAATCCTTCGAGATGAGCGCGCCGGGATGATCGGGATCGAAGGTGTTTTTGATTCGCAGGTTGATTCCCGCCTTCTCGAGAGGCTTCGAGGCCTTGGGGTGAATGGCCTCCAACCCGATATCGGCCAATTGGTCGGCCACGTCATAATTGGTGAAGTTGACGGGCAGGGATTTCTCGATGCCCACTATTTTTGGATCCGCTGAAGAGAGATGGAACTCCTTGTGAATCACGGCCTCATCGGCCTTCACTTCCACCGCAATCTTGCTGAAGGTCACCTCCGAGTATCCACGGTCGAATTCCCTCATGATGCCCTCGATGCCCTTGGTGTAACCTGTGACTATCGTCACGGTCCTCGAGAAATCGATGCCCTCGAATGCCTTGTGCACCCGCTCATCGATGGTGAGGAACTCGGAATCCCGGAATCCGCTCAGATCGACGAGGGTGGCGTGGATCTTGTTGTTTTTCAGTATACTCACCGAATTCCAGGCGGAATGGGCCTCTCCGAGCGAGGCCAGTATCTCCCTGGCTGCGAGCAGGATGCTTCGCTTATCTACATAGCCCGAGGAAAGGACATGGGCCAGGCTGTCGAGGGTGCTTCTGGCATGATGGATCCTCGCGGCGATATAGTCGTTGGCTTCGGTCAGGTTCAGTCCGATCTCGACAAAAGTCTCATTTATTTCAACGAGTTTGCCTAAAACCTTTTTCAGGGCGGCATGGTAGCCCTTCTGTTCTGCGAATCGGGCATAGACCCCGGGCTCCCCGGTCTTCTTGTGTTCGAGGAGCCAGTTGGTCACTTCGTTATAGGCCGATACGACGAAGATGCGGTTGTAGTACTCGGCTTTTCTCCGCTTGCCGATGATGATATTGTTCATGACGTCCCCAAAGCGCGACATGGATGTCCCGCCGATCTTTTCTACTGTCAACATGGTGTGTCGCCTCCATTTTTCACATCCAATAGCTCTCTGAGAGAGGGCAAGATATAGATTTTGCTCAGATCATACCGTTTCAGCGCATCGATGATGAGATGAATCTTCTCCATCCCTGGCGCTTTTTTATTGATGATCACCACATCCTGCCCATGGACCCGGCAGAACCCTCCGGGATGCTGCAAACCATCGCCCTTCAACGCTTCATACCTGACCGTTATGCCGAGTCTTTGCGCCAGTTCTTCCAGTTGGCTCAATGTCGCTGTATCATCCATGGCACATCTATCGCTCAGAATCTCCTAGAGTGATGCAGGATTCTCCTCATCGGTTTGCCACAGAATACGCGCTAACGGTGCATGAGTGTCGCTTCCAGAAAGATGGCCAGGATGAGGAGTATCCCGAAAACGGTGTCAAATTGGGCGGTCAGGGCATCCGCCATATCGGGAATCTCTGTTTTGAAGGTTTTCAGCAGGCGTATCGCGCTCGGAACGGACAAAAAGATCAAGAATCCCCACAGGCTCATGATTCCCGCGATGATCATGCCGAGGACATACACATAGGCCAGTACAATAAGCCCGGTAAAGAGGAGGTAGCTCCTGCGAGCGCCGAGGATGATGCCCAGGGTTCTCACATCCTGGCGGGAATCATGGGCGATATCCCTCATGTTGTTGGCAAACAGTACGAGCGCGACAAGAACGCCGAAGGGGACCGAAATGATCAACGCCTTGAGGGAAAGGGCCTGGCGCTGCACGGCGTATGCGCCTTCGATCATCAGCGGGCCCCATATCATGAAGACGGCAGGCTCGCCCAGCGCGCGGTACTTGAATTTAACGGGAGCGGCGGTGTAAAATACGCTCGTCAGGAACCCGACGACCCCGATCCACAGGATGTGCCAGGAAACAACCACAGCCGCCGTCATTCCGATGACAAACGTCAATGCAAACAGAACAATGGCCTCTCCCAGAAGTTGACGAGGCGTAAGCATCCCGGAGAGGATCGGTTGGGGGCGATATTTCGCTGTCGGCGAATCCTGCTGGTCGACATGATAACGGGTGTCGAAATAATCGTTGATCACATTGGCCGCTGCGTGGAAGACGGTAATGCCCATTGCGGTCAAGGCATACCAAGCCCACGACACAGGCCCCTCCTGGGAGGCCAGAAGCGTTCCCACGGAAACGGAAATCAGGGACATCGTGAATGACCAGGGACGGGTCGCGATAATGTACTTTTTAATCTGACCGAACATAAATGAATTCCAGTGTTTTATAACAGCAAATGTGATGTAATCTAATTTGAATGTGCCTCTATGTCAAGTTAAACGAATGACGCCGTAGGATTTG
>Ga0208373_1004961_pt1 | contig 11442 bp, 7 predicted proteins | sample RifOxyC2_FD_184036 | JGI IMG/M metagenome (GOLD analysis project Ga0208373, IMG submission 184036) | Soil microbial communities from Rifle, Colorado - Rifle Oxygen_injection C2 (SPAdes) | ecosystem: Environmental > Terrestrial > Deep subsurface > Rock core/Sediment | place: Rifle, Colorado... | reverse complement strand
AGGCATAGACGCTACCGCCCAGGTGATTTTTTTCTCCGCCGGATCGTATGCCACCTCGCCCGCCGGCACTGCGGTCGGCTGTATCCAAGTGGCATCGCCATAAACATTAGCCGACAATCTGATATTTTTGAGCGGATGAAAATTGTTAGTGATCACCCATTTGATATCGTAATTATCTTTGCCATCGGCAGTCGTCATGGTGTGGCGATTTTCAAATTTCAAATCCGAATTGATTGTAATTGTAATCGGCGATGCATTGATCGCTTGGCTCGCGCCATGGGCATCGGTGTAATCGAATTCAGCGCCGATGACAATTTTGGATTCAGTGTAATCCGATAAATTAATCTGTCCGGCGTCCCTGATCGGTATGCTAAAATCTATGTTTACTTCGCCTCCGGCTTTAATTTTCGCGAGGTCGCTTACTTTGGCTGTGTTCCAAATCATTTGTCCGCGTCGTAGTATGTCGGAAAGTTGTTGCCCCACAATGTCGGCGTCGTATTTATCGGTAATCGCTTTCCAATCCAAAATACTTTGTTTTTTGACAGACGGTGAATCAATATTTATTTTAATTTGTCCTTTGTTCATTTCTGCCTCGCTGGCGTTTTTTACGTTGAGTGTAAAATTCAATGTATCTCCGGGTTGAACGGAAAAGTCTTTGAGATTGCCATTGATTGCGATAGTAAAATTAGTAATGTTACTAGTCAGTATAATCGGTAGTGAATTTTCCGCGATCGTGAATTCTTGGTCGATGGATTTCACCGGCAACAGCAGTGCGGCTTTCATCGCTTCACTCGAAGAAGTAGAATTATCACTGTACGATCCAGTCAATGAAAATTTCAAATCAGATAGTTTCGGCGTGGTAGTGCCGGACGGTGTCAAATTTATCAACCATTTGTTTTTTTCGAGTTTAGGCATCGATGATACAAGGTGAAAATTGGTCGGCAAAATCGGGGTGATGTACATGGTGTTGGGGATCCATTCACCATTGTTTTCAATCACAAATTCATATTGCACTTCGCTTCCAACCGCGGCTTTGTCTGGCCCGGTGATTTTGACGACGAAGGCGCTCTTTTCCATTGTGCTATTCAAAATAGCAGTTTTTTGCATTTGAGATTTGAAATTTTCTGGTTGATAATTCAAGAATACGCGCCACGAGCTGTCTTCTGCGGGTTTGCCGTACATTTTTCCGGTGATGGTAATTGAATTCTTTTTGTAAGGAGCAATGTCGCCCAGTGTCCATTCGGTGTGGCCGGCGTTGGTGGATTTCGCCGAACTATCGATGAACTCAAAACCGCTCGGATAGCGAACGCTGATGGATGTATTTTTTAATGTCAAATTTTGATCGTTGCGATAATCAATAGTGTAGGTGCTGGTGGCGCCGAGCATGTTGGTTTCTGGTCCATCTATTTTTAGCGTGATTTTGGTATCGGAAAATTTACTGTCGGAAGGTAAAAGAAAAAAACCAATCCAGGCGGCCGCAGCCAGTAATCCGGAGAGTATCAGTAAAGAAACAAAAAAACGCGCCACCGGATGTTTTTGGGTTTTGTCTATTTTCTTCATGTTGGGCAGGTGGCCGGCATCGTCTTGATAAATACTGTTGATAGCGCGGTTGATCTCTGGGCTGTTATCCGGTTTATTTACAGCCGATTTACGCGCTACGCGTCGTTTGGGTTTGGAAGTTGGAATATTTTGCGAAGAGAATTCTGGGGCGTCGGACATAAATAAAAATTTAATTTATTATAATAATTTATTGATTAATTGGTGGTTTGGGCGAGCAGGCTCCAAATCGAATCTTTTGTCCATTTCATATTTTCTATAGCCAACCCGTTGGCGGCCGATTTCAGGCTCGGGCCATCTTGCCAGATTGGTTGCCAGCCAGGTGGTAAAATAATCTGGCTTTCGAAAGTACTGTTGGCGCCGGATTGATTTTGGGCGATCAATTGATAACGAAGCGCGGTTTTGATGTCGTTGCCTAAAAACATGTTTTTCCAACCGGCACCGGGCGATTCAGCAGTGTAAATTTTCGCCTTAAAAGGCAAGCGATAAACAAAATGCGCTTGAGTGGTTTGTCCGGGCTCGGTGATCACCCAATTGCCAAAGGCGGTTTTACCAAATTCTCTGGTAATGCGGGTGCCGCTACGATTGTCGATCGAAATTTCTTTTTCTATTTGTGCCAATCCAGCGTCTTTTTTAGCCCATTGATCTGGCGCGTGAAAGCGACTTTCGTCGGGCCAAGTAAATCCGCTGGCGGTGAGTAGTTCGCTGCCGGCAGGGACGTAAATGCGTAAGTAGTCCACATTGGTGGCGCCATACATTTGCTCCGCAGTCGTGCCACTGTGGGAGCGGGTGATGATCACTGTATCAGTGATACTGCCGTCGTCATTGATTACCGCTTGGTGACTCACTGTTTGCGCGACGCGCGCGTCGCTTTTTTGTCCGCCGATATTTGTGTTGACCACCATGAGGTAATCTTGTTCTGAATTGGTGTCGGTAATTTGTCCACTCCAGCCGTATTCTTTTACAGTAGCTTCGGTTTTACGATCGGTAAAATATGCTTGTATTTCTTTTTGTGTCAGGGCTTCTTGCAAGTTGGTGAGTATGGGCAAAATGTTTTCCGGTTTGATGTTTTTGAAATTTTCTAAAAATTGTGGCGCTAGGTCGGAGATGATTTGCTTGGGTTTTTTGGTGGCGCGAGTGGAAGTGCTCTCCACTTCGGTTTGAATAGTGGCGAGAGCGCTGTTGGCAGAAAGGGTCAGGCCGCGTTTTTCATCTGTGATCGGTCCGATAATACCGAGTAGGCGTTCAAGTACCGACGCGTTGATTGCGATCACTCCATCTACTGTCACGTTGCGGCTTTTACGATAAAACCACATCAGCTTTTCGGCGCTGGCAGGAAAATCCGGGTACCAATTGCCGTCTTGGAACTGCCATTTATTATTGCCCAACAGTAACATTGGCGCCGGCGGTTCCAGTCTTTCGTTCAGTTGGCCTTTGAGATCGTATGATCCGCCAGCTGGAATGCTCATATTCACAATCGATCCGTCGCGTACGTCCATCACAGCGAAACTCCCTATAAAACCACCTGTTGGGCGCAGTTCGTTAGAGTTTTGAAATACCAACAAATAGCGGCGCAGACCCTCCCCGCCAAAAACTTCTTTAATGGTTTTGCCGAGTTCGGATAAATTTTGTAAATCATTTAGGATGGCAGTAAAGAGAATTTTGAAGTCGTTGAACGGCGCTTGATATTCCAGTGGCAACACATCGGATTTGATCGCGCCGAGATTGTTGAGTGCCGACTGATAGTTGGGTAATGCGGCGTCTAGGTGTTTTACTAGCAGATCCAAACGGTCGGTAAGTGTGTTGCTGTTTTGGCTTTGACTTTCGGCCAGGCCTTTGACTAAATAAGTATTGCCGAGGGCGATTTTTTGTCCGGCGATGATGAGCTGTTCGCGACTGATGATTTCGTTGTTGACTATCGGAATGGCCGCTACCATTTTTTGGAGCCACCGGTGTTCGGTCTGCATAGTATCCACTGCGCCGGCGAATTTATTTAAAGCAGTATTCAGTGAATCTTGCGCGCTATTCAAATCGGCATGTAAAAATGCGGTAGTGGATTCTTGTAAAGACATAAAACCGGCGCGGCCGTCCGAAGATATTTTGTCGGTGGTGAGTCTGACATTTTGGTAGTATGAATCTGCTTGAAAAGGGGCAATCAAAACCAACGTCAAGGCGGCGGTGGCAAATGCGAGTTTTTTCCATGGGAGAAAATGGGCTATCCGGTGCGTCAAATCGGAGATTGATTTTTTGGCAACCAAAATCATCCGGTGGAATACGGCTGCGTAGTCGGTGTGTTTTTTGGGAGTGCGAACTTTTGTTGGTTTGGGTGGTAGTAGCGGTGTCGGCGGAATCGGCGTGCTGTCTGCAACATCATCGTTCGGTTCAAAAATTAAATCACTTACTCGGTGAGTAAATTGATTTTCTGTTTCCAAGGGCGCGGCCGGTATGGTGATCTGCTCGTGGTAAGAGTGATAAGTCGAATTATTTTTTGTCGGAGATGATGGTATGATTTGTTCCAAAAGGTTGTCGCGAGTTTTTTTGAGATCCAAAATATGCGGTGATCGCCTGGTCGCGTCCGAAACATGATGGATATAAAAATTGAGCCCGGTGTGTGACGGGGAAAGGGGCGAAGTTTCTTTTTCGGAAGACAAAAATTTATCCGCACAGGTAGAACGATTGTGTCCGGATTTATTACAAATGGAACAAACACGAAGTTGTGCTCGTTTTGACTTGGGCATCGAAAGTAGAAAATGTTTCTTCTACTTATATTATACACCTTTTTCGTAAATCCCCCAAGTAATTTTGGCGGTATTTTCCCAAGAGTAGTTGTGGATAACTTTTTGACCGTTGGCCACGAGTTTTTGCCGTAAATTTTCGTCGGTAAGGGCGCGATGGATCACTTCGGCCATTTGGGGGTAGTTTTTGGGGTCGAAATAGGCGGCGGCGTCATTTAAAATTTCCGGTAAACAAGTAGAATTGGAAGAAACGACCGGTAGTATATGGGCCATCGCTTCAAGTGGGGGCAGACCAAAACCTTCGTACAAACTGGGAAAAACGTAAAGGGAGGCGTTTTGGTATAGGGTGGGCAGGTCGCTGTCGGGGACAAAATCGGTAAATATCACCGCATCGCCGATGGCGTGGGCGATGTTGCTTTTGGTCAGCGTGTCGTAAAAGTAATTTTTTTTGCCAGCTAGCACTAGTTGGTAATCGTGACCGTATTTTTCAACAAAAATTTTCCAGGCGCGCAGGAGGCCGTCGAGATTTTTGTGGGGAAAAGCCATACCGACGTACAGTAGGTATGGCTTGGCGATGTGGTATTTGGTTTTGATGTCAATACTCGCGGTACTGTTGGCTAATTGGGAAATCCCCAAAAGTGAAACGGTGATTTTATTTGCCGGCACGCCCAGCATTTTGACGATATCTTTTTTGGTAAATTCACATGGCGCCAAAATATATTTTGACTGATTGACCGCGTGGCGCAGTACGATTTTGAAAGCGATATTTTTGAACCAATAAGAAATCGGCCCGAGGGTGGAGGCCGCGCGCGTAGGGTAGTGGAGTAATAGCAAATCGTGGATCGTCACCACGAATGGATCATTGTAAAAAAACGGCACGTTCCAATGAGGGAAATGCATCAGGTCGATTTTTTGTTCACGAATAATTTTTTTGAAAAATAATTGTTCGCGCCAACCGTACCACGGGATGTCGGTGAGTATTTTGTGGAAGCGGGGACTCATCGGGGTGTATTCATCCCAATTTTCCTGGCGTAAGAAAATGACAAATTCAAAATCCGGCCGATCGGCGGCTAATTTTTCTAGGTGGATAATTAGTTGTTCGATGTACCGACCCAAACCCCCTTGTCTCGGTCCGTACATACGAGCGTCGATGCCGATGCGCATAGAAAATTATTGTTCGGAGTATTTGTCGAAATCGTAATAAACGGGCTTTTGTTGGGACGGTGGCGCTTGTTCAAGTTTGTATTTCTCCGCTTCGGCGATGATTTTTTTGGCCACGGAGATGGTGTAGGCGGGTCGGGTGGCGATGCCGGTTTCTCTACAAAACATTATGCCTTTAGCGCCATCGATGATAATATTGGTAAGATCCAAGATGTCGGAACGCATAGGGGTGTAGTTGTTGATGGTGCTTTCAAGGATTTGTGTGGAAACAATAACAGCTTTTTTGTATTGTCGCGCTCGTGTCATGATGAATTTTTGTTGAATGCCAACTTGCTCAAATGGTAAATTTACCCCCATTTCCCCGCGGTCTATCAGGATAAAATCATAAAAGGAGTCAGTGGCAATTTCTTCGATGTGATTTATTCCTTCCTCGTTTTCAATTTTGACGATAATTTTTGGGTAAGCGTTGGTAGAGGGTTTGTCGATAATGTTTTTAATTTGAGCATTGGTGTCCTTGTCGATATATGAAATGGCTATATATTCCGGGTTAAATTCTTTGGCGTGGCTCAAAATATCGGCATAATTAGTAATAATACTACTCTGATTGGTGTTACTTTTGAGATTAAAAGTTTTTAGATATTGCAAGACGCCGTTGTTCAAACTTCTCATCTTGACGGTTTCAGCATTGATGATCTCAGTCACTTGCAGAGCGACCTCGCCGTCTCCAACAGTGATGGTTTGGTCAACCCAAACCACTTCTCCCAGTTTTGGAATTTGAACCGGTATAAATTGATTGCAGTCAGGGGAATATGATGCCGATTGAAATATTAATTCCTCACCTTCACGTACGGCGAAATTTTTTGGTTCAAAATCTCCCAGCCGTATTTTGTTGATAGGCATGTCTATTAACAATTTGGTTTGGGAATTCAAATCGGCGATGACATCGCGCGTCATCTTGACACATTCCATGTTTTCAACGATGTTGCGTCGCGAAAAATTTATTCGAATGACGTTCGCTCCTGCTAGGATGATTTTGCGGATTTTTTGTTCATTGGCGTTTACGCCCACCGATGCGATCAATAACATAATTTATTCAAATAGTTCTTGAACAGCAGTACCGATTGAATTTGGTGCCAATTGAAAATTTTGGCAGATAGTTTGTCCGATATCCGCGAAGGTTTTTCTTTCTCCCAACCAAATTTTTTGTTTATTTTGCTTATTAAATATGATTAGTGGCACTTTTTCTCGGCTGTGACCGCGCGTGAGAATGGTGGGATCGCAACCGTGGTCAGCAGTCAATATTAGTAAGTCCTTTTTCGTCAAAGTTTGGTTTATGGTGGATAGGTATTTATCAAATTCTTTTAGTTTTTGTCCGTAGCCAACGACGTTGTTATAGTGCCCCAGCATATCAAATTCGCGCAAGCAAAAAATAAATATTCCCGGTTTGGTGTTTTTATGCAATAGATTATTAATCTTTTTGAGTAACGAAAAATTGTCCAATTTGTCTTCGATAGCTTTGATACAGCTTGCCCCACCTAGTAAATTTTTGATGTGAGTGGTGGCGACAATTTGTCCGTGGTGTTGTTTGAGTTTGCTGAGGGTAGAATGATTAAACATCTTTTTCCCAGCTATCGCAAAATATTTTCCTTTTTTGCGAGTGAAGCCGCCGAGTTTGCCGACAAATGGCCTGGTGATGATTCGGATAACGCCATAGGGCAAAAGTAGAGTAGCGAGTTTTTCGCCGATTTTACCAAGTTTTTCTGGTGAAATCACTTTGGTGTGCGCGGCCAACAAAGCGACGCCGTCTTTGTCAAAATATATGATCGGCCCTTGTTTCTCGACATGAAGATTGTAGAATTTATTGATCGCTTGTATGCCAGATATATATTCATTGCCGATGAGTGGAATGTGTAGTTGATCTTCGATTTTTTTCAAATCCCGCTTATTTAGTCCGGCCGTCACACTACGAAATCTTTTTTTGAATATTATGCCCATCATTTCCCATAATCCGGCCATGGTATCGTTGCCGGCGGTTTGCGCCTGCATAGTGCCGGCACAATAAGGTGGCGGCACTTCGCGGTTGAACAATATTTTTTTCAAACCCATGCGCTCTAAATTGGGTAAGTTAAAATGATCGTTATTTTTATATACACTTTTAAGGGTATTGCAACTATGAGGGTGGAATTTTTTGTAGTCGGCTTGTACGCCACACCCCACACTGTCTAATATGATAATGATGATGCGTTTGTATTGTCTGGGCATAAGGAACAAAACCCCCGACATTGGTCAGGGGGTGTTTTGTTTATTAGTTCTCGTTGATCTTGATGGCCGGACCCATAGTGGAACACAACACGAGGTTTTGAATGTAGGTGCCCTTGGCCGAGTTCGGTTTCGCTTTTTTCAGAGCGTCGAGGAAGGCGACCAGATTGTCTTTGAGCTGCGCTTCGGAGAAGCTGACTTTGCCGACCATCTGGTGGACATTGGAGGTATCATCATTTTTGAAAGTGATTTTACCCTTTTTCAATTCTTCGATTATTTTTTTAATGTTCGGCCCGACAGTCTCGGTCTTGGGGTTGGGCATCAAACCTTTGGGGCCGAGTATCTTGGCGATGGCCGCCAGTTTCGGCATCATGTCCGGAGTAGTCACCGCTATCTCGAAGTCGATTTTACCGGTGTCTTTGATTTTTTTGATATCTTCTTCACCGTAGACCAAGTCGGCGCCGGCTTCTTTCGCGTCTTTTTCTTTTTCTGATGTCACAAAGGCGGCGATTTTTTTGCTCTTACCGGTACCGTGCGGCAGTACGACGGTGGCGCGAATCTGTTGTTCGCCCTTTTTCGGGTCAATGCCGAGTTTGGCATGGATCTCCACGCTGGCGTCAAATTTGACACCGGCAGTTTCTTTGACGAGCTTGATCGCTTCGTCCAAGGTATAAACCTTGTTTTTCTCCAATTTTGCGGCCGAAGCCGTCATTCGTTTGGACATAAAATAGGTAATTTTCGTGGTACAAACTCCCGAATGGTCGGGATCCCACAATAATTAAAAGTAGTCGAAATATTAGCACAATTGTGCCGGACTGTCAAGCGCTGTTTTGTGCCCTAATTATATCACGCTTGGGCTTGCTCGGCAAGGTATTTTTGCAAGTGGTGGCGGCGAGCGACGATATATAGCAAAATGAAGGCGGGGACGGTGACCCAAATTAGTCCTGCCTTCGGAAACCAGAGCCACATAGTGAGGTCGATAGCCAGCCATTGGTAGATATAAAGTGAAAAAGTGTTGTCTCCAAAAAAACGGATCAAAGCCAGGATTTTGTTCAGTGTTTTGCTTTTAATTTTTTCCAAACCGGTGAATAGGTAGATGAGCAGATAAAGATGGGCAAAGCCGAAAGTGATGAAATATAGTGTGAGGGGGTACATGTAATCGTGGTGAGGAATAAGCGCGAAATTGGTAGTTTTGAAAGCCCAGGTACACACGATGGTGATGATACCGAAAAATAATAATCCACGGCCTTTGATTTTTTCCAATCCCAGTAAGGCCAAGTAGAATCCGACGAGAAATACCAGCCCCCACAATGCCACCGGAAACATAATATTATTTTTGGCAAAAATGAAATTGGTAAACCAGTTGGTCGAGTGGTCAAAAGCGTAATTGTATCCGGCGAGCAAAACGATTAAACATAGAATGGTATTTTGGGGTTGTTTAACCCTCTTTACGATCCAGATCAGCGCGGGTGAGATGATGAGACAGAGACCGATGGTGAGGATGATGGAAAGTGGAGCGGAGAAGGATTGTAAAGTAAAAATATTGGCGATAGTGAATTTGCCATTGGCGATAAATTGATCGTAAAATGGTTCACGGGAAAAATTGAAAATGAAAAATTTGATAAAACTGTACAAAAAATAAACGCCGATCAGCTGGGCGCCGCGAATGACCAGGCGGCGGCTAGCGAGCCAGAGATCATCATAATGGCTGTAGGCCAAATAGGTGACCGCGCCACTAGTGGCCAAAAATAAAAATACCGAGGGGTAAAAAATTTCTCGAAAACGAAACAAGTTGGGGGTGATAGTAATGTTGGACCATTCGATCAGGTGCACAATAATAATGCCGAGAATAGCGAAACCTTTGATATAGGATAAATAGAAATTGCGTTTTTTTGCGGGGACGGTCATCATAGTGTATAATAACATAGATATGAAGAAAAAGAAAGGGAATATTAATAGAAAATTTTCCGGTTGTCATTTCTCCCCGCCCTCCTGTCATTTCGACCCGAAGGGAGAAATCTCTGTCCGTTTTGTAAGAATAATTTATTACTAGTTCGTTAGTGTGAAAATAAAAAAACCAAAAATTAAGAAAAAATTATTACGGAAGATACTGATCGGAGGGGCGGTCGTGTTTTTGGTGGTGATTTTACCGTTATGGTATGTTGGTTGTTTGCAAGTATTTTACACGGCGGTGGAATATCCGCCACCAGTCTGGCAATCCAATCTTACCAAAAAAATTTCCGATAAGCAAACCGGCGCTATCCACGTGCCGATTTTGATCTATCATCACATTATCAAAGCGCCGCTTTTGGCCGGTGGTGGGAGTTTTTTGTATGTGCGGCCGGAGATTTTTGCCGAGCAGATGAAATACCTCCAAGATAATGGTTATCACGTCATTCCGTATGCGGATTTTTATGCGGCTCTCACCGATGGCGCGCCGCTCGCTCCCAAATCAGTTGTCCTAACTTTTGATGACGGCCATCGTGATCAGTACAAAAATGCTTTGCCAATTTTGAAACAATATCATTATTCGGCGATGTTTTATGTATCCACTCAGGCGATCGGTAATTATCGCGGTTCGATGACTTGGAAGATGCTTCATGAGTTGATGTCGTCAGGCATGGAAATTGGAGGGCATACGGTCGCGCACAAACCACTCACCAGTTTGACACCGGAGGCGGTCGATTACGAGTTGGCCAAGAGCAAACAAGTGCTTGAAGATAATTTATTCGTGCCCATCAATCATTTTGCTTATCCCTATGGTTGGTATAATACTTCGACAGTGGAGGCGGTGGCGAATGTGGGTTATTGGTCGGCGACTTTGGCCGACGGTGGTGGCTGGTATGACCGCCAAAAAAGCGTATTTTTGATACCGCGGATTATTATGACGGAGAATATGAAGTATTTTAAGTGGGCGTTGGAGAATTAATCGACAAAATAAAAAAACAGATATCGTATTTTTATTTTAGATTATTCCAACCGCCTTTTTGACTTGGGAGATTTTTTTGTCGGCGATGACGCGGGCTTTATCTGCGCCGGAACGTAAAATTTCTTTGACGTCGGCGTCGGAAATTTTATTGAATTTTTGTTGAAAGTCCGCGAGGAAATCGGCGACCACATCAGCGAGATCGTTTTTGAAATCGCCATAACCCTTGCCGGTGTATTGTTTTTCTAATTCTTTGATGGATTTACCGACGAGTAGGGAATAAATAGTGAGCAAGTTGGTGAGCGCCGGTTTGTCAGTTCCGGATTTTACTTCGGTGCCGGAATCGGTGACCGCGCGCATGATTTTTTTCTTGGCTACTGCCGGATCGTCGAGTAGGGCGATGTAGTTGGCCGGCGAAGGAGCGGATTTACTCATTTTTTTACCGGCATCGTCGAGCCCCATGATGCGACAGCCTTCTTTTTTGATGAGCGGCGCAGGGACGACAAAAGTATCGCCGTATAATTTGTTAAAACGTTCAGACAAATCGCGCGCCAATTCCACGTGTTGTTTTTGGTCTTTGCCCACCGGCACCACCGCGGTATCGTAGAGTAAAATATCTCCGGCCATCAGCACCGGATAATCCATCAGTCCCATATTAATGTTTTGGGCGTGTTGGGCGGCCTTGTCTTTGTATTGAGTCATGCGTTCGATCTCGGACACTTTGGCGATGGTGTTGAGCACCCATCCCAGCTCGGCGTGGGCGGAAACGTCGGATTGTTGGAAAATGATCGATTTTTTGGGATC
>Ga0208373_1004954_pt1 | contig 11453 bp, 12 predicted proteins | sample RifOxyC2_FD_184036 | JGI IMG/M metagenome (GOLD analysis project Ga0208373, IMG submission 184036) | Soil microbial communities from Rifle, Colorado - Rifle Oxygen_injection C2 (SPAdes) | ecosystem: Environmental > Terrestrial > Deep subsurface > Rock core/Sediment | place: Rifle, Colorado... | reverse complement strand
TAAGCCGCGTCAAAGAGCACGGAGTGAGCGGAGTCAACGGAGTCGAGTGGGATGCAGTCGAATTTCCCTCTCAGTTTTTGGAAAATTTCGCCTATGAGCCGAAAGTACTGAAACTCTTCGCTAAACATTTCCAAAGCGGTGAAGTTCTCAGCGACGAGATGATCGCCAAACTGATCCGTGCCAAAAATTTCCAGAGCGGGATGTTTATGCTTCGACAAATCGAATTTTCCCTCTTTGATTTCTCTCTTCACTCAAAACTCTATCAGGGAGAAGAGATTCAAAACCTCCTCGATTCCATTCGCGAGGAAACAGCCCTTATCAAACCTCCCTCTTATAACAAATTCCAAAACGGATTCAGCCATATCTTCAGCGGCGGATACAGTGCGGGGTATTACAGTTACAAATGGGCGGAAGTGCTCAGTGCCGATGCCTATTACGCCATCGTGGATGAGGGTGTTTTCGGAAGCGACCTCGCTAAAGCGTATAAAGAGATCATCTTAGCCAAGGGTGGATCTCAGAGTATGCAGGAACTCTTTGTGGAGATGATGGGGCGGGAGTGCGACTCTAAAAATCTTCTCCGACTGAGCGGGATTGAGTAATGCGTCTCGTTTGGCTTTTGGTGTTAATGATCTCATTAGTGGGAGGGGTCGAAGTGAAAATAGCAAGCTATAACGTCGAAAATCTATTCGATATGAATAATGACGGTAACGAATATGAAGAGTATATCCCCAATGGCGATGCGGGATGGACACACGATATCTATCAGATCAAACTACGCAATACGGCAAAAGTAATACACGGGATCGGTGCCGATATTATCGGGTTGCAGGAGATCGAATCGGAGATCGCCCTCAAAGACCTCAAAGCACAGCTCAACCGTCAAGGTCTCTATTACCGTTATCACGTCTTTGCCCGAAATAAAAAATCAAGTGTCAATGTCGCACTTCTCAGCCGCTATCCGATCCAAAGTGCCCTGAAACACACCGTAAGCCACAATGGCAGATATCGTGATATTTTAGAAGCCAAAATCGATATCAACGGCAACCCTTTACGGGTATTCGTCAACCATTGGAAATCCAAAAGCGGCGCGGAGAGCAAGCGGGTTCTCAGTGCAAAACAGCTCGCTTACCGTCTGGGTAAGCTCTCAGAGGATGAGCCGTTTGTACTGTTAGGGGATTTTAACTCCCACTATGAAGAGTATAAAACCTTTATCAAAAGCCGCCATCATAACGATACCGAAGGTATTACGGGAATCAACCATATCCTCCGTACCATCGACGATGAGGGGAATCCCATCACCTACGCATCGCTTAAAAACAATAACGGCTGCCAGTACAATCTCTGGTATGAACTGGATGAAGCAAAACGGTGGAGTCACCAATACCGGGGGCACAGCGAGGCACTGGACAATATAATCATCTCTCCCTCTTTGGCTGATGGTGCAGGGATAGAGTATGTAAGGGGGAGCTTCAACCGCTATGACCCCGATTATCTCTTTTACAAAGGAAAAGTGTACCGCTGGCAGCAAAGCCGCAAACATCCAAAGCAGCATTTGGGCGAGGGGTACTCCGATCACCTCCCGATTTATGCTCTCTTTCGGTTGTAATATAAAATAGTTATAATAACCGTATGAAAGCAAGCAAATTAACTCGGTATCTACTCTATCAACTTTATCATGCACGGCGGATGTTTCACACATTTGCGGAAAATAAAAAAATAGAACATCTTCACGAGTTTCGTATCGCCCTGCGCCAAACCCGTTCACTCGTCAAACTCTTTTTAGAAGATACGACAGCATTTCCTGCACCGTTAAAGGCAGTCATTAAAGCAACCAATCCGATTCGTGAACTGGATGTGCTCTTGGGTTCACTCGATTCTTCAGAGTACCCGAAACTTTTCAAACAGCTCTCGAAAATACGTAAAGATACAACTAAAACCCTCATGACGCATGAGTTTACGAAACATGTCTCCACATTATTGGATCAATACTATGACCTGATTGCTCAGAGTAACCCTAATCTTATTCCGGAAATCCTGATCGAGCGAGTTTTAACCCACTATCAACATTGTTTACATACCCATCAAACATTAAATGAGAATGTCAAACCGAAGACACTTCACCGTTTACGAATCGAGTTCAAAGATGCGCGGTACGGTTTTGAATTCTTAGAGATCTCCGACATTCATAAAAGTCAAAAAATCATTCAACACTGCAAACAATTGCAAAATAGCCTCGGAGCCGTTCAAGATGCGCTCAATCAAGTCGAGTGGCTCGAAAAACTCTATCAAAACCATCCCTCTCCCTCCCTAAAAGAACTTATAGTTAAACAGAGCAAAGCGCTAAAAAAGCTTAAAGGCACCACTGGATCGGCTCAATCCCCTGTGTTCTAAGATATTCATTCGTCTGGCTAAAAGGCTTCGAACCAAAAAAGCCACGATACGATGAAAGGGGTGAAGGATGCGGTGCTTTGAGAATCAGATGTTTTGTTCCATCAATCAATGAAGCCTTTTTTCCCGCCGGAGCCCCCCAGAGGATAAAAACGATATGTTCGCGCTGTGCGTTCAAGGTTCGAATCACCTGATCACTAAACCGCTCCCAGCCCTGCTCTTTATGGGAAAACGGCTCACCGGAACGAACGGTTAGGAGGGTGTTGAGAAGCAATACTCCCTCACGAGCCCAATGGCTCAAATCACCGCTTTTGGGATAGGGGCATCCGATATCGCTTACCAACTCTTTAAAGATGTTTTGCAAAGACGGAGGAAACGCAATACCGTGTTGCACCGAAAACGACAGCCCATGTGCCTGACCTGCTCCGTGGTAAGGGTCTTGTCCTAAAATCACGACTTTGACATTCTCAAAAGGGGTGGAATTGAAAGCATTGAAGATATGGCTTCCCTGCGGAAAAATAGTATAGTTTTTTTTCTCTTCGACTAAAAATGCTTTGAGCTCTTCCATATAGGGGTGGGCAAATTCTGCTTTCAGTGCCTCGCTCCAGCTCTCATGGATGATCGGATGGGTACTCAAGCGCTTACTTTAGGAGATCGTCTTCGAAAATGACCATTTCATAAATACTGCGCTTGGTCACCAACGATTTTTCAGGGGGAACATTGGAGCTGCTACGCATTCGTGACACCTCTGCACGAAGTTCAGATAGCTCATTTTCCATCATCTCCATTTTGTCTTTGAGACGCATGACGACATCGACACCGGCAAGATTTACCCCAAGCTCGCGCGTCAGACGAAGGATTGTTTTGATCTTTTCGATATCGCGCTGTGAGTAGAGGCGAATACGCCCGTCAGAACGCGAAGGGGCGATCAAATTTTCCCGTTCATATTGACGAAGGGTCTGAGGATGAATATCCAAAATCTTGGCAACAATACTGATCATATAAACCGGTTCGTCAAAATGGTGCATACCCTACTCCTGCGGCAATGATTTTTTCATTTGTTCAACTAAATCCGAATCGATTTTATCAACGGCAGGCAGTACGATGTTTGCTTTCAAATACAAATCACCGCGAACGTTTGTCGCTCTGTTCAATGCCCCCATCTCTTTGAGACGGAAACGCTGACCGTTTTTGGTATTTTCAGGCACCTTTAGCGTCACCTCTTTTTCCAATGTCTGGATAGCGACTTTACCGCCGAAAAGTGCGGCATAGAGAGGAACATTAAACGTTTTGACGAGGTTGTCTCCCTCACGCTCATATTCAGGGTTAGCGGCCACATCGATTCGTAAATACAAATCACCCGCTTGATTTCCGGCACGTTTCCCTTTGCCTCGAACACGGAGTTTTTCACCGCTTTTAATACCGGCAGGGATTTTGATGTCGAAGCTCTCACCGGAGAGGCTGATGGAGTGTTTCCCGCCGAGTACCGCTACCACAAACGGAACGGTTACATTGGCATCGATATCGAGGTTCATCCCACCTCCAAAACCGCCTCCGCCGAATCCTCCGCCGCCAAACCCGCCGAAACCGCCTCCACCGAAACCACCGCCGCCTTGACCGAAGATGTTACGGAGGATATCGTCCAAATCGACATTTCCCCCCTGCCCTCGTGCGAAATCATGGAAGTTTTGACCGCCGAACATCGAATCCCCGTATTGATCGTATTTTGAGCGTTTCTCTTTATCGCTGAGGACTTCATATGCCGCATTGATCTCTTTGAATTTCTCTTCCGCTTTAGGGTCTTTATTCACATCGGGGTGATACTGACGGGCGAGTTTTCGGTACGCTTTTTTAATCTCGGCTTCGCTGGCACCGGGAGCAACTTCGAGAGTAGTGTATAAACTTTTAGACATAGTAGTATCCTGTTCAAATCATAGTTAATTATTTATCAAAAATTATAACAGAATAGTTGAGTCAAAGTCAATCAAGGTTAAAAAGAGGAGTTCGTAAGGCAGGGGAAAAGGGGGGATTTAGAATTGCGCCGATATGACGCAACTATTCTTAGTGTAAAAAGTGACGAACACCCGTAAAATAAAGCGACATCCCATGCTCATCCGCCGCCGCGATCACTTCCTCATCACGTACCGATCCGCCCGGTTGGATAACCGTTTTAACCCCCGCACCCGCCGCCGCGTCGATAGAGTCACGGAATGGGAAGAACGCTTCAGAGGCTAACGCCGAACCGCTTACATCCAGCCCCATCTCTTCGGCTTTACGCAATGCACAGCGCGCCGCATCGACACGTGAGGTCATCCCCATACCAACGGCTACCATTGCCGCGTCTTTGACGTAGACGACACAGTTTGACTTAGTGAGAGATGCTACTTTGTAGGCAATCTCCGCATCTTTCATTGCGGCATCACTCGCAACATGCTTGGTGACAAGTTTTGCATTAGCGACTTCCTCGTGAGTTACACGGTCAGCGTCTTGGAATACGAATCCGCCGTCGATGTGTTTGAAATCGATTGCGTCGTTGCTGAGAGAGATACGATCACTGCCGTACTCGAAAAGTTTGAGACGTTTTTTCGGCTCGAACACGGCGCGTGCTTCATCGTCGATAGACCCTGCGATAATCACTTCGAGAAACATCTCGTTCATCTTTTCAGCAAGCTCTTTGGTCACGACACCGTTTACCGCAACGACACCGCCGAACGCGGAGATCGGATCGCATTTGAGCGCTTCGGTATAGGCATCAAGGAGGTTTTCACGAATCGCAAAACCGCATGGATTACCGTGTTTGACGATACAGATCGCATTCTCATCCCCGAATGCCGCCGCGATTTTCACCGCACCGCTGATATCGGTGAGGTTATTGAAACTCGCTTCCCCTTTGAGGGTTTTGAAGTTTTTGCTGAAGAACGTATCAAACTCATACAAACCGCCCTTTTGGTGCGGGTTTTCGCCGTAACGGGTATCCATCACTTTGTTTCCGACAATGAACTGTTTAGACCCCATCCCGTTGTTGAAGCGTTTGTTCATGTAGTTGGCGATCATAGAATCATACGCCGCAGTGTGCTCATACGCTTTGATCATCAGATTACGGCGGAATTCAACCGTGTTTTCACCCTTTGCAATCGCGTTAAGAACGAGGGAATAATCCGATGGATCGGTAAGGATAATAACACTGTCAAAGTTTTTCGCCGCAGAGCGTACCATTGCAGGACCGCCGATGTCGATGTTTTCGATGATCTCTTCGAAATCGTCGGTTTTCTCAATCGTCGCTTTAAACGGATAGAGGTTTACACATACCAAATCAATCGCTTCAACGCCGAGTTCTACCGCTTGATCGAGGTGGGATTGTTTGTCACGTCGGTGTAAAATACCGCCGTGGATGTACGGGTTTAGGGTTTTAACACGCCCTTCGAAACACTCAGGGAATTTGGTCACCTCATCGATCTCGATCGCACTTACACCCGCATCGGTGAGCATTTTGTACGTTCCGCCCGTAGAGATGATTTGATACTCCAAACCGATAAGAGATTTGGCAAATTCAACGATGTTGCTTTTATCGCTGACACTGAGCAATGCACGCTTCATGCAGTTCCTTTGATTGGGTCGTATGCCCATAAATTAATGGTGGAATTGTAGCAAATAGTGGTTTAGGGGAAGGTAAATTGAGATAAAATTCTTCTATGAAACCCTATGCTCACCCTTTCCCTCCACTCCTCGACCACAATACCCAAATCCTGTTCCTCGGCAGTTTCCCCAGTATCGCCTCATTCGAACACGCCTTTTACTATGCCCATCCGCGCAACGCATTTTGGCCGATACTCGAAGAAATTTTTGATGTGCATTTGGAGAGTAATGAGGCAAAAAAACTATTTTGTCTCGAAAAAAGGATCGGATTATGGGACGTTATCGGCTCATGCGAGCGGAGCAATTCGAGCGATACGAATCTGAAAAACTGTATCCCGAATGATTTTGAAACGTTGTTAAATGACTATCAAAATATCCAAGTCCTCGCCTTTACGGGGAAAAAAAGCCATGATTTGTTTTTGAAGTATTTTAAAGATTTGAGAGTAGAGAAAGTGTTGCTCCCCTCCACTTCACCGGCTCATGCCGCGATGACGCGTGAAGAAAAAACGAAAATTTACAAAGAATTTTTAGAAAAGCATTTAACTCTCTAATACCTGCTCAAAGATATTCTTCGCCGTCTTCCAGCGATCACCCTTGGCATTCATCATCACAATCACACAATCTTTACCGTCTTTTTTTGCCCGTGCGATCAAACACGGTCCCGCTTTGGCGGTGTAGCCCGTCTTGATCCCGACAGCGTACTGGTAACGGTTCAAAAGACGGTTATGGGTGTAGGCGTAAAATTCGCGATTTTTATTGAGAGCACGGTAGCGGTGTTCGTTCATTTTGCTGATTTCATTAAACTTGCGATTTTTTATCGCATATTCCGCCATTTTCAGAAGATCTTTAGGGGTCGAGTAGTGACCTTTGGTATCGTACCCGCACGGGTTAGTGAAGTGTGTGGCGTTCATCCCGATCGCTCTGGCTTTGGCGTTCATCATCTCGACAAAATGCTCTTCACTCCCCCCAACCGTGATCGCAATTGCTTTGGCCGCATCGTTGTCGGACTTGATCATCGCCGCCTTGATCAAATCTTCCAAAACGATCACATCACCTCGACGATACCCCGCAATCGTCGGTTCAACCTTCGTCATCTCACGAGTGATGGTAATCGGCTCCCCCAATTTACCTCGCTCAATTGCCAACATCACTGTCATCACTTTCGTCAAACTGGCCGGCTGAACCTCTTTAAACGGTTCTTTCGAATAAAGGATCTGTTTAGAGGTCATATCTTTAACTAGCAACGCTTCCACTTCGAGTTTATTAAGTTCATTTTTATCGATCTGAGCGAAGAGAGTAACCGAAAGCCCCAAGAGAAATGCGCATAAATGTTTTACCATGACTAAAATCCTTAAAAAAATGTTTGTAGTTACCCTAAAAAGCAAACACTATGCCACCTAGAGAGAAACGGTGCTGCACCATTAAAAAAATTGTAAAAAAATCACTAAAAACGTGGATTAAGATTTTATAGAATGCGTTATAATAGAGAATGCAAAGTGTAACTCCCGCATCTCTTATCATAACAGAAGAAGCCTCTCGTACCCGTATTCAGTGCAGCGGTGCGTGGACGATTGAACACCTCTTATCTGTGAGCGATCAACTTGAAACACTTAACCCGCGTTCAAACATTCTCTGGGATCTGAGCGGTATATCCGCCATAGATTCATCGGGAGTTGCATTGTGGCAGCTCATGTGCCGTACATTCACTCAACAAGGGTACATCTGTGAAACGATCGGTGAAGGAGAGGAACATTCCCGCCTTTTCCGTCTTCTCTATTCAAAACCGCCTCAAGAGGCTCCCCTCCCCTCCTCTCTTTCGTGGCTCTATCAGCTGGGAAGTGAGACCCATCGAACTTTTTTAGGAATCGTAAATTTTTTATCCTTTTTAGGCGAAGCATTTGTTTTGCTGTTTTATACCCTTAAACATCCGAGTCTCATCCGTTATCGCTCCATCGGGGCTCATATAGTGGAGACAGGGGCACGCGCCCTCCCTATTATCGCCATCAGTTCATTTTTAATCGGTGTTGTCGTGGCCTATCAGAGTGTCGTCCAGCTTCAAAAATTCGGTGCCGATATTTTTATCGTCGATATGATCGGCATCTCACTTACCCGTGAACTTGCCCCTTTAATCACCGCTATCGTTGTCGCCGGACGGAGCGGTTCAGCATTTACCGCCCAAATAGGTGCCATGAAAATGACGCAAGAGATCGATGCTATGAAAACGATGGGGTTTGACCCTTTTATCTTTTTAGTCTGGCCAAGGGTTCTGGCATTAATGATTATAATGCCTCTGTTGATTTTTTTCGCCGACATGGTGGGGATTTTCGGAGGAATGGTGATCGCACAGGTACACTCTAATCTAAGTTTCGCTGAATTTATCAATCGATTGCAAGGGGCACTGACACTCAAGCACTACCTCATCGGTATAATCAAAGGGCCGTTTTTCGCCTTTTTGATCGCTTTTGTGAGTACCTACCGAGGATTTCAAGTTTCAATGAATACAGAGAGCATCGGACGCTACACGACCAAAAGTGTCGTAAATGCCATCTTCCTCGTTATCGCCTGCGATGCAATCTTTTCCGTTTTACTGACGGAGCTGAAACTGTGAAACACTCTATCATCGAAGTTCGTGATGTCGTGACTGTATTCGGAGACAACCTGATCCATGATCATGTCAGCTGCACCGTACGTCAAAATGAGATCTATGCCCTGTTGGGGGGAAGCGGATCGGGTAAATCAACTCTAATGCGGGAAATGATCCTCCTAGAACGTCCTCAAAGCGGCACCATCCATGTGCTGGGGCACGATCTCTCTTCCCTCACACCGCTCGAAGCAGCTGGGTTACGCCGTTCATGGGGAGTGTTGTTTCAATCGGGTGCCCTCTACTCCTCTCTCACCGTCGGGGAGAATATTGCTCTGCTTTACAACGAATACACCGATCTCTCTCCCAAACTCGTTGATGAATTAATCCAACTTAAAATCAACCTTGTGGGACTTCCCCCCCATGCCAAACATCTCTACCCCTCGCAGCTCAGCGGCGGGATGGTTAAACGGGCGGCTCTCGCCCGTGCTCTCGCTCTTGATCCGAAACTCCTTTTCTTGGATGAACCCACTTCGGGTCTTGATCCCCTGAGTTCCCGTCAATTTGATATACTAATTGAACAATTACGTGATCTTTTAGGTCTTACTATCATTATGGTGACCCATGATTTGGATACAATTCATCATATTGTGGACCGATTTACGTTATTGGGGGAGAAAAAAGCGATTGCGGAGGGGAGCCTCGAAGAGGTTCTCGCGGTCGATCATCCGATTGTCGATTATTTTTTTCAAAAGGGATCGTATGGAATCACGTGTTAACTATACCGCAATGGGTGTCTTCATTGTCCTCTTTACCGTCGCCCTCGTCGCCTTTGCTTTTTGGCTGGGCAAATATAATCAAGATGAGCAGCAATACCGCCGCTATAAAGTTTTCATTACCGAATCGATCTCAGGACTTGCCCCCGAAGCATCCGTTAAATTCCACGGTGTAGATGTAGGAAAAGTCGAAACCATCCGAATTAACCCTCACAATAGCGAAGAGGTTGAGTTAACTCTGAAAATCAAAAAAGAGACCCCGATTAAAACCGATTCCAATGCACTGCTCAAATTTTACGGCATCACAGGGCTAGCTTTTATCGAAATTGCCGGAGGTTCTAGACATGCACCACTCCTTTCTAACGGAAACGGCACCATTTCAACCATCCCCTCCAGCCCCTCTTTAATTACGCGTCTCGATGAATCACTCAGTGATGTGGCATCCAAACTCTCCCGCACACTTGATCGTGCCGATCGCCTTTTCAGTGATAAAAATGTTGAAAATGTTGAGCAATCGCTGGAACATTTACGCTCATTAACGGCTCAAATCGACGGCTATCAAGGGGAGATCAAAGCCTTATTGGAACAAAGTATCGCACTGGAACACAATGCCTCCAACTCACTCCAAGAGATGAGCGATGCTGCTATCAGCGTCAAAAGCGCTTCGGGCAATTTCAATACTCTTGTTCAGACTAAAATGGCAACAACCCTCGAATCCCTTGAAGCTACCTCAAAAGAGAGCCATATCCTGATCAAAAAACTCGAAGCAAGTGTAGATCGGGGGGATTATAACCTGCGTGATATTGCCGCCCCCTCAAGCGGTGAACTCTCTACCCTCTTAGAGCAAACCCGCTCACTCACGAGCGAGATGGAAATGACATTGCGCTCGCTCAAAGAGAGCCCTTCGGATTTATTGTTCAAAAAATCAACCCCGAAACCCGGCCCAGGAGAGTAATCTATGCGACACTATCCCCTTTATTTCGTAGCCCTTATCCTGTTGGGGTGCTCCGGTAAAACACCCGCAATCAATGAGTACACCCTCCTATCTCCCCAAAAGATCGAAAGCCAAAGTACCCCCCGCTCATCTAAAAGTCTCACTGTTACTTCAGGGAAAGCGATCGGATCACTCTCCACAAAAAATATTATCTATCTTCTTGAAAACGGAGAAACCGCCCCTTATCTCTACAGCCGCTGGAGCGATACCCCTAGTGCTTTGATACAACGCGCACTCCTCACATCACTCTATGAGCATGCTTTATTTTCATCACTTTCTCCCTCTAGTTCATCTGTTCAATCCGATTGGGTACTCGAATCAGATTTGAATGCCTTCTACCACCGCTTTTCAAAAGATGCGAGTGACGGATATATCGATATTACCTACCGCCTCATCGATGCACGAACCAAGCGTCCGCTCGCGACAAAACGCTTTACGATCACTTCCCCCTCTCCATCTATGGATGCTAGGGGAGGAGTTGAAGCACTCAAAAAATCAACTTTTGAACTCAACCGCCAATGTATTCTGTGGTTGAGTACACTCATTAAGGAGACAAAATGAACCAAAAAATAGCTATCCTCTGCTCAGGAGGGGATGTATCAGGGATGAACCCTGCCCTCAAACGTTTTGTGGAATACACTTTTGCAAAAGGGATGGAGCCCTATTTTGTCCGTAACGGCTATGAGGGACTCATCGATAATTTCATCACGCCCGCCGACTATCGAGATGTAGCCGGTATCATTACCCGAGGGGGGACAAAAATCGGCTCAGCCCGTTCCATGCGATTTAAAGAGGCATCCTACCGTGCTATTGCCGCTGCGAACCTCCGATCTCATGGTATTGACAAACTTATCGTTTTGGGTGGAGATGGAAGTTTTCGGGGGATGGAGCGATTCTACCACGAGACCGGTATCGCGTTTTGCGGAATCCCCTCAACGATCGATAACGATATCAACGGTACCGATTATTGTCTGGGAGTCGATACCGCTCTGGGGGTCATCAAAGATGCCATCGATCAGATCCGTGATACCGCATCCTCCTTTCATAGAGCATTTGTCATTGAGACAATGGGGCGAGA
>Ga0208373_1004951_pt1 | contig 11457 bp, 10 predicted proteins | sample RifOxyC2_FD_184036 | JGI IMG/M metagenome (GOLD analysis project Ga0208373, IMG submission 184036) | Soil microbial communities from Rifle, Colorado - Rifle Oxygen_injection C2 (SPAdes) | ecosystem: Environmental > Terrestrial > Deep subsurface > Rock core/Sediment | place: Rifle, Colorado... | reverse complement strand
GTCTACTTTATTCACCATCCTGTCCGTGGTCGCCTTTGGCACCGACACTGCCCGCGTCGCCGCCAACATTGTTGTCGGCATCGGCTTCTTGGGCGCCGGCACCATTTTGCACAAAGTAAACCACGTCGAGGGGCTCACCACTGCCGCCGGGCTGTGGGCCGTGGCCGCTGTGGGCATGGCGGTGGGGTTGGGATATTATATTCTAGCCACTGTCACTACGATTTTAGTTTTGCTCGTGCTGATCATTGATGATAAAAAAATGTTGAAGAAGGAGAAAAGGAAATAGGGTGTTTTTTTCTCGTACTGTATAACCTCGTAAAGCGATCTAGTAATAACAGCTCAAATTCTCTATTGACAAATGCTTGTTTGCAGTATATAATAGCATTACAAAAACTTGTACTCCGAACTGTCACCGGAAGGTGGCGTGGCCAGGACAACCGGCATAGGAAACAAGGTTGGAAATAGCCCTTCGGGGTTATTTTTTGTTATTTAAATTTCCACTCGCTAGTTCAGTATTATAAAATTTGTTTCTTAATTTGTTTGGTCACATCTTTATAATTCGGCACGGCCCGACTTACCAAATTCCAAAATTTCTGCGAATGATTAAATTCTCGTAAATGGCATAATTCATGCGCCACGATATATTCTGCCAATTTTTCGGGCAAAAATATAATTTTGTAGTTAAAATTCAAATTTCGTTTTTTCGAACAACTACCCCAACGGGTTTTGTGGTTCTTTATCGCTATTTTCCCAAACGAAAATTTGTATATCTTATTTATCTCCTCAACTTTTGTCCGTACAAACTCTCGCGCTTGTTCCCGATATTTTTTATACTCTCGTCGCCCACCACCAATCCTCACGGTTTTTCCCAATCGCAAAAAATAATCCAACTTGTCCAACACCCAACCCGCCTTTTCTTTTAAAAATTTCTCAATTTTATGTTCACCAAAGTCAACCGGAACAGTGACGATGATGCTCGCATCACAATAGACCGCCACCCGCAGTCGACGCGCTCGCGCACTTTTTTTCACCGTGTACTCAACCTCGCGGTTATGTAGCACTGTTTTCCTCCTCATATTAAAATTTCTTTATAACAATATCCACCAATCGATTAAGGTATTTATGGAAATCGTTCACCTCTAATTTGTCACTATAATCTTTCAGTAACATCTCTTGAATGGCACGCTTTACATCTTTAATAAACTCATCTCGTTTGGACGACTCTTGCCAGCCACTATCCAAAACAGCATCCAATCGCAAGGTTAGTTCTTTGATAAATTCAATAAACACCGGCTCCTTAAAATTCTTAACAAATTCTTCCGATACCACATACAGCCCGTATTCACGCAAATTCAAGCCCAACTCCTCCGCCTCGTTGCCTTTTTTCTTCACATCATTCAATAATTCGTAATATTTTTTAATGCGTTCGGTCAAATCAATCTGGTTTTTCTCAAATTCATTTCTGATCGCCGATAATCGCTCACTAAATCGTTTAAATATCGGGTCGGTGTCAATATTTACCGAAATCTCACGCTTTAACATTTTTTCTAAATTCAATGCCTTTTCTTCATCATCCATTTTTTCCAATTGTTGCAAAGCGTAAATCTCGTTGATTTTTAATTCACGAAAATTTTTAGTAATGCCTTCGTAGTCCACTTTTTCTTGAATTAATTCTTTTAACTTTTGGCCATATTCCGCCAATTCGTGCATACTGTATTCTTCGCCCAAAAATTCTTTGGAAAAAGCCAAGTAGAAACTAGTAATCCATTCAAATTTACGCATGGATTGTTTGAGAAATGGATCCGGAGACAAAATCTCAAAAAACATTTTCAACTTGCCGTAGCGGTCAATGAAAAACTGCTGTTTATCCTCATTGTCCACAAATATCTTCAAACAATAACGCAAATTATCCATAGTCGGATCCTCGGTATTCACATTGGCGAATAGACGCAAAATTTCATCCAGCGTTTCGGTAAACCGCTCTTTAATATGGTCAATATTCAACATCGCGCTATCCACCACGCTCTCATCAAAATCCAAAGCATTCTCTAAATTGCGCGTCATACCGTAATAATCAATAATTTTACCGCAACCCTTGTTTGGATACACGCGATTGGTGCGGGCGATGGCCTGGAGCAAATTATGGTCGCGCAGTGGCTTGTCTAAATACATCACCTGCTCCACCGGCGCGTCAAAACCGGTTAATAGCATATCGCACACCAGCAAAAATTTAAGAGGATTCTGCGGGTCTTTAAACTCATCTATAATTCGCTCGCGCTGGCGTTTGTTAGTATTGTATTCTTTTAAATCATCGGTTTCGCTATTTCTGTCACCTGCCGAGTATACAACGGCCGACCATTCTTTGGGCACAAGTTCGTCCAGTAGTTTTTTGTACTTAGCGGTGACTTCGCGGTCGTAGCAAACAATTTGCGCTTTAAAACCATTGGGTAATACATAGAGCTTGTAATGCTCCACAATATCCATAATAATCGCCCGCATGCGCTTATCTAATTTCACAATCGCTTCTTTCTTGCCATATTTTTTGGACAACATGTCTTTTTGTTTTGGCTCTAATTCTGCAGTTATTTCCTCAAACTGTTTGTCCACTTGTTCCTCATCCACAAAAAACTTGGACAAACGCGCCTCATAAGTAACCGGCAAAGTCGCGCCATCATCTATGGCCTGCTGGATAGAGTAATAATCCAAATATCTTTCGCCGTCCTCGCCAAAGTTGCGATGAGTATTCAAAGTTAAATGATCAATAGGCGTCCCGGTAAATCCAAAGAAAAAAGCATTCTTCATGCTGGCCCGCAAGTTGATAGACGCAAAGCCCTCGTTGCCGCGATGACCCTCGTCGCACAACACCACAATATTTTCGCTCGGATTTTCCACTTTAGCAGGCAAATCGGTAAACTTTTGAATAGTAGAAATAAAAATACCGCGTTCGTCATTAACAATTTTTTGCGCCAAATCGCGTTTGGTTTCCACTCGCACGACATTTTGTCCACCGCAATTCACGAAGGTCTCAAAAATCTGATCGTCTAAATCAATTCTATCCACTAATACAAACACCTTGGGGTTTTTCAATTCGGGCGCAAAGCGGAGTTTCCATGCAGCAAAAAACATGGATAAACTCTTGCCACTTCCTTGGGTGTGCCAAATAAGTCCGCGTTTTTTATCGCCGTCCAAAACCCGTTCAAAAATTTTATTAGTCGCGCGTAATTGCTGATAACGGCAAATCTTTTTAATCGTTCGCTCTTTCGTTTTCTCAAAAACAATAAAATTTTTAATAATATCGAGCAGGCGTTCTTTGTCTAACAAAGCGCGCAAGGTCATTTCTAAATTTTCCTCTTTTGTCTCTACTTCACTTTTCCATTCAGCAAAATATTGTTTGGGGCTATAAGTGACGCCATAAACAGTTTTTAGCCCATCAGTCGCGACATTAAAACAGTTGGGCAAAAATAATTTCCACGCATTGCGTTCATAGCGGCCAATTTGGTCCACCGCGTTTTCGTAATTCACCGACACCGAGGCGGTCGGGCTTTTGGCTTCAATATCTACCACCGGCAAACCATTCAAAAACACCAAAATATCCGGTCGAATATTTTCGCTGTTACCTTCAAAATAAAACTGATTAGAAACAACAAATTGATTATTTAATAAATTATCAAAATCAACGACGCGATAATTAATCGTTCGTTTGGTCGCCAAATCCACAATATCCACACCATTTCTAAACAAATTCAAAAATCCTTCATTGGTGTCAATCTTTTTAACCTCGCGCACAATATTATACGCCTCGTCATCGTCAATATTATTTATGCGCTTAATCGCGGCCAACAAAAGCGGCGAAACAATATATTCATTCTCAAATTCCCGCAACTGCGTAAATTCTTGCGGTGGAATATATTCGTATCCGAGCCCACCCGCACTACCATCCTGCGTTACTTGCTTTTTGTCATCCTGAGTCGGAGCGAAGGATCTGTCACCACACAAAAACTCAATAATATAATTTTCCACGGTGTATTGTTCGTTGAATTTCATAAAACTATTTTTTTAGTTTGCCAACTTTTTTCAAACTCTTTTTCTCGTCGGATATTAACTTTCTTTCCATTTTCTTTATATCTTCTTCGGCCGGTAAATTTTCCGGATAAATTCCTCTGCCAACCAGCGTATGCCGGACACTTTGATTATTGGTAACATGTTCGTCGGATATTTGATCCTCGGTACTTAAGGCGTTTTGTTTGGTATTAAATATGGTAATTTCCGTTGCAAAATCTTTCGCTTTCAAGATAATGGTTGGCTGAAAATCCGCCAACACCCGACTATTTGGCACGCCCAACCGCTGTTTCATTTCTTGCGTAGTATAACCAAATAGCGCCTTGTCTCCCTTACTTCTGATTAAAGCAAAATTTTTATTACTGCCGGTCTGTTGAAAAATAACACGAGACAATTCTTTCTCTGTTTCCGTTAATTTGTGTCTGGCCCCCAATCTTTCAAAATCCCGTATTCTTTTTTCTATAATCTCAAATTTTCTGGTCTGAACCGCGAAATATGTTTGAGCAAAAGCAATCTGTTCTTTGCCGGGGTCGCCGTTTTGCGCTATTAAATAACACGCGTATCTGGTTAACATTACATCAGGAACCTCTTTTTCCGCAGTTTTAGGCATTTTTATCGTTTTGTTGATATCAACAAAATGATCAGAAATGGCCTGTTTTGTCATTTTGCAGGCTGTTTTTGCCTTGGAGACAACATTCAAAAAATTCCGCCAATCCGTATATCCTAATAAATTTTGTAAATCACGCGCGAACCAGAACTCAACCCCATTTTCCGTGGTATTTACATACGATTCAAAATTTTTGGTTAATGATTGGATAATTTGGTGTTCCATATTATTTTGATTTTTAAATTTAACAATTTTTCGGCTTAATAAATTTTTTATCCGTCATTTTTATGTCAATTATCCGATCAAACCGAAATTTTCTGGACTCATGGCGATTATGGCAATATCCCTCGCCATACGGCGCGCTGGATTTATACGGGTCAACTAACCGTTCTGACACGCCAGACGTGGTAGAATCATAAATTATCTTGACAGACAATTTTTTACGCACGGCATCTTTCCAAATCTCATAATACTCAATATTGTAATCAACCGACGCTCTTCTAAAATCGTCCTCGCCATAATCATAATCAATATCGCCTGAATCTTGCCCATATTTTCTCTCATAACTCTCCAACGCCCAATCGGCGTAATCATTTCCCAAACGCAAGGCGCGGTTTTGAACAATTTTGCGCTGGCTATCTGTCAATAACGCGCCCGATTTTGTTGTTAGTGCATCGATTCGTTTTCCTTCATGCTCGCCCCACTCGGTCGCGCCATACATTTTTTTAAACAAACACCAAGATAAGTGCTGGTACATCGCGTCCGTCCAGTTGGCGTATTGTTCAGTGGTCATAAATAAATTAAAAAGGAATATCCGCGATGGCGGTATTTTCTTTTTCGAGGATAATCCACTCTGTATCTTTGTCTAACTTATAAGATGAGAGATAATTATTTTTCATGCTCTCAGGATCGTCGGTAGATATAAATTTTTCTGGCAATGATAATATGGCCAATTCAACTATCGCCACACAATCCCAAGCAACAAGTTTATAGAAATTTGGATTATCAACCGGAATGGCATACTGATCTGTATGACGAATGTTGAATATCTGGTTTGATAAATCTTTCGCGTTCTTAACTGTTGTACTTAATAAGTCAGCTAACACCTCAACATGTTTATCATCCGTCCACTTTAACGCCACTTCTTTGCATAAATTTTCGCAATACTTTTTGGTATCACCCTGTTCTTTGTCGCTACTAAAAACCATCTGCAATAAGCCGGCACCAACTTGCGCCATAACCTGATAATTTGGATTCTGATTATTAACAGCGTAAAACTCCTCCAACTTATTTTTTAATAGATTAGATTTGATAAAAGGCAAAACCGATCTGAGTCCCGTCGTGTCTTTTTTATACAACATCCATTTGTGAATAACAAATGGCATATTTTCCTCTCTAAATATCCGAACAATTCTATTGACAAAATCTTCTCGTTTGTCATTTTTACAAAATATAATCAACAACTCCAATAAATCAAACAATTGCTTATCAGAAAAAAGACCCAAAAAAGAGATGCTGCTTGTATTAATATTTTGTGTAATATCGTAGCCAATTTCACGCATGCCCAAATCCTTCAGCGAGTCATCTTGTAAACAAAAAATTTTGTCATTCTTATCATACAATAATAAAAACCTTTCAATATAATCGCCATTTTCTATTATATATTTAATTTCTTTTTGCAATCGAACGGCAACATTGCTTTCAACAATATTTTCTCCTAATTGTTTGTAACGCTTTGAGAATAACTCCATATTTTTAACTTATTATTTTATGACCACTCAACAAATCAGCCATCAGGCCTTTTTTAAGTTGAGTGAGATTATATTTAATTTTTTTATAAACAGAAATTTTATCATCTAAAATTAACAAAATTTTGGAACAATATTTTTGCTCCTCTATCTTTGGAAGCGACAACTTCAAATTAAGCAATAATTTTATTGTCAGAAATTTCGTACTGGTGCCAACAGATTTTTTCCTCAAATCGTCTAGCTTCCATTCCAAAAAATTTTTAAGATATAAATAATCCGTTTTTGTCTTATCCCTAACAGTAATTACATAGGTGCGCTGGTAAGCATCAAATTTACCTTTATAATACTTAACCGAATATATGCCGGCCGCATTATTGCCAGCCAATAATATCGCCTCGCAATCAAATGAATATTTATTTATTCTAAAGGTTTCTTGTGAACAGGTAAAAAATGGATACACCCCACCCAGCTCTGCTTGGTTGGAATTTAGTTTCCCTGTTACAAAATTACAAACCTCTCCTAATTTAAAATCTTTTCTGCCCTTAATTTCCAAATTAAAAAATCTGCACATTAAACCGGTTTTAATACTTTCGGAATTACTAATTATTTTCTCAACTTTCTCAATATCCTCATCCACCGCCCCCAAAATCTCCGCAATTTTGTTTTGGGTGGTGAGGGGTGGGAGCAAAATTTTGAATTTCGGTACTTCTTTAACCTGTAAATGCAACACGGTAGAGCCGCTGGAAATGTTGCGCATGAATTGCCTAACTTTATCTTGCAGTAAATAATAGTAAATAAATTTTTTATTGGTCAAATTTTCGTTAATATCCAAAGCCGAGACATCCATAGACATCAACATCTTTTTATCGGTAATATTTGGCACAAATAAAGGCGCTCCGATTACATCGCCAGCTCTGGTCAAATCGGTATTGGCTATAATCAAATCGCCACCGTTCACCAAATCTTCTTCTGAATATTGCCCTTTGTAATATTTTATTCCGGCTTTATTAAAACCACCGCCCTTGGCAATACATTTTAAATTAATAAAAACCAAACCATTGGTCTCGTCGCCATAATCCAAACTTTTATAGGTGAGCCCTTTTCTGATTTTTATCACTTCGCCAAGATTGACTTCTCTCCACCCTTCCGGAATTTCTTGCCCCGCCTTTATGGCGGCGGTTGTTTTTTGTTTTGGCATAATTATCTAATAACTGACCCAAGAAATACAGGTAATACTAAACCTAAAATTGCAAAACATAACCCTGCCACAAAAGTAACAATGGATATGCGTTGCACTTGACTAAACCACCTTTCCTTTTTTCTCATTTCATCAAGCACTGCAGCCATTTCTGGATTAAATTTATCCGCCACCTCACCCATTGATTTTCTGGCCAACAAACCACCCATCGCATTTTCAAAAACCTTTTGTCTTTTATTTACATTATTTATATTCTCATTGGCGACCACCCAAGTGAACCAAAAAGACAATATAATTGAAGCGCCACCCAAGATAAAGGACGCACACAACCAATACAATTGATAATTTTGATACATAGCACCAAGAAACGCACAGACACCTAAGTTGAACACAATCAGTTCTTTAGGCAAATGAAATGTTTTGATCTCCGCCCAGTGCTCGGCCGAATCGGCGCAGTATTTTTTACCGGCCTGCATGTTTTCGACAAATTTATCAAAAACTTCTTCTGGCGAACGACCAAAAGCATACTCTTTTGATTGATTTTCTGTATTATTTATCATATATTACGACTTATCCACAGGGGTTAACAAGTATTGACAAAAAGTCATTTTTTGGGTATACTGGGATTGTAGGTTAGTAATAACCTCAAGAATTCTATAGCTTAGGGGCTCCGCAAGGGGTCCTTTTGGCATTTTAGATCTGGTTTACCCAGCAAATAAATTCCCGAATTTTTTGAATATCAAATATTAGTAGACCCTTTGTTTGTAAATCATTCAACTCCTTTGAAACCTTTCTGACAGTAGCAAACAGGACAACTTTCTTGCCGGCGGATAATAATTTAGTGACCACATCGGCAAAATCACTATCCCCGCTCCATAAAATAAAAGTGTCAATTGTACCGTGCTCAAAATCCAACATCATTGTTGTCCCTATCTCTACATCAAAATTACATTTTCTATCTTCTAAATAATACATTCCGCCAGTATTCATTTCTTTGAATTTTTTGTTCAGATATTCAACGGTCTCTAAATTATATTTTAATAGCAAACACTTACGAATAAATTGTTCTAACAAATCAGGCGAGTTTGGTTTAATACTGGTGAAGTCAATTGATTTTTTCATTATCTTTACCGGTTTAGAAATAAAACCAGCCTTAAATATTTTAAGTTTTTCTTTTCCGGCTTTCTCTGATTTTGCATCACCTGCCAAAATCCCATCAAAAAATTTAACTGTCTTTATATTATCAAAAGAGCTCAAAAAAGTTTTTAGTCGCTGTAAATCTATATTCCACCCCAATTTTGTCGCCCATGGGCGTACATTGGCATAATCAATATAAACACCAACATTGCTTTGAAATATCTGCTCAAGCGCGACTATATTTTGAGCGAACTTTTTACTCAAACCATCCAACCGTTCACTTTTTGGCTTAAACATAAAATTTGATAAAAAATATTTAGTATTTCAACTCTTTGATATACCCCTCTACTTTTTTGTCTATTTCTTCGCGTTCTTTTTCTAATTGTTTTAATTCTTGCCAAACGGCGGACACATCAATTATTTCTTCCTCTTCCGAATTGTCTACAAAACGACGGACATTGAGGTTGTATTCGTTTTCATCGGAAATCTCCTTGACATCCACCACGCGTGCGTATTTTTCTACATCTTTAAAATCATCGTAAGCGCGAACGATTTTGTCTGTATCTTGTTTGCGCAAAATATTTTGTTTTTTGTTGTCCAAATAATCATTCTCAGCATTGATAAACAAAATTTTGTTTTTGCGATTGGCTGGTTTATTTTTGTTGAAAATAATAAAACATACCGGAATGCTAACTGTATAGAATAATTTAGATGGCATGCCAATAACGGCTTCAATCAAGTCATTTTTGATCATTTGCTCGCGGATACGACCCTCGCTACCACCGCGGAACAATACACCGTGCGGAGCCACCACTCCGGCTCGGCCGTTGGCGTTAAGTGATTTGATGATATGTAAAATAAAGGCATAATCGGCATTGCTGGTCGGAGGCATATCATATCCTTCCAACCGTCCATATTTATTGGTCGCAAAAATTTCATGCGCCCATTCTTTGATTGAGTACGGAAAATTGGTGACGCAAATATCAAATTTTTTAAGCGCGCCAAACTCATCCAAAAATTGCGGATTAGACAAAGTATCACCACGGCGAATGTCGGCGCTATCCAACCCGTGTAAAAACATGTTTATTTTGGCGATGGAAAAAGTGCTCAAATTTATTTCCTGACCGTATAGATAAAGTTTGCGCGCGCTGGCCTCACCGGCCTTTTCTTTCAGATAACTATACGCCTCTAATAAAAACCCGGCCGAACCGGCGCAGGGATCATAGATATGATCTTTTTCGTGTGGTTTTAATATGTTGATTATTACTTTTTCCACTTCGCGGGGCGTATAAAATTCTCCGCCTTTTTGGCCGGCTCCGGCAGCGAATTGTTTGATAAGGTATTCGTAAGCATCGCCAAGCAAATCGGAACTGATATAATTGGTGCCAAAATTATACTGGGAAAAATGATTAATGAGATGTTGCAAAACATCATTCGGAAATTTATCTTTATTGGCAAAATCTAAATCATCAAAAATTTTGTCTAATTTGGGACTGTTGGCGTTGGTTAGTTTGTCAAAAATTTCATTTAATTTTTTACCAATATTTTCCGCTTGTTCGGCGATTACTTGCCAGCGACAATCCTTGGGAACTTGAAAACGATGGTTGTAATCGGCGACAGCCAAATTTTTATCTTTAAACTTTTCCATGGTGGCATTATATTCTTCATCCCAAATATCGCTAATGCGTTTATAAAACAATAAACCGAAAATATATTTTTTATAATCACCACTCTCAATTTTACCGCGTAAAATGTCAGCGCTCTTCCAAAGAAATTTTTCCAGTTGGGGCAGAGTGAGTTGGCTGCCCATTTTGTGCATTATGGCTTCTACATCTTCCGGACGATAACGACGATCTTGGCGCTTGCCAACACGCAAAGGTACTAAAATGCCGTCCTTTTCCCAATTCCGCAGAGTATCGGGGTGGACGGCAAACATTTCGGATACCTCTTTTATCGAGAGGTATTTTGATTCATTGTCATTTTGAGTGTTTTTAGGCATATGTTGTGGATGGTTAGGAATAAATACAGAATATCACATTATTAACTATTTGTCAAATTCAACACTATTTTGGCTATAATAAGCATAAAACACGGGTTTGGACTTATGTTTTGTTTTCAGATGTTTTCATAGGTTAGATATTGTGATATACTGGTAATTGGGAGTTCCACTGCGCGCGCACGGGCGGGTGGGGCAAGTGCAAATCAGTTAGGTGGCGCATTCGCGACAGCGAATACGAAACAACACCCCCCCGGCGGGAAAGTGGCCCAGCCACCGCCCCGCAGGGCTACGGCGGGTAAACGGGCGGGCGCGAGGGTGGGCAAAAATTCCCTCCCCTTAAACCCCTTCCTTTTTGCCCACCCGTGTAATAGATTGTTTTTTACCTTTGGCGGGGTAGTAGGGGCAAAAAGCCCCTACACCATAGACCCCCTTAATAATTTCGCTCAAAAAAGGTTCTAACTTTTTCATAAATACAGCTCAAATTAAAATATCCCGAGACGATCGGGATATTTTAATTTGAGCGGGTGAAGGGAATCGAACCCTCATCTCAACCTTGGCAAGGTCGTATACTAACCATTGTACTACACCCGCATTTTGTGTTTACATTCTACCTAAACATTCGACCTATGTCAAGAGCCATTTTATAGTTGCGCTTTCCCGCCTTTTCCAGTAAAATACCCCCGCATATGCCCGAAACCAAAAATAAAAT
>Ga0208373_1004949_pt1 | contig 11459 bp, 17 predicted proteins | sample RifOxyC2_FD_184036 | JGI IMG/M metagenome (GOLD analysis project Ga0208373, IMG submission 184036) | Soil microbial communities from Rifle, Colorado - Rifle Oxygen_injection C2 (SPAdes) | ecosystem: Environmental > Terrestrial > Deep subsurface > Rock core/Sediment | place: Rifle, Colorado... | reverse complement strand
AACTTGTGTTATTTCTCATTTAGGGATTTGACCTCCTTTCAACTAATTGAGGCAACAAATCCCTCTAATATTTAGAATTAACTGGCGAAGTCAAGATATGAGTAAATTCTGCTAAATCGAACTCATAAAGAAATAGTTGTTCACTTCTTATTGAGATACCTCTCTTAGCACTGGAGTCTCTGGGATGAACCTCCCCCGTACAATAATAAACCTCAAAAGAACGATTTTTAAGGTAATATCCCTTATCAAAATGTGTCATATCATTTCATGATTTTTAAATATATATAAATTTTGATGGAGAAGTCGACCCACTTGTTGGTTCCAGGAGAAGAACTGGTTCAGAAGTTAATACTTTTTGCTCTCCATCCATTATCTTAACAATAAACTCTTGATAATCTTCATAATTCAATATTGGAATTTTATTTCTATAATCTTGAATATTTTTTATTCTTTCAAAATTAAATCTGCGACAAAATTCAGTATTCTCATTTCTTCGGATATTATCTAGCAGAATATTTCGTTGTGTCTTTTCTATATTTTCCAATGCGGAGCTAAACGCAAGACTTTCTTCTAGGCATGTTTCTTTGAACATTTCATTTAATCTATGATAATTTGGCATTCAAAAGCAATTAATAATGCCTTTTTAAGCGTTTGTTTTTATTCTTCTAGTTCAGAGGATAATCTGTTTTTTCATCAATCCCAAGTACTCAATTATTTTTTCAAAAGAATATCTCTTCCCTATTGAGCCCCTATTTTAATATTGATGTACTGTGTTTATATCTTCCATATTGTAAAGAGTGAAAACACTTGTTTTTCTCATGTCTTTAACTAAATCGCAAAAACAAAAATGGCAAAAACTGTCGAAGTCTCTCTCGAAGCATACGGCGATCAAAAGCTTACATGCAATTTCGAGGAAGAATTTCTAAAGGGAAAGAATTTTAATGACGTTGCTGAAATGGTTCTTAGCAAAAATTGGAGAGGTAATGATGCTAGGACTGCTTCAATCATAAGAAAGCAAATGTCTGCCTCTGGGGGTTATGTACACAGAGTCGCAGAAGGCGCTACAGGCAACACTCCAATAAGATTCAATCCAGTTGATCCAAGCAGAAAGGTTACTGACTATGCAGAAACAATCTCGCCTGACAAGGAACAACTAAGATTTGAAATTCTAGGAAGACATAGAGTCGGGTATAGTTAAAATGATTCCCGAAACGGATTTCCACAAAAGAGGAAATCTTATGTTCGCCCTAATTGAAGGTAGATATTACACTGCCTCCAACTCTGCTGATGCTGAGAAGGATTTTCTTTCTCTTTGCGGATTAAGGTTCCCACTATTCAAAGGTAGAACCCTTGCTGATGAAGAAAAATCATATGTTAAAAGAAATATCATTGCTCTAGGAAAAAGAAAAGAGGAATTGGAAGTTGAGATGGCCTCTTCCACAAGCAAATCAGACGTAAATCAAAGATTCCTTCTTGCAGGAGATATCAATTACTTTCTAAAAAATATCTGCCTTCCCCTAAATAAACATCTAAGTGTAAGGCCCTATCAATATCAAAAGATAGATCCAAGCTTTGAAATTATAAATCTGGAAGAAGAAATCCCTCCAATATTCCCGAAACTTATTGAAAGAGATTATGCAGTTCTAAATGGAAGACTTTATCAAATTAATGAAAATAAAGAACCTTTTCTATTGGATGTAGACGGAAAAAGATACATGTCATCTGCAAGTCAGTTTACCGTTGATGACATAGAAACAAAGTACAATCAGGAAATGGACTCAGAATTAAGAAAAATCGCAATGAAAAGTTCAGATAAAATAAAAAGACTTGGAGAGGCACTTTGGAATATAGAAATGGAAAACGAGCAGTTAATTCAAGATTTAAAAATTTCTAAGTATCCCTACTGCTATGAGCACGGAGAATTAGGATTTGATATTTCATCAAGAGTAGTATATTGTCTAATGCCTCCTCATTCAAATGCAAACACTGGAAGAAGCTATGGATATGGACAATCCGCGGGGACATTACCTCTATCAAATAAAGTTCTAGGGACTTCCCCTAAATTTGCAGAGAGGGAAAATGCAAACTATGCATTTTCAATCAACTCAGGTTCAGTATGCACCGGAGATCTTACCCTCGATGGAGATACTCTTGAAGATAAAATGATATTTTTAAAAAAATTCGCCCTGGAGGTAGCAGACAATGGTGCTTTCTACATCGCTCCGGCAAGTAGTGATGACTCATCAAGTTATAGTTAATCAAAATGGCAGAAGAAAATCAATTTAAAGAAATAGAAGAGCTGACCCATGGTTTTAAGGGAATTCCAATTACAGATTATGCTCTTGAAAAAATGAAAACATATGCAGAGCTCGCAGGAAGCAGTGAAATATATGGTTTCCCTGTCTGCCAGAGAAGAAATAAGTCAAGAATAATAGAAGACGCAATCCTTGCAATAAATCAGGAAGCCTCTGGAGCAAGCGCAGGTTTGAGCGGCACAGCGGCTGGAGAATCAAAAGATGAACTTAAAAGACTTGGATTAGTCCCAATAGGATTTTGGCACAGTCACGGAAATTTTGACACCTGGCACTCTTCAACAGACGATGGAAACCTTGATACCTACATGGAGGCCCTTGCCGCAAACACTGAAAGCACCTATTCAAAAAAACCCAGAAGCCATCATTACATAGATCATGAAAATTCTAGATTTATTGCAGTAATAGATGGGAAACAGGTTTCAATAGGCATTGACCCTGAAAATTTCACTTACATATACAAATTAGATAGCCAAAGAAAGACCAATGAAGAAAAAATAGTCATTGAAATGAAAAATAAAAAACCCATGATATTAAAAGATGGCTTCGGCACTCTAATTTTAAGAGGATATAAAGGGCAAGTAATTGATGACTATGAAAGTGATCTGACAAAAACACTCGGTGTTGCCTATTCAGTTGTTGTGAATAGAAGGAAAAAAGTATATGGGGAGCTATTCATATCAAGATGGTGCAGTTTCTGCGAAAGTATAGAAACAAAAGTTGTTAAGGACGCAGAAATAATTGAAATCCCCACAGGAAAATTCTCCCTAGACAAAGATGAGCTTACAAAAGATTTAGAGGAAAGAGTGGTAGGATTCAAATATAATCCAAGGAGAGGGACTTTTCTATGGTAGAAGAAAGATATCACCGACAGACATTGATTAAAGGATGGAATCAAGATAAAATAGACAACACAAGTGTAGCCGTAATCGGTTCATCAAGGCTTTCAGATTTTATTACCGTTGACTTACTTTCAATGGGATTCGGAAAAATAAGAAGAATAGGCAAGAGCGACTTCTTTGACTTTGAAAAAATAAATCCATCTGTTAAATTTGAGCAATTGGAAGAATCTCTTTCTTGCAAATACGCCGCAGATTTTCTAATAGATGATAGTACCATAGTTGTTGATGCAACAAATGATTTAGATTCCAAAACCTACTGCTATCTCTCCCTCTCAGGTAAACCAAAAACATTTGTCTCAGCCTCCTGCTCTGAGAGAGCCTTTGAATTTTGCATTAACCAAGACTTGGAATTCCTAGCCGATTTTCATTCAATAGAGCACTGGGAAAATCAGGGCAATATAAACAGCGCAATATGCTCGGCAATGGTATGCGATGAGATAAGAAAAAGAGTAATGCCTTTAAGTGAAGATATTACACTCGATGCCTACAGGAAGGAAGGTTTCAAAGAAAAGAAAACTCTCCCGGTAAGAATTCTTCAGATTGGTGCTGGAGCAACGGGCACATTTTCCGCAGTTCTTCTGGCACAAACAAATGCAAATGTTACAATAGTGGATTTTGATTTTGTAGATGAATCAAATTTGGGAAGACAATTCCTATTCTATGATAGAGTGGCAAAGAATAAGGCAGAAGTTCTAGCTGAGAGATTAAAAAAATATAATGAGTCATTCAAAGGATACAATTCAAAAGTAGAAGGAAATTTTGACACAAGAGGATTTGACTTTATATTTTGCAATGTTGACAATGATAAAGCAAGATATTTCATTAATGAATCATGCAAAAAATACAATATTCCTTTAATAAATGGAGGTTCAAGCATTGAAGGAGGAGAAGCAATGCCCTACATTCCTGAAAAAACCTCTTGCCTAGATTGCCAGTCAGGATTGGCACTTAGAAAAGCAATAAATGAAACTTCAACGAGAAGAGGCGCCGCCTGTTTCCATCCAAGCATAATTACCTCAAATCAAATTGTGGGTGCTTTGATGGTTGACTGCTTGCAAAGAGCTATAGATAAATCCTACAAAAAATCAAGCTATGTCTCTGGTGATGGGATATACGATGAAGACATAAAAGAAAAATGTCTCACGGAGTGCTACGCAAAATGACAGAAATAGAACGAGAATACAAAGATGATGGAAGTCTGGCAAGAATAATAATGAAAATAGGGCAGGGAAAAGGAAATCTTCGCGTTCAAGGAATGAAAGACATTCATCCAATGTACGAAGCTCTTACAGCATTATTCAAAAAGAATCTTTCTGATTCTCAAATAGTAGCAAGATATGCAAAGGATGAAAAATCTCTCAGAGAAGTTATAACTACCGAAGCTCTTTTGGATAGAGTCCCAGGCAATAGAAAAAGTCATCTCATAAGTCAATTAACTTCGGGAAAAGATCTTGCCGAGCTTACAGATTTCGCCGCTCTTGAAATAGCCGAAGGAAAAAGAACAAAGGACGGCGCAGTTCTAGAAAAAGCATCCAATCATGCCTACAAACCCTTTTTCGGAATGGCGCTCTCAAATGCAAGCATGTATAATATCTATATAGACAAGAGAGAAGTAGACAGAATAAACGAAAATGCTCAAAAGATTCAATTTAAAACAGTCCTAGCAATAACTACATCTGCCATTTCAGCCATTGCCCTTGCAGCAAGCATATATCTTGGTTATGTCAACATTTCATTCGGCAAACAACATTCACATCAGGCAACACAACAAGCACAACAATCCAGCTCCGTTCCGGCAGTTATGATGACAAGATAAAATATAATTATCTTCTGTCTACTGTTCATCCTTATGATAAATGTCTAGAAAATATAAAATATCATTTTCTTTATCATAGGCATAGGATAGTCTGAAAGAACCCAGGTAAACTTCTCTTGTTCCTTTCCTATTAAATCTCATAGGCTTACCCAATTCAGGATATCGAATAATTTTAACAACAATTTTCTCTACTCTATCAATCAAAGATTTATCTAATTTAGACAAAGTAGATATGAATTCTTCATTTCTTATTACTTCAACCAATTTTTATTTACTTAAGGCTTCTTATTTCCTTAAGAAACTCATCAGATGACATCTTCTTACATTTTCCTTCTTTTATCTGCTGCCATGCTCTCTCAGTTCTTCTAGCAAACTCCAAGTCCTCTTCAAGACTTTTATCAAATTTATCAGCTTTCTTTAGAATTATCTGGTCATTATTTCTAATTACCACTATCTTGTCTCCTTCCATCATATCTTTTCTAAGTTCAGCAGGAATAACTATCTGTCCTTTAGAACTCATCTTTGTTATGTCTATCTGAGCCATAGTAAGACTATTCTTACCTTATATTTAAATCTTTCGTTTATCTTCTGTCTTTTATTTTATCAATTCTACCTTCAAACCATTTTCCAACTGCAATCACAGTCAATTTATCTCTACTTCCTCTGAGAAAAAGAGCCCTATTTGCATACAACGTTTTATAATTAAGTTGATAATCCCACACCTGATCCCTAAAGGTAAATGACTTATCATTTACTTCAGTTATAACTGCTGGACCATATGCAGACGGGCCTATGTATATATCTCCTTTTCTAAGAACATCTGCAGATGGTAAAGGAACATTTTCATACATCTCTTTTAAAATGCAATCTTATATTTAAGCATTATTGCAGTGCTCTTTCATAATCTCTATCTACTTAGCTTTCTAAATCTTTGAAGACAAATATTACAATAAACTGACAAATAAATCTAATATCTCTTCTTGAGTTTAATTTCATCCTCAATGAAATTTAATATTTATAGATTAACAGAAGTTTTTATTTAATAATTCGCTTTCTCCGTCATATTTATAAATCCTTCATATACCTCATTATCACACAAGCAAAATGGAACAGGATAATAAAACGGGAATAGAGCAGTTCTCCTTCCTAGAAAAATCCCTCTCTCTCCCTTCTTTTCATAAAGCAGGAAACGCAGGAGAAATATTATCTCAGATATTCATAAACAAAGCAGAAAAGGAAATCTGGAAAAAATATCGTCAAGGATATGAAAACATAGATCCAAACAATCTATTCAAAGTAACTGCCTTCTTCAAAGAATTTAAAGAAACAATAGAAAGAGACTATGAAGAAAGAAAACAAAAAGGAGAGAATCCAAGAATAACTCTTCTCTATCTTGCCCTTAAACAATATGGAGAAGGAATAGGTAGACTAGCTTCTCGATCCATGGGCAACATGGATGCATTGTCAAGGTCAGATACATTCATCATTTCAGCAAAGCAATTTGTAAAAGCAGAAGAACTTTTAGGATATTCTGGTCCACTTACCTTTGACCTCTATCAGTCCGTTGGATTTGCCGGAGATTTTAGAGTGGAAGCAGGATTGGAAGAAGAGGGAGAATATCTCCAGCAATTTAGCTGTAGACTATATGCAACCGTCTTTGGCATTAAGATAGAATCTCCAAATCAAGATAATCAAAAAGAGAATTTCTAACTTTACTTCCCAACCGAAAGTAATAAAAAGCCCTAATCTGCACTTGGAAAATGGAAATAGTCAAACGAAGAAGGCAATATGGGGAAGGCGACAAAGATGAAGAAAGCGAAGTAACAAATAAAGACGCTCCAAAACCTCAGACACAGCTAAAGAGAAGTCCTCCCGAATCACCTCTCGCAACAGCAATTCAAAGCGGCACATGCGTTGATATTTGCATCCAGAAACCAGGAGATCTCCCAGTTTCATCCGGAATATATTCCGATTCAGAAATTGTAGGTTTATACATTCGCCCAATGGAATTGGACGTTTCCTTCACATTGAATGATGAACTAGCCCCAGATAGAAAAGACATTAAGATATTCTACTTTCCAAGAAGAGATGTTGAAGAGATGAATGGTAGACTATTGGAGATTCTTGGAGAACCTAGATTTTCAAGAGAACTCTTAGCCTTAAATTCATATCAACATATCTATAATTCAGATAGAATCCAAAATATAAACGCTCAAGTCTCGAAATTGCACAGACAATTGGGATAACAATTTATCAATCAAATACAACAATATTAATAAACAGACCAATGATTGCTTTTTCATGGCTTTTCACAGACGCGGAGAGAAGAGATCAGGTTATAGAAGTGGAACAAGCTCTAGAGAAATAGGGCCCAGAGATTATGCCCCTCCTTCTTATGTTGAAAAGGCCCCTCCTCCAATGACTGCAAAAGCCACAGCCTATGGTGTAGCTTTTGTTGCGACAGTTCTTCTTTATATTACCTATCCCTATATGAATCCAACTTATCCTAAAGGGCCCGAAAGACCCGATGATTATCCCGAAAGGTCTATTCAACTATCTCTTTCCAATGGAAAAAACAAATTTAATTTTTTAATTGAAGATTATAATTTTTTAGGCTCAAAGCCTCAGGATATTCAATCTAGATGGATTTGGTATTCTGGAATAGAAGGAACAAATAAATTCAAAGGGAGAGGGTTTATTCCGGAAAATCTTTCTAAAAAAATAACAGACACCACTGAGGAGATTTTGAATCAGTCTTCAGCAAGAACTGAAGAAAATAAATCTAATATTCTATCCGAAATAAGAATTATAGAGGGCAAAGGGCAAAGAGGATTTAGATTTATTAACTATAATCCAAGAGATGCAACTAATATAAATGATAAACTAACGAGATACTTCTTATCCGATCAGTCAAAGACATTGTTGGAGAATGGACCATTGACGGAAGATAAATACTGTGAACTCTATACTCTCTCTGAAACAATAAAAGAAATCCTTGCAGATATAACTAAGAAATAAAATCTTCCTGTTTTCAATCACAATAAATCTTATATATCCTCAAAAATCCCAATTACAATGGCAAAAATAGGTATATTTGAAGACAATGTATACGATGTCATAAGAAGATATCGGGGGCTTGTAAATCAAGGGCATGAAGTTCATGTTTGCATATTTGATCCTGTGCCTCTAGTATCTAAGGAAGAAATAGAAACGCTCTTCAAGGAAAGAAATTTTAATCCCCATAGTCTTTACATGGAATTATTGGAAATGCCAACAAATGCAGATATCTACTTCTGTGATGGCCTCAGAAGAGGTTGTTTTAGTGTTGCAAAAAGATTTGGAAAGGAAAAAACAATAATTAACACTGGCGATTTAGAACTTCATGGTCAAGCTAAACAGGAAGGTTATAGAGTTTTAGAAACTTCCATGGAAAATATTATAAAATCTTCCTGTTTTCAATCACAATAAATCTTATATATCCTCAAAATCAATAAAAATATGGACAGAAGACAATTTCTAACTTCATTATCTGCATTAGCCCTAGCTTCCAATGCATATCCTCAGAGTTTATACCCCGATGGAAAAGCTTTTGTGGGTGAAGGACTATTTGAAAAGCCAATAAGCTACAAAATACAAGACCTCTCACCAGAAAAATACAAATCCTTTCAAGGAGTCCTTACCATTGATTATTACATCTCTCCTAAACCAGAAACCGAATTCTTCAGAGATAATATCCAAGACATAACCTCAAAATTCCAAGATTTCTTTTCCCAGTATAATATAAAAACAAGAATGTCAAAGAGCAGAACTCCTCTTTCAAAACATTCATCTGCAAATTCAATAGGAATAGAATTCCATAACCCTCTGGATTTCATTTCCAGAATAAACTCCCTCGTAAAATCAAATGACATATATTCAAGATATTCAGGTTGCTATATCGCAAGACAACGCATTGCCTTTTTAAGAGCAGGAAAAGAATTCACAGATACAAAGATAACTGCAAACAGAGCGATGCACGAGCTTCTTCATTCTCTTTCTCTCATACATCCTGATTCATTTAATAATTCTGCTCCAAAGGATAATATCATGTCTCCCGGACCAATAGAAGAACTTGAATTTGATTCCAGCTCTCTAGGACAATCTCTGAGCAAGGAACAAGTTTCACAAATGCATTCTTTCCTCAATGGAGAAAATGTTTATCGAGCTTTCAAAGCCTCTGACTTCAATATTGCGAGTTTTGCTCTTAAAATCCGAGATGTCAATAGTCTTGCAATTAATCCGAGCTCTCTGAACAAATAAATAAATGGGAAAGAAATCCCTCTCGCTTGTTATGGTTGGGTAAACTGAAGCACAATAAATAATTATCTATAATACATTATCATAATCCTACATGAGCTAACAAATTTTTATTAGGTTAATGATTTTATGAATTCCCCGAGCTTATTACAATTAAGAGCTTCACTTATTCAAACAATTTCCACTTAGGTTTCATTGACAAATATAATATTGCTATTCCCAATAATCCAAATATTGTCGCAACAAATTGAAGTCCAATCATCAAATTCATCACTGCTGCAACAATGGAAGTCATACAAAATGCATAGAATGGCCATTTCTTCCAGTTAAACAAGAATATAACAAATATAAAATTAGCAAAGGCCACCAGTCCAAACAAATACCAAACCCACAAGGCCACCTGAGGAAATGTCGCAGCCACAGTTTCAGTAAACACAAAATAACTCAACGCAGTAATGAAATTAGCAACAAGCATAATGCTCAGCCAAATGCTCAACCATATTCCTAATTTCTTCTCATTGTTCTTTGAAGTTATTTTCTTCACTCTCGTCTTTTTCCTTGCCATTCTCTTTTCATGTTCTACTCTCTTTTAAACCCTTTTACCAACATGTGAAGTCTATTTAGCTTTCTAAAGTTACATATGATAAATCTAACACTTCTATTAAATATCTACAATCTATAAACAATAATTATCTTTCAAATACGGCCAATAGAGATCTTTGTTTTATTTCTCCGCTAAAATGAAATGCATGAAATCCGTTACTTTTCATATATCCACTTGGGCCAATTCCTTCAACTGCATCAGAATAATATATAAGAATTGCAATTTTTTCTTGGTCTTCCGAACTTTCCCATCTTACTAAATCTGAAAGATAAGTTGTATCTCCTGCATTTGTAATCCCATAACGAATCATTGCCAATTCTTCCCCATCATATCCTCCATGATAGTTTCCATGTCTCATAGACATATTGTCTCTGTCATTGCCCGTCTTCACAGCCACAGATACTCTTTCAACGTCATAAATAGATCTTATTTTCAATTGAGCAATGTCTAACCCTTCAGATATAAGCCTATTTCTAATATAATCTCCCAATTTTTTTCCAGGTTTTGGCAATGGATATCTCCTAACCTGGCATTCCTTTGCTTTTAGGGTCACCTTTTTAAGACATACCTCTTCAAGTCTAGCAAGAGCACAATTATTATTCATCCTTTCTAATTCTATTGCTTTTTTAGAATCAATCCATCTTTTCGCTTTGTATAAATTAGTTATCCATTTTCTTTTTGCAGCCTTAGGATTCTTGGCAGCTTTAATCAATTGAGGAATTTCATATATTAGAGATTCGCGATCCTGGGGCTCAATACGGTCAATTAATCTTTTGATATTAAATTCTATAGGATCTTTTGGGTTGTTTTGGGTATTTGACAAATGCATAGAGGCATAGTTAAATCTTCGTTTATCGTATTCTATTGAATCGGGATAAAATAAGTCTTCCCTTTCTTTTCTCATTGGTTTAGGTTGAAATAGCATAAAAGTTGCCCCTTTTAGGGTCTTAAATATCTTTCGTTTCTCAAAAATCAATATATTTATTTTTTCACTTCATAATCCTTAGCCCTTATATCAAATACAAACTCTTTTATATCATTATTCCTTAAACTATAAATGGAAAAGAAAGAGGGAAATCTTATTGTTATGCTAAATCATAGTTTAATAACACAGCAGCCAAGCTATTTGTTCTGCGACAGAATTGAATACATTCATGAAAGAAAACAAAATACATTCAATCATCATTTAATGTTCTACAAAAAACAAGAACTCATTTTCAAAGTCTGGCTCCCAAACAAAAAAGAAGACAAACCCTATTCTTGCATTGGAGATGCCCTTTCATCTTTGGATATTCGCCTGGGATGAAATAGAAAGTTAATTTCCTCCCAGTATCTCCGAATGAGATTTAGTACTCTAAAATTAATCCACAAAGTTTAAATATATAACCTATCTATTAGATAGGTATGAAAAGAGTAAAAATAATAAATAAATCATCGCTTACTCTGAAAGGAATAAGATGTTTTCTTGAAAGAGTAGTCAAGCCTTTTGGAACGAGTGGGAGAATAGATTTTCCAAAAGAATTCATCGG
>Ga0208373_1004948_pt1 | contig 11461 bp, 5 predicted proteins | sample RifOxyC2_FD_184036 | JGI IMG/M metagenome (GOLD analysis project Ga0208373, IMG submission 184036) | Soil microbial communities from Rifle, Colorado - Rifle Oxygen_injection C2 (SPAdes) | ecosystem: Environmental > Terrestrial > Deep subsurface > Rock core/Sediment | place: Rifle, Colorado... | reverse complement strand
GGTCGGTGCAATCTCACCAATGCCGAGATGGATACTCGTAAATTATTGGAAAAATATGGCGTCGCCGGCAAGTTTCTTTTTTCTGCTTTTTCACAATGGAATGTCCAGGACACACTCGATTTTTTTCATAAACATGACGTGCCGACTAAAATTGAAAGTGAGCTCCGTGTATTCCCTGTCAGCGACAAAGCCCAATCGGTCTTGGATGCGCTTGATAACTACATGAAAGATGGAGATGTTGCTATCATAACCAACTCTCCCGTTAAAAACTTTGTAATGGGTGATGATAACACTATCAGTAACGTTCACCTGAAAAGCGGCGACATTATTAATGGTAAGTCATTCATTCTCGCCACAGGTGGTAAATCACGCCCCGAGACCGGCTCGACCGGTGACGGTTTTGAGTGGCTCAAAACGCTCGGCCACACAATTATTGATAGTGCGCCTGCACTCGTTCCGATCACATTGAGTGATCCTTGGATTAAAGATCTCCGAGGTATTAGCCTGCCGCTGGTTAGGCTCGCCGTCTTTCAAAACAACACTCGACAAAGTGTCCACAAAGGCAAACTTCTTTTCACTCATTTTGGCATCAGCGGACCAACTGTTTTAAATATGAGTAATGAAATTCGAGAATATTTGGAATATGGCATCGTCACCCTCGTCGCCGATTTACTCCCCGCTCTGGATAACAAACAAATCGATGCGACCATCCTTGAAGCGTTCCGGAGCGAGATAAATAAGAAATTCAAAAACATTGACATCAAATTATTGCCAACGGCTCTTGTCCAAACACTCGGCGAAATCGCAGGCATTGATTCCGAAGTGCCTTGTCACAGCATCAGCCGTGAGGCACGCCTCAAACTCGTCCAGCTCATCAAAATCCTTCCACTACACGTCACAGGCACATTAGGACTCAAAAAGGCGATTATTACTAGTGGCGGCGTCGCCCTAGAAGAAGTTGATTTTAAAACCATGCGTTCCCGCAAAATACCAAACCTCTACTTAACCGGCGACATCCTGAATATTGTTCGCCCCACCGGTGGCTACAGCTTTCAGCTTTGCTGGACTACCGGCACCGTCGCGGGCAGGCATGCAAGCAAAAAGTAATTCATAAAAACCAACCCTCCGCTTGGGAGGGTTGGTTTTATTTTTTCTCTTTTATTTTAATGCTTGTCGAAAAAATAGGTTCGAGTCTCAGATGAGTCGCCCAAGAAACAACTATTTCTTTGCAACTAAAATTGATTCTGGTCGATCACTTCTTACTTTAGTTAGTGTCCATATACCCAAAATAATAAATACAGTTACTGCAAGTGTGGCAAGTCTATACCTGTAGCTTCCCATCGAAATAAGACCCGAAACAACCAGCCCCCACACTATAGGACCAACAAGAGATGACGTTCGTTCAATTAAATTGAAATATGAAAACGCTAAGTTATTATTTTGTGATGGAGCCAAATAAGCCATAACGGATCTTGAGACGGCCCAGTTGGAACCAAACCAAAGTCCCATAACCGTTGTCGTGATTACAAATAATGTAAAATTATTTATAAATCCTATGGCTGGCAAAATGAAAATCCAGCCAGTAAGTATAAACATCATCGTTCTTTTGTGACCAAATCTATCTGCAACAAATCCCGATACAAGTCCGCCAATCGCAGAGGTAAAAATAATACCTAATAAAATATATGTTTTTGTTGTGTCGGACACTCCCCACACTTGCTGTAAAAAAATAGGAAAATTATTTGAAGCCGTAAGAATCGCATCATTAAAAAAGAAATAAGCGAGGATAAATAACCCCACGCCAGGATAAAGAAAAAGTTCTTTTGTCTTATGAACGAGTTCTTTTGTGCTTGAGCTAAATTGTGAAATCTCTTTTTTCTTAAAAGGTTCTTTGAAAAATAGAAGCATTGGCAATGCAACTATTACAAAAGTCACTACCGAAGGAAAAAGTGTTTCGGCTCGAGGCGAACCTCCAAATAAATTTAAAGTGCCATTAGAAAATGGAAGCACAAGAAGTAAGCCAGCGAATTGACCGAGATAATTAGCGGCTACGCCGTAACCGGAGACTCTGCCTTTCTTCTCCTGCGAAGTGATGTCATTAATAAGCGGTGTATAAAAAGTAAATGTAAGTTGATACACATAAATACCAAGAGTAAAAAATATTAGGGCTCCAGTATTGTTATTTGATAGCGCAAACAACGCACATCCTCCGTACAAAATAGCGGTGATTATAGTGGTCCATCTTAGACCAGTAATTCGCCTCAAATGTTTGTCTAGAAGAACTCCGGCAAACGGAGCGGTGAAAATAAGAAATATAGTTGAAATTGTAAATGTAAGATTGAACCAAAGATCTGGAAGTCCTCGATCAATCACGATCCATTGTGCGAAATATAAAAAGAATACGATTGAAACAAGAGAGTTTGCAAAATCGTAGAATGCCCATAAAAAAATATTTCGTTTAGTATTCGTAGTAAAACCTATTTTTATAATTGCTATTTCTCTTCAAAACTGCGGGACTCCCGACATAGGTGAGACAAATTGGATTTTCGCCCAGTTAGATATGTTTGTAAACAGCGCTGAATGCCTCAGTTGTGAACCCTACAGAGCAAGACCACCAGAGGGTTTTAAACCTATTTTTAGTATATCACCTTTAGGCATCTCAGTCATAGTGTAAATGGGACAAATGGTACAAAAAAGATGGGTTTTTAAAATGTACTTTTTATTGTCTCATTTGTCTATTTATCCGCATAAAATAAGGCTAATACAGTCAACTTGAAATGGAACAGCGGGCAGGCCCGTGTCCCATTTGCCTTATTTGAACATTCGTGGTGTTGTGAAGAATTTTTTGTAAGTTTATCAGAATTGGATTAGCGGGATTTGTAATGAGTGGAAGGGCAATTAGTTTTACCCATCTTGTTGTTCATTTTTGTTTGGAAACAAAAAACTCCCGTGAAGGAAGTTCTTTGTGGGAGTAGTAAGCAAGAGGAAAATCCTTTTCGCTTTTCAGCCCTCACTCATGCTCCAGTTATACTCGGCTGAACTCTTGGTGCACCCGTAAGCCACTGTTGCTTTTAACCGCACCTTTCGCCCATCTGGGCAAATCCACCGCACAAGGCGGATGGCGGACTTATTGCACAACCTTGTTTTCAGTCCGAAGACCAAAAAACACCAACTCTCACTACTCCGATATAATCTTATGCTTTCTTAATTAAATTTTCAACAAAATCTTTGCTGCTCACCACATTGGGAGCGGATATGTCCGTAATAATTCCACTTTCATAGTGAGAGGCAAAGTGTTGATACATTACTGGCAAATTTTCAGCAGGATTAAGTTCGGAGGTAAGGATTACCTGCTTATTGTTAGCTAATAGGCTGTCTATTACCTCCATTATGGTTTTTTGTGTATCTACCATACATTTACTTGTGCGCTCTTCAATATTATCTATCATCACAACATCATAATTTTGATACTGTTTTATAAAATCTGCATACCTTTTTTCTTGGAGTGATTTGACAAGGTCTGAATGAAATTGCTCTCCGGTAGTATAAAAAACTTTATATTTTTCTTGGAGTGCATTTTCAATCGCTCGCAGAAGATGAGTTTTGCCAGAGTGCCACTTTCCATATACGAAAAAGGGGTTGTATCGCAAAAGATTTTTAGTAATAGCTGTTGCCACAGAATAGGGCAATTCATTCTGGCTATCTACAACGAAATTATCAAAAGTGTATTTTGGATTCATTATTTTTTCTTTCTACGGTTATAAGGTGATTGATTTGGCGGATTCAGTGTAATCTTTTTTTCCGATGCTTTTGCACGAACGCCGGCAACGGGACGCCCAAGCTTGAGACCAATCGCGCGTGTCGGCGTATTGCCTTTTGCAAGATCCTTAAGTTTCTTCTCCTCGAGAGGAGTCCATAGTTTCCCTTTATTACGAATATATTTTTTCTTTTTCATATTCTCTTTTAGATTTATTTTTTCATTTTACTCCTTTTGCCCAAATAAGTCCCTAAGGCAACTCCGGCTAATCCTATAATGATATAAATTATATATTCTACTAATTTGTTCATGATTTTATATTATAACAAACCCTTTTCGGCTGGCGATAAACCATTGAGGACTTTATGCGGAAAATAATTCCGTGTGCCACTCACCGATTCAAGAACATTGCTCAAGCTCTTTTCGCATTTCAAAAATTTACTGTTTTGTTTCCACTTTCATGTTAGCAACCGCTGATTGATCAATAATCCAGGTACAGATCTTTTCTCCCAACATGTGATAGATGCTTCCCTCTGTATTTTTTAGGGAATTAATGCTCTCTATGTTTTTACCAATAGCTTCCCCGACTAATTGTTCCCATGATTTTGAATTTGTGTCTGATAATAAACTTATAAGTCCATATTCCTGATCAATTTTTGTTTTGTATCTATCAAGGTTTTTGTATTTCATATCTATGTCTATTTTCTCTTTAGCTTCATTCCAAGAATCAATACTTAATGTTTTCAGTACTTCGTTTGATAAAATCAAATTTTCTATCTCTCTGCAATTCAAATAGCTTCTTTTAATAAAACGCTCATCTTTTAGATCTTTTTTTAATTCTCCGCTTGAGTCCTCGTCTGCATCTCTAATTTCAAAAACTCTTGGATTGTCAAATAGTTGAGGGGATATTTTTAAGACTATTTCTTCGTAGTTTACAAAATTATCCTTACCGCCTGTATCCACTAAGTGGAAATTTATTTTCCCTTGAGATTTTCTAATTGCGTGATTCCAAACAATATGATCATCATCACCCTCTATCATTAACAAAGGTGACTGATTAAAAACATACGACAATGAATGTGCGCCAAGTGAAGGAAGTAGTTCTACTGTAATTTTATCTATTTTAGTAAATTCTAGCTCCTGATTTTTTATTGTTCCAATATAAGAATCTTCTGTATTTTTGAATCCGGCAACAATACTACTACTATGAGTTGCGATTAAAATTTTATATTTAGTATCTTTAGTTACATCTATCAGAAATTTAATAAATGCGATTTGCAAATCTGGATGAATGTGTACATCTGGTTCATCAATTAAAAGATATGAATCCTTTGAATACTGCCCGGAATATATAAAATCTAAAACATACATCATCAAGCTCACTATTTGCATTGTTCCGCTAGATAAATTTTTAGGTATACCAAATGAATTATTCAGTATAAAATTGAGTCCTCCACTCTGATCTTCGTATGTAGATAATCTAAAATTTAGACCTTCTATTTTCCCATTCAACTTTTTAATTAGATCTTCGCATGTGATTGAAGGACCAGCTGAAGAAAATCTTCTTAGAATATTGAACAGTGAATTAAATGCTGATATGGCGTCTTTAAAAAAATCAACGGATTGATTTTTTATTTTTTCAAAGTCACGCTGTAATTTATTGGAAAGATTACTTTCTTCATAATTAGTATCTCTCGTGAAATCACCAAACCTTTCCGGGGATATGTACCTAGCCCTTAAATCTTTCCTTTCTTTTTCTAAATTTTGATTTAAAAACTTTGGTTCTAATTTTTTTGCAAATTCCCTTAACAACCAACTTTTGCCGCTGTTATTTTTACCAACTAGGATTGTGTATTTGGGTAAATCAAAACCATCATTTATTATTAAATTGTCATTGTTTTTTGTAAATTCTAGTTTATTCATAAATTATTTTTTACTTGAATTTTCCACAATCTTAATCTCCTCCGGCGTGAGGCCGTAGAGTTTATAGACGAGCTGGTCGATTTGTTTTTCGTATTCTTTGACTTTAGTTTGTTTGATATTATTTTCCAAATAGTCGCCGGATTTGGTAATTGTCAAAATTTTATCAACGATTCTTATTAATGATTTTTGTTTTAGTATTGTAGATTTAGGAACTGGAATTCGTTCAAGTTCTTTATTATTAATTTGTAAATATCCACCTGCTAGTGCTAACGAACCAAAAAATACCTTATACCAAAAAGAGACTACTTTGCTGTTCAAAATTGAAAGCAGAAATTTCAAATCGATACTTTTGTCAATATTTTCTTTCAAGATAATAGTGGTTGATTTACCTGCCAAATATTCGCCGGCATCATATATACATTCTAATTCTTTGGACATACCAGCTATAATAATCTTTTCTGAACAGGCTTGTTTATATCGATTAAGACTGACTGATTTCAAATCCTCATCCGAGATAACAGGTTTTAAATAACCATTTTTTATATACTGAGTCTTTGTTTTGCCCCATAGTGGAGTATATCGATCTATGGTTCCGGTATTTACTAATTTTTTATAATTTTTTCTTTGTTTGCTATTTTCTTCATTTATGTAGTTTTTTAATTCATACGCTTCGCTGACCGTGGCTGCATCAGACACCTTTTTGCATATAGAACTAAGATTTGGAAAATTCGATATTTTTAAAGTTGTCTCTAAAATCTTTTGAGAGAAGAAATATCTACCCCAATATAAATCGCCATAAAATATTTGTGGCGGTATGCTATTTTTTAATTCTATCTCCGTCTCAGATTTCATTCGAGTCATTAAGACCGGCTCTTTTTCTCTACTATTTTGGATAACAAATACAACAGGGTAAACATCAACCTCCTTAAATACGTCTACTTCAGAATAATCTCTTATTTCTTTTATATTTTTGGTTAATAAAATATTCCTTAATTCAAAAGAATATCTAGCGGCCAGAAGTTTATTTGGGACTATATAGGTTATTACCGCGTTTTCTTTTAAGAGACCCAACCCTCTTTCAATGAACACTATGAAAAGATCCCAATTACCCTTGGCAGATGTATATATTTTAGAATAGATATCGCGGAAGCCATCATTGTTTTTTGTCATTGTTTCCGAATCAACATAGGGCGGATTTGCTATTACAATATCAAATCCCTTTTTGTCTTCAAAAACATCAATAAACTCTAACTTCCAAATAAAGAAGGGTTTTGCTGCCTTAGGATTATGAAGATTATCTAAAACCTCCTTTATTTTTGCTTCTGCTAAGAATTTATCACCCCAACTCGCCAAATACTTCTCGCGGCTTTTCTTATCAAGCATATCAGCCTTAGCCTCTTCGTTTTTTCTTTGGGCTACCAAATCTTGTTTCCGTTTTTCCAGAGCCGAACGAACTAGCCAATCTTTAACGTCATTTATTTCTTTTCGTTTTGTTTGCTTTTCTTTATCGTCGTGAATATCAAAATATTCTTTAACTTTTTTCTTTAATTCGGTGATTTTTTCTTGTTTGCCAATATCAACCAGTAGTGTGGCCTGCTGTTCATTTCCGTCGCCATTATAGAATTTTACGCCTTCATATTCTTCTAGAAGCGAATTACCACACATTAAGCGATAATCAAGGTTTGGCAATGGTTCTATATCTTCCACCCTGTAATCAACTACTAAGGATAGCCACAAACGAAGTTTAGCTATCTCAATGGCGCCCGGATCAATATCTACTCCATAGATACAATCCTGAATTGCTTCCTTTTTTAATTCGTATTCAGTTTTTTGCGGAATCGAATTAGAGTCAGGGGTTGTTTGAAGGTATATTCGTAATTTTACGATCAAATTAAGCATTCCGACCAAAAAAGCTCCTGAACCGCAAGCTGGATCACAAACTTTGATCTTTTTAAGTAAATCGTCCAATTCTTTCCATTGGCCGGGCGTAAAACTTTCACCCTTCTGTCTTCTGAAATTTTCAAAACTTTCAGAGTAAAAAATATAATTTCTTACATTCTCTTCCGTGATGTTAGGGTGATTTGAAACAAGATAATTAACCAATGATTCACGACACATATAATAAACTATCTCTCGTGGCGTATAATAAGTTCCCTTGCCCTTTCTAAGGTTTTCTGGAAGAAGGTTCTCAAATACCTGACCGAGCATTTCTGGATCAACGGCAATTTCTTTATCGTCCGGACTTTCTTCCTCAATAGTAAAATTATATCTTTCAAAAACATCAAATATTGCCTTGAAAATATTATTATCAAGACACATTAAACTATTCTCCCAATCGTATTCAGCTTCAAATAAGCCACCATTCAAAAAAGGGATACGACAGTTAAAATCTTTAGAAAAACTTGGATCAACTGAATTGCGACGAGGGTTGTTTAGGGCGTTATAAAAAAGTTTTTCTAAATAATCATTAAAAAAATTAGCTTTCCTTTTTATAGCTTCGCGGAATAAATCGCCCATAAAATTCTTGTTGCCTTCGCCCCATTTGCCACTAGAAGAAACCCCCAGCCAACCTTTCTTTTGAACAAAATACAAAAATACGATTTGTCCAAGTAGCTTTTTTGCAAAGTTTTCCGCGTTTAAGCCATTGCGACTGGCCTCATTTTTAAAGGTATGATTTTTAGATAATTCACTTAAAAGAATATCAAAAAGTTTCCGATATTCCAGATAAAACTCTTTGGTAACCTTTTCAACGGAAAAGGCGTCTTTTATTTTTTCTAAGCTGGAAAAGTCGCCGTCTCCAACTCGTTGTTTAAATGTTTTGTTGGTTAAATCTTTTCCGACAAAATAAGTAAATCGGCGAAAAGCGCTCCAATCTCTTTTTCTGCCAAGATAATTGGCATAGATCAGAGAAAAACGGAAACTGCCCGCTTGGTTGTAATAAATAAAAATACCGGCGTCGTATTGCCGATCTTTGAGAATCTTTTTCCCTTTCTCGTATTGGGCTTTCTTGCCACTTCGCTCCGAAAGTGGCTGGCTGGCCCGAAAAGCAAAAACTGCCAATTGTTCGGCTCCGACAAATTTAATCTCTCCAAGCTTTTTACTATCTTTGAAATTCTCGTCGTTATACTGGGCAATAATTTCTTCCTTGGGTGCAAACTTATTGCTCTCTTCTCGGAAAAAACGAATAAATTTATCCGGCGAAAAATCATTTATAATCTCCTGCAAAATTTCTCTACTCATGGTTTTTGATTTTCAATTGCTATAATAATTTCTTTGGACAAATCTTTCTGACGACCTTTCTCTTTTTGTAGGTAATCTATGCCCCCCAACTCTTTTTTAATCACATCAATTTCTTTGACAGTTTCTTTAATCCTCTTATCGTCAGTACTTTCCAAATTGGAAATACGACGCAAGGTGTAGTCAGAAAGCGTGCCGTAATCGATAATATCTTCGAGCACTGTCCGTAGAAAGTCTTTATATGGAATTATCTCTTCGTGCTGAACAGTATTTATTAAGGATTTGAGATTAATAATCGCTTTTTGTTCCAAACTCTGCTCACTAATTGAACTTACACGATATTCTTTGAAATTTTTAACATTTTCGTATGCATCCCAAGCGCGGTCGGAAAATTCTAATGATTTTTCTTCTTTATCACAAGTAATGTTATTAAATACATCCTCAAAAGTGGTTGGGGAAACTTGGTCTTTCCCGTCTTCGCCGTATTTAACGCTATGGATATACAGTCGGCCCTTTTTTAGGAAAACCAAAAGTTCGTTTTCGCTATACTTTTTTGCGACCTTAATCCGTGGTGGATATTTTTTTAGCGCTCCAATAAGTTCTGGGTTTTCTTTTTTAATCTTTTCATAAATAGTCAATGCCTTGGTGTAAAAACTTTCTTCTTCCAGCTTGTCTGGGTTTTGCTGAATTTTGTTAATAACACTAAAATTTGAAGCTTGTGGTTCTTCTTCAATATCAAATATCTTTGAATCCTCACCTAACGCATTATGAATTAAAAACATCTTGTTGTTCGCAATTTCACGTGACTTCACCAACTCCGCACCTCTTTCGGTGGGGAAGAAATTCACGATATAAAGCTCTTCAAAAACTTTCTTGCTGATACGATTGATACGACCGACACGCTGAATAACCCGCACCGGATTCCACGGGATATCATAATTGACCACCATTCCAGCGCGGTTCAAGTTGAATCCTTCAGAAATTTTGTCAGTGGATAAGAGGACATCAAATTCGTTTTCTTGGCTCTCATAGGATGCGTCAAAATTTTTATTGATAGAAAGTATTTTTTGCGTAGATAAATCGCCAGCTACAACGAGTAGGCGTTTGCCAAAACGTTCTTTTAGAATAGGATCGAGATATTTAACAGTATCAAGATATTCGGAAAAAACAATTATTTTTCTTTTAGGGTCTCCTTTGTTTGGTTTTTCTTTTAAAACTAATTCTAAATTGGCAAGCAAACGATCTGTTTTAGGATCGTTTTTGACAAGATCTAATTCTTCTAGCTCTTTCAAGATTTTGTCAAAAAGTTTCAGATCCGCTTTAATGTGGGCGATGAATTCGTCTCTGTATTTAAAAGTGTTTAGTGTGTATATTTTGTGATTTTTTGGGTATTCACCATTTTTAATCTTTTCTGAATATTTATTAAGATAGTCTTCAATTTCTTCGGACTCTTTATCGTAAATATCTTCCATTAAATCTCTATCTAAAATATATTTACCCGTTTTATTTATAAATTCCTGCGCTGTTTCAGTAATTTTTTTAAAGTTTTTGATGCTTTGTCTAAATGAACCAAACGAACTTTCAAATCGCTTGACCATTAAGCGGCGCATAAAATCATACAAGTTGCGCTGTTGAACTAATTGAAAGTTTTCTTTTTCTGTCAGCTTCTCATTTTTTACTTTTTCTTTTTCTACTTCATACTTAAATGGTCGATAAATTGCGCCTTTGAACTGGCCGCCATCCTCCGGATCGCCAAAGTATACGCTAATGATTTTGTCGTAAAAGTCAGACTGCTCTTTGGTCAATTCAAAAAACCATTCTTTCGGATCGGCAACCTTTGACAAATTTTTTACTTCATCTTTGTAATACGGGTTATTCTGTAAGTCTAAACGGTTGCGTCGTATTGTTACCGGCTCAATCACGTCTCTTATTTGTTTTGCTAGATATTTCGATCTCTGCTTTATTTTATCAAGATTTATATTCTTCTCTTCAAATAGCCCCTCGTAATATGCTAAGGCCTTTCTTCTTTTTGCTTCCTCTGTGGAATTCCAATACTTTTTTATGTAGCCCAGTCGATCAAAAATTCCTTTAAATGCCTGAAATCTAGCAACCAGGTTATTTTCCAGAGTAATTGAGGACTTTTTAGGGGTAATAAAGAGTTTAAGCAAAGAAAGAATGTCACCTGGTCTATTATTGAACGGAGTGGCTGTCAGTAAGATTACGATTTTGTCGCGACAAATATTTTTTAGATATTCATAATCCTTCGTGTCTTGGTTTCTAAATCTGTGCGCTTCATCAATAATAATAACTTCAATGTCTTTTGTTTTTTGAACGAATTCGGCAATATTTTCTAAATCTCCTAGCGAGCGTACTTCCCAACTCGTCATACCAAATTCTTCCGCATATTTTTTCCAACCCGAATTTTTATTTTTATCGCCAACCAACCCCGGTGGACAAATTATAACTCCTCGTTTGTTTAGTTCTTTAGCAACCGCGCAGGCAACAATTGTTTTCCCCAGCCCCACGACGTCAGCAATAATTACA
>Ga0208373_1004947_pt1 | contig 11463 bp, 10 predicted proteins | sample RifOxyC2_FD_184036 | JGI IMG/M metagenome (GOLD analysis project Ga0208373, IMG submission 184036) | Soil microbial communities from Rifle, Colorado - Rifle Oxygen_injection C2 (SPAdes) | ecosystem: Environmental > Terrestrial > Deep subsurface > Rock core/Sediment | place: Rifle, Colorado... | reverse complement strand
TAGGTCCCATTTTCTCCAAATTGATCCTTGTTTTGACATAATTATATTTGAAATTAAAACAAACGAGTGCGACTCGTTTGTGTTTTAGGCAAGCGGAACCCAGACGGGTCGCTTTCATGTATTTACTTTGCTCCGATACTGGGATGAGTTTCTATCTCTTTTGGCTAAAAATGGGGACAGCTTTTTGCTATCAAGCGTTTGAAGCAGACGGCTTATTATCCATTCTTGCGTCTATCAATATAATATTTGGCTTGTCTAAAAGTTCTAATTGTCTCAAAATTGTGTTTGCTCTATAATATTCGTTTTCAGTAAAATAGATTATTACTTTAAACGCATTTTGTGTGTCATTGGCTGTTTGATATATTTCAACCTGATTTTGTAAGTTTCTTTTTAAACTTGTGCTTTTTGCCATCTTAAACTCAATGAGTGTTTTATCAGACCGACCTCTTGAAATGGTAAAGTCCACTGGACCTCTGCCATTATTCACCTCTCTATTAACATCAAATATTGAGTTTTTACATACTAAGGCAAAAAGTAGTTGTAAATCTTTTTCTGATCTTATTACCTTGCCTTGGTTGTCGTAGAACAATCTATATCCGTCATTATTTTCTATAAAATCTTTTAAATTATTGATTTGTCTGACAGCTTCTTCGTGGCTATATTCTTTGTGTAGAGCATAAAAATCGGTTTTGGCAAATTCGTTAACGAAATTTTTTACATTTTCAACATATACCTTATTTGAAAACTCAACTTTTTCGTTGCTTATACTTTTAGCTTCTTCGCCATTGTCTTCTTTATATTTGATAAAAAAATCTATCAATTCTGGATAATGTTGTAATGTGGAAAAAGCCGCTTCTGCTTTTTCTTTCTTTGTTGGTTCTTTGGTAGGGTCATTTGTAAGCTGGCTTTCAAAGTAGTTATTTATTTGAAATCGCAATTGATCATCGGAAATTGCGTTTGGTATATCTTCAAAATTTTTAATTAAATCTGGCTTATTTATCCAAGTATCGTCTTTTGTAAGTAATTCTTTTGGAGTCAATAAAACAAAATTTTTGTTAAATTTAGGTAATCGATATGTACCCTCTTCCCATGTTTCGGTTTCATAATTAAACTTAGCCTTTTTTACCCTGAAATCATCAGTTAATTCTTCGGCAATATTTTCCTTTGTAAATTTTTCTGTATATTCAAGTAAAAAATCTTTAATTAAATTTGTAGCAAAATCACTTATATTGTCTTTCCCGATTCCTTCTTTAATTAAGCAAAGCTTTTCAAGGTGGCTTCCTCTCGTAATTTTCTCTTCACCAAAATCGCTAAATATTCTGTGTAAATTTTCGTTTAAGGCGGTGGCAAAATCCATCCCCAAACCACTACCTTTATTACCGTTTAAAGAAAAGCCAAACCAATTTTGTTCCACTTCTTGAAATAGATACCATGCTTTTAACGCACCCTTATTGATATTACCTTGCGTTGATTTTTCTTTTAAAAACTTTAAATAAGTGATTATTTTTTCGTGTAATTTTTTATACTCCTCGTTTTTGCTATTAAATAGTAAAAATGGATCAATAAATAGCGGTAAATCAAAAACTAACGAGATATTAAAAGCACCATAATCTTCAATTACAGTGGGATCTACTTTAAAATAATCTGAAAAATATAAATCCATTTTAATAATTTTGTAAAGTCTAACTTTGTATTTTTGAGCTGGAATTTTTAAATTTAGCCGTTACTTCTGCAAAAACTTTGCTAGGGTGGTCGTTATTTTGGTCAAATGATAAACGCTCATTTTTTGGGTCTAAGAAAAGCTGTGCTTTATCTTTTGTTTTCCTACTGCCTGCTAAAATCATTAACTGCACATCACCTTTTTTATTTTTTGATATTTTAGCGTCAATCCAATAATCCTCGTCAGTTTGCTCTTCTCTTTGCACTCGTATCAACTCACCGTCAATATTGATTATTTCAGCGTCTTTATATTTAAGAGAATCAATTACTTTAACAAATTCAACCGCTTTTTCTTCTATTGGTCTATTTAATGTAATTTTAAAATCACATTTTACACAGTGATATTTATATTCTCCTCTTGCGTAACTTTCTTTTGATTTAATTAAACCGCAATTACATCTTTGTTTAGGACAAAGAGCGGTAGGGCTAGGGAGGTCGAGCATGTCGTAGTTAATATCCCAATGGAGGCCTGCCCATAAATATAATCGTACTTTGTCGCTCATATTGTTCTACAGTCCTTTTAATTCATTCAACACCTCCTCAATATTCCCATTATGCACCAAGAAGAAATTGAGTTTGCCTTTTCCTAATTCAACCCACTGTTTACCAATCTCAACCTTGTATTCGGTATCCTCGTTACTTACACGATCTCCACCCTTCCACTCTAGGGCAATGATATTACCTTTTTTGGTATGAGCGACAAAATCGGGATAAAATTTGTTTTTCTTCCAACCGATAAGATAGAACGGATCTACTTTTTCTCGGTTGCGTACCCAAAAATCAATATTTGGCAAAGTGTCTAAATCTATGCGTTCAACAAAATTAAGTTCTTCTTTGTTTAATTTATCAACTTTACCGTAATAATTCTTATTAAATTTTTGAGGCATTTCTTGACCCAAAATAATCGTTTCAGGATAATTATCAAACGGTTTAGTAGTTATCTTTTTGGCAGACAAAGCTTTATCAAATTGTTTTTTACTATGTGCTTCCAAAACTCCGTCAATTACTTCGCCGAGCTTATTAAGCAAAACATAGCGATTAACCGACAATTCAGCCAATGATTTTTTCTTTAATTGATATTCCAAAGCATTATCAATAAACTTCACTTTATCGGGTTGATCAAGCAAAGTATAGCGAAGTTTTTTGTCTAACCATTGCACCAGTTCATTCTTTGAAAAGTTTTTATCCTTGTAGGTGAGCTTCAAGAATTGTTGAGCACCCTTAATCCATTTATCGGCTTGAATATCAATAATCGCTCGACCGTCATTGTCGTAATGAATTTCAAAATCAAACTCGGCATTTTGTTTGGCTAATTGGAAATCTTCGCCAATCAATTCTTCAAAAGTTAGTTTGTCGCCGTCTAAACTCATCATTGGAACGGCAAAATCTTTTTTAACAACTCGCTCAACTTCTAATTCGTATTTTTGTTCTTTATCACTAGCGTTCAACAAATCATGTCGGCTATAACCATTACTTTCAAGACCGCCGATAATTTGGGTGGCCGCTTCGTTGAAATTTTTAGCCGAGGCAAAAATATAGCAACGGTTCAAATCTTCGTTGGCTTTTCTCTTGGCGTAAGGCATACGGATAATACGCCCTATAATCTGTTCTACGGCGATTTTAGCCCCTACATTGGCCACAGACACTAAAACATAGGCAAACGAACAGTCCCAACCCTCAGCAAGGGCATTAACGGTAATTATGTAGCGGATTTTGCATTTCTTACTAAACAAATCTACTCCCTCAAGATCATTTCGTTCGGATGTTTTAATGGCTATTTCTTCTTCTGATATTTTGGCCTTAATTAGGTAGTCTTTTAATTCTTCAACGGTAATCGTTTCGTTAACTTTGCTTTGTGGTTGTGCTTGTAAAAGCACGATCGGGCGGATGTATTCACTTTTTAATTTTTTAGTTTCTTTTTCTAATTCATCTCTTTTTTCAATACCTCGTGCAACAGAATCTTGCCATTGCGTAGCACTTTCCAAAACAATCGGAATTTTTACCATTTGTTCTTCTTTTAATTGCGAGGCGGAAATATCTACTAAAATATTACTACCGCCTCGTGGAGTGGCGGTGTATTCAATGATAAAGCAAGGGTTTAAGTCCTTGATAAAATCAATGGAAAGTTGGGTTTGAGTTTTATGACCCTCATCAATAACAATCAAAGGATTGCTCATTTTGACAACATTAGCCAAAGAATTTATAACTGTGCCTTCTTCGTCTTTTTCCAAATTATCGTCGTTGTGTAAATTTTCAAAATGGCTTAATAACGAGCCGTTCTCTTGGTAGACTTTGTATTTTGTTTGAATCTTTTTATCTTTTCTAAACGCTTCCAAACTGGAAATAATAATACAAAGATTGTCATCAACATCTTCTTTGCGTATTCGTAAAGCTTCTTCATTAGAAAAAATACGCACGCCATTTTGAAAAGCCTCGTCTAAAGCTCGGCGATGCGGGTCGTTCTTATCTTTAAACTTCTTTAATGTTTGGGTTTTAATTGCTTCCGACGGCACAAACCACATGACAATACCTTTATCTAATTTATTGGCCAAAGCGGTTTTCATTAACTCTTGGGTTGCATGACAAGCCACCATTGTTTTGCCACCGCCTGTCGGAATCTTCACGCAAACAAAAGGAATATCCGCAAAAAAGTCGGGATTATATGGCTTATTGGTAATCCCCATAAAGGCATACTTTGTGCCGACTTTTTGCAGTTCTTTTAAGTATTCTTTCAATGTTTCAATAGCCGATTGTTGATATTTTTTGAGTTCCATATTATTTTTTATTATGATCTGCTAATAAGGCTTCTTTCCATATTTCATCCATTTTTTTTAATAATTCTTTTATTTTTGGTAAATCATTTTTAAGATCAATTGGCACATACCGTTCCCCGCCTTTATTTATAGATCTGGGAAGTTTGGAAAAAATATTTTTTGCCTCCTCTTTACTGACTCTCATTCCAATCTCCATATCATTTTCCATTCTATTTATTTCAGCTTGAGAAAAACATAAATTGGTAAAATTTTTATCCAAGTGCGCAACAATTTGATCCCTATTCGTAATTATCTTCTCAATGATGTCTTTATTTTCACTTTCTATTTTTTCAATCTTATTTTTTATATCTTTTTTACAAATGTTTTTAAATTGACCCAACCTAAAGGATTCATTTTTAGAATCACTAAATATCTTACCAATATTTACGATGATGGCGTGTATATAACCCCACTCTGCATTTGGTAATTTTTTTACCAGCTCTTTATCATTCGAAACAGCCTCAAAATCAGCCACTAATTTTTTGGAAAAATCAACTATTTGCCAAAAATTACCATATAACTGATCCCGCTCGGATTGATTTTTCATAAAGCTAGTAAACTTTAACCTCGTAAGGAATTTGTTTGAATATAATGTTGTATTTTAATAGTACATCCTCATCGAGATAGTTCTTGTCGGCATAAATAATCTTTTTGTTTTCAGTCTTGCGGAGTTTACTCAAAAAAGATTTGGTTAAAATGTTCTTGTCTTTTTCTTTGTAAATAAGATAAAATTCGGTGTCGCTGTGTTCACCGATAAAATTCTTTTCAATTTTATTTTTATCAATGTTTGTTTGTGTTTCAGTAAAATATATGTAAGTGGCGAATTGATTAAATTCGCAAGTTTCTTCAATCTGCCCATGTTCATCAAATAACGGTTTATCTAATTCGCAATACTCAAAACCGCCTTTATACCCATTTGTTTCTGAGGCTCGTTTTACTCTTTCGGCAGTTATGTTTTTTGCTATCTCATCCTCCATTTCAACAAGAATAAATTTTCTATTTCCGCCGTCTTCTTTGTTTAAATCTAAAACAGCGTGGCCAATAGTGCCAGAACCTGCAAAAGAATCCAATACTATATCGTCTTTACCAGACGAAATTTTAATGATTGTTTTTAAAAGTTTAGTCGGTTTGGGTGTTGCAAAAGGATTATCAGAAAAAATATTTTTTAATTCTCTTTTTCCGTCATCATTACTGCCAACCTCATCATAAAGCCAAATTGTCTTTGGTATCACTCCGTCTTTCATTTCGTTTAAATATTTTTTAAGACGAGGAACTGCTGTGCCTTTATTACCGAACCATATCTCTCCTGCTTCTTCTGCTTTTTTTAAAGTTTCTAGTGCATAACGAGGAAATGTACCTACTGGGGGTTTCCAAGTGATACCATTTTTAAATGTAAAGGTGTATGTTTTGTCAGTACCACTTTTAGCGTGTAATGGTTGGGTCATCCACCCGCCTCTAGGGTCATTATCTGGATTTTTATAGCGTGCGTTTTGTTCCTCTGTCCTTTCTAATAAGTTGATTTTAAAATTTGAATTTTCAATATTTTTTCCATAGCAAACAATAAAATCGTGGGTTGAAGAAAAATATTTTGCGTCGTTGCTTTGGGTATATTTCTTTTGCCAAATTATGTTTGTTACAAAATTTTCTGAACCAAAAATTTCGTCCATTGCCATTTTTAAATGACAATGTTCGTTATCATCAATTGAGATAAAAATCGCACCGTCATCACGAAGCAAGTCGCGTAAAAGTTTTAACCGTGGATACATCATGCACAACCACTTATCATGACGACAAAGGTCGGCTGATTCATTGCCCACAACCTTACCAAGCCACTTTTTAATTTTAGGCGAATTTACCTTATCATTGTAAACCCAGCTTTCATTGCCAGTATTATAGGGCGGATCAATGTAAATACATTTTATTTTTCCAACATAATAAGGCATTAACGCTTTTAATGCCTCAAGATTATCACCATGTATGATAAGATTTTGTGAATTGTCGCCGACAGAAGAGGACTTTACCTTACGCAACAGACGGAAAGGCACTTCCTTGTCGTGGTTTACTACGGCTTCCTTGCCGATCCAGTTTAAAGTTGGCATAGATATAATAAAATAGCGGTCAAAAGACATCGTTAATTATATGCTTTTATCGCTCGACAGTCAATCAAAGAAAAAGTGTCTTGTGATGATTAAGCAAAATTTGACAAAACCGATTTTTGGTGATATAATAGCTCTGCTATTTAGTTGAAACAAAAGTTTTCTAGTAACTTACCAGCCCTGACGAGGGCTGTTTTTTGTTTTCTCAAAATAGTGCCTTGAATAACCGACCCTATTCAAGAAAATACTTGTTTTGTCTTCCAATATTTTCATAATTGGACTAGGCAGATCAGTTTTTTCGTCCGTCTGCCCGACGGCGAAAAAACTGTTGCAGTCCAAACGAAAACTGGGAACAAAATGTTAATTCTTAATGATGTTAAATTTATGCCATATTTTAATACCAATAATATTGAATTGGCGGTAGGTTTTGCCGACTGTATAAACAAAAAAATGCAAAAACTCAAAGGATATAAGTGTGCTAAATTTTTTAGCCGTATTGAAGACCAGTATGTTGAAAAATACGGGAAATATCGGGTTGGCCTCAATATGTGGCAATCCGAATTTCTGGAAATTGCACCCTCAGTCGCAAGTATGTTTAGCGAAGATGATGTTAAAAAGATACTTGAAAGAGAATCTGAGCAACAATAACTGGATTATAGGCACACATCTAACCGTATAATTAGATTGCTATTGAAATTGGCTCTTTAACACAATTCAATAGTTATGATTGAACTGTACGACTTTAAACTCATAAAGTCGGGTACAGAGATTGAGGTGTATGTATATAAAACCAAAAAAATATTAAAAGGCTACACCCGAAAGAAAAACCGAACAGAAGAAGAAAAAGAGAGAATAAAAGAAAAACGAATACAAACCAAACAAAAAGAAACTGAATATGCGGAACTGGTCGAGATTTGGGGCGACAAAGAAGTGGTCGCCCAACTCCACAAAGAACAAAATCTTAAAACTACTTTTTCCATTTCACGCACTCGCACGAACATCAGACGGCTTACCAACGCCAATCCACAATTAAATAAATTCCTCACTTTAACATTCGCCGAGAATACGCCATATTTATTGGAGGCGAATATATTATTTAATACTGCTCTAAAAAGAATACTTCGAGCCAAACCAGCGTTTGAATATATCGCCGTGGTTGAATTTCAAAAAGATGTAGATTACCACGGAAATATCAAACCGCTTGGCGGATCTGTCCACTACCATCTGCTGTGTAATATTGCTGTACCCGACAATATGACACTAACCGATATATTTGCGTGGGAAAGACGATTCGCATTGAAGTATTGGAAAAATGGATTTGTAAAAATCAAAGATGTAAAAACTGTAACCAACATGGGTGCGTACTTCTGTAAATATCTTGGAAAAGATATGTTCGATAAAAGAATGTTCGGCAAAAAGAAATTCTTTTGCTCGCAAACATTAAATAAACCTGTAGAAATGACTGGCGGTAAAGCCATTAGTTTTTTCAATCGGTATGTAAAGTCGATACAACCGATTTTTGAAAAAACATTTTCCAGTGAATACACTGGTAAGGTCGATTATTCGGCATACACTCTTATTGAGGATGTGTCGGTTAAAACCAGCCACGGAGGAAATTATGCTCAGCGAGGAATTAGTACGGGAGTTTCAAATTATAGTGAAAGAAGAATATAAAAAAGAATTATCTTATGAAGAAGCCACCGAAATAGCCAATGGAATTGTAGATTATTACAGACACTTAAAAGAGGCTTATATCGCTTGTCAAAAACTATAATTATTGATAAAATGTAAGTGCTACCCAACAATTCATACGAAGTAAGGTTTTTTATTTGCCCCCAGTAAGGGGCGGTTCTTGTCCGACAAATAAAAGCCTTGCTTTGCTTTGTTGGGTAGCCAAGACCGTCCCTTTTTGTTATTTAATTTTTTATTTCTATGCAAGTCAAAGAAAAACATGTATTGGAGTTTCAAAGGTTGTATAAAAAAATATATAACGAGGATTTAAGTATTGATGAAGCATTAGCACAATGTATCGCTATGGTGAATTTAAACGAAATCGTATATCGACCAGTAACAAAACAAGATATTGAGGATCTTAAAGAAAGAGACAAACAACGATATGGAAACGGAAAACCTTAGATGTATTATTTTTTGTAGAGTATCGAGCAAAGAGCAAGAAGAAACTGGCTATTCTTTGCCTGCTCAAGAAAAATATTTAAAAGAATACTGCGAGAAAAAAGAAATCGCAGTTGTTAAAATATTCAAAATTTCCGAGAGTGCGAGCGGTGAAAAGCAAAGAGATAAATTTACCGAGATGATGAATTATGGCAAAAAAGAAAATATCAAAATCATTGTTTGTGAAAAAGCCGACCGCCTCACTAGAAATTTTAAGGATATGGTAGCGATTGACCAGTGGCTTGATGACGACAATGAAAGACAAGTCCATTTGGTAAAAGATAGTTTAATTATGCACCGAGATTCAAAGTCCCAAGAAAAATTGAATTGGGGTATCAGAATTTTGTTTGCCAAAAATTATATTGATAATTTAAGCGAGGAAGTAAAGAAAGGACAGAAAGCGAAAATCGAGGAGGGTTGGTTGCCGACCAAGCCACCAGTTGGATATAGAACTATTGGCGAGAAAGGACACAAAATTCATGTTATAGACGAAAAGGTAGCACCATATATCAAACAGATGTTTAATCACTATTCTACGGGCAATTATTCGCTTAAAAAGCTATCTGACGAGCTGTATGACAAAGGCTTAAGATCAATCGGAAATAAACGGGTTGGCAAAAGTATTATGCACCGATTATTAACCGACCCTTTCTATTGTGGCAAAATGCGTTGGAAAGGAAAAATATATGACGCACAACACGAACCAATTATAACTGAAATATTATTTAATAAAGTGGGCAAAGTAATTAAAAGACCACTAGGCGAAGCCCCTCATTACAGAAAACATATGCCGTTATTCAAAGGTAAACTAAAATGCGGAGAATGTGGCGGAACTATTACATGGGACAAACAAAAAGGTACTTGGTACGGTCATTGTAATCACCACAAACCATGTTCACAAAGAAAATATATAAGGCAAGAAGATTTAGAGGCAATGCTTTTGCCATTGTTTGATAAAGTATCACCGAGCAATGAAAGAGTTTTAATGTGGCTTGAAAAATCGCTAAAAGATAGTGGTGTTGATCAGACGGAATATACAGAAAACAAAAGAAAAATCCTTAATGCTGAATTAGCAAAAGTTGAACAAAGAATTGAGGCTATTTACGAGGATAAAATTGACAGAACTATTACAGTTGAATTTTATAACAAGAAATACGAGGAATACGACAACGCAAGAAAAGATATATTGAAAAATCTTAAAGCTTTGGATGATTCAAAAGAAAAATACCGCAAGACGGCTATTGCTATTCACGAGCTTGCTTTCAACGCCAAAAGAATATTCTTAAACCATGAAAACACCATGGAAGCTAAACGAAAGATTTTGAGTGATATATTTTCGAACTTTGAATTAAAAGACCTTAAAATAAAGGAAAAATATACTCCTGCGTTTCAATTTTTGTTGGAATGGATGCCGAAGCTAAATAAGATTTTCGAACAGCAAGAAAAGGGCTTAAATAAAACGAAAACAGACCCTTGCGAGTCTGCTCGTTCTGAATTGCTCCGGGGGTGGGATTCGGACCCACGACCAATTGATTAACAGTCAACTGCGCTACCACTGCGCTACCCCGGAATATTGTTCAAATTGAACTAGTGAATAGTATACAAAAAAACACGTGCGCTGTCAACAGCTATATTTTCTATAATAACTGGTAGTTTTTTGCTGGTTCTTTCACACCGTGAAATACTACATCGGTAATATTTTGTACCCCAAATTGTCGTCCATCCAAAAATCCAGACATCGCCGCCTCGGCCAACCAACCACTATTTATCCAATCAAACAGCCATTCGTGAGTGAATTTTGGATCTTCCTGACTAATCCCCGCTCCTATCGTCTTGAGCCAAATTTTATTGAATTTTTCTTGCGAACCCAATGGCGGAGCAATAATTACCGGAATGCCCAAGGCAGTATAGAAAACTAATTCACTTGGCTTTGTCCACAAAATATCGGTAGTTCTCAAAGCTTCGTTAAATTGTACAAAATAATCTTCTTTGTCGACAGCAAAAATAATATGGAGATTTTTACCCAACAATTTGGATAAGCCCAGCTTCTCTATATAATTTTTAAAATACAAAAATACATCATTGCGTGTACCAGCAACTAATTTAAAATTAATTTCATTTTTTAATAATTTATCTCGCAAACTATATAAAATATCTCTAGCGATTTTACGCTGAGCCCCAGCTCCACCCACAGCAAAGGTCAATGTTAATGGATGGTGATGTTTGTCCGTGATTTTTACACCCTTTAAAAATTGTTTAATAGTCTGCATGTATTTTTGACGGTAATGCCCTTCTGGGTCAAGATTGATGATTCTTTCTGCCAAATCTGTTTTTAAAATTCCTAAACTTTGTCCACCCAAATTGGCATCTGGTAATGGAAAACCAGTTAAAAATATATTTTCTTCTTTTACACCATATTCTTTCAAACGATTTACCACACGTCGGCACGGTGCCAAATATTTAATCCGGCTTTTCTGTGGATTTAATGGTGCCCATGCACGACTAATATCACTGTCGCAAACAACGATATATATTTCATCTTTAAAACCATGTTCTTCAGCAAAAAAAGCGACGGTAAAAAATGTAGTAACTAACGGAATACTTTTGGTATTAAGGAAAGCTACCAAATCCTTGCCAAAACCGCGTTTAATACTGGAGTAGTT
>Ga0208373_1004942_pt1 | contig 11469 bp, 16 predicted proteins | sample RifOxyC2_FD_184036 | JGI IMG/M metagenome (GOLD analysis project Ga0208373, IMG submission 184036) | Soil microbial communities from Rifle, Colorado - Rifle Oxygen_injection C2 (SPAdes) | ecosystem: Environmental > Terrestrial > Deep subsurface > Rock core/Sediment | place: Rifle, Colorado... | reverse complement strand
GGCGGGGCTTCTCTAAACGCGGAAGAATTTGTAAAAATTGTAAAATCGGCGGAGTAGTGGTATGGTGGCAGTATGAGTAGCGAAATATTAAACAATGGGCATTTTTTCAGCCCAAGCAAGGGAAATCTTAATTTAGAACAGGTTATTTCGGAGATTTTCGGTTATATGGGCGAATTTCCGGAAAAAAAGTACGAAGTTATAGTGGGTTGTGATTCACCCTCAACAGACAAGCCATTTTTTCCAATTGCAATTGTTATTTTAAGGCAGGGCGCCGGCGGCAGATTTTTTTTGAAAAAAATGCATTACGACGACAATTTTATGAAAAGGTTTGTTTTTTGGAAAAACAGGATTTTGCAGGAAGTTTATTTGTCTTGCGAGCTGGCCTTGTCTCTTAGGGAAGTTTTGGAAAAAGAAAATCCTTCAACAGGCTCAGGGCGGGCATTTAAATATGATTTTCAATATATTCACGCAGACGTGGGGGAAACGGGTAAAACAAAAGAGATGGTAAAAGAGGTGGCGGGGTTGATTAAAAGCAATGGCTTTGAGCCAAAAATAAAACCATATTCTTTTGCCGCCTCAAACGTGGCCGACAGATATACTTAATAGTAATGATTATTAATAATATTTTAACCAAATATGGGTGACAATATCCTAACATCCGATTGTTAATTGGGTGTTAGGGTTCTTTTCCACCACGAATTTAACGAAGCAGGAGAGTGTGTCATGGCTGATGCTTTGAGCGGTTACGATACGGCTGTTGTTAGCCCATTGTTTATCTGGCGACCAAAGCCACGGTTTCGCCTTCGCGAATATCCTTTTCTTGGCGACGAAACGGAGGGCTGGGAGCTTTCGGCCGACAGCACCGACAGATCGGGTGAGTTCACGCCCATTGCGACAAAATTTCTCAGTCGCGGAAAGAGCGACATAACCGGCGAAGAAGTTTTAACCCGCGCTTGCAATATGGGAAAATGCGCGGGAAGGTTGCACGCGAAAGCGATGCTACAAAATCAGCACAGGATACCCAAAGAGTACCGCCAGTACGTCTTGATGGTGGTTGGAACTATTTGGCTTTCGGGCGGGCGACGGAAAATAATGTGCCTTTTCTGGACAGGTTTTGGGTGGGCGCATTATTACGACTGGCTTTCCGCCGATTTTGACGCCGAATACCGCGTCTTGCTTTGCGAATAGCGCGAGTACCCGAAATCTCCCAAGATTTCGGGTGTTTTTTATTCTTGCGGGAAAATAATTTTTGGTGTAAAATAGAAAAATAATGAAATCTGACGAATTACGCCAAAGATTTTTAGATTACTTCCAAAAAAACGGACATAAAATTGTGCCGTCTTCTTCGCTTTTACCAACAGACTCATCGGTGCTTTTTACTACAGCGGGAATGCAACAATTCAAGCCATATTATTTAGGTGAAGAATCCCCATATGGGGAAAATGTGACTTCATGCCAAAAATGCATCAGAACCTCTGATATAGAAGAAGTGGGTAATGAGAGGCATTTAACCTTTTTTGAAATGTTAGGAAATTTTTCATTCGGTGGCTATTGGAAAAAGGAGGCGATTGAATTTGCCTATAAATTTATTGCAGAAGAACTGGCCTTAGAAATTGATTATGTGACGGTTTTTTCTCCGGATAAAGTTGAAGGAGGGGATTGGCGTAAAGGAGTGCCGGAAGACAAGGAATCATATGAAATATGGAAAAGGTTTGTTCCCGAAAACAAAATTAGGAGGGAGGGGGTTGATAATTTTTGGGGTCCAACCGGTGAAGAAGGACCCTGCGGGCCAACAACCGAAATTTATGTAAACGGAATTGAAATTTGGAACATTGTTTTTAACGAATTTTTTTGCGCCAAAGACAAAAAACTTACAAGGCTTGATGTTCAAGGAATTGATACGGGCATGGGTTTGGAAAGGCTGGCGATGGTGATGCAAAAAGTCCCCACCGTCTTTGAAACCGATTTGTTTTTGCCGATCATTAAATTAATTCCAGATAACTTTGACGAAAGAAAAAAGAGAATTATTGCCGACCATTCAAGGGCAATTAATGCCCTGATTGAAGACAGGATAAAACCATCCAATAAGGAGCAGGGGTATATTTTGAGACGGTTGATAAGGCGAGTTGTTGCTTATGAGTTTTTAACCAAAATGAATTTTTTGGATAATTTGATAAAATCAGATGTTTTTATTGAAGAAAGAAAAAGATTTTTGGAGACTTTGGAAAAGGGAATTGTAGAATATGGAAAAATAAAAGATATTGATACCGAAAAAGCATTTTACCTTTATCAGAGCTTTGGATTGCCATTCGACATTTTAAAGGAGTTGGACGCAAATAAGACTAAACATTTAAAACAAAAAGAGTTTGAAGCAGAATTAAAAAAGCATCAGGAGCTTTCAAGAACTGCGAGCGCGGGGATGTTTAAGGGGGGATTGGCCGATAATTCGGAGCAAACAACAAAATTGCACACTGCAACTCATTTGCTTTTAGCTGGCCTGAGAAATGTTTTGGGCGAGGAGGTTCTTCAAAAAGGAGCCAATATTACCGCCGAAAGAATTAGGTTTGACTTTTCTTATAAAGAAAAAATGACCAGTGGACAACTTAGGGATGTTGAAAATTTTGTAAATGGTATAATAGAAAAAGACCTTCCTGTTTGGTTTGAGGAGATGTCCTTAGAAAAAGCAAAAGAAATAAATGCCATGGGGGTTTTTGAGTCAAAATACGGCGATAACGTAAAAGTTTATTTTGTAGGCAAAAGAAACGAAAACGCCAGCAAAGAAATTTGCGGAGGTCCTCATGTTGAGCACACTGGAGTTTTGGGGCATTTTAAAATACAAAAAGAAGAAAGCTCCTCAGCAGGAGTGAGGAGAATAAAAGCAACACTAGAATAAAAAATTATAATTAATTTTTTAATATAAATGGCACGAAGAAAAATTTACGACGTAAAGCCCCCAAAAGCGGTTAAAAAGGCAGAAAACAGCATAAAAGAATTTTTTGCTGAAGATTTACCCGCGCAACACGGGAAAACACCCTCGGCTAGGACTATGGCGGAGAAAAAAAATCAGGGTAGGAGAAAAAAAGAAGCCAAGCCTTTTTTAAAGCCTGTTGCAATAGGTTCTGCGGCTATTTTACTTTTACTTTGCGTGTTTTTATATTTTAAACTGCAAAAAGTTGATGTGAAAATCTGGCCAAAGGTAGAAACGTTAAGCTTTGAGCAGGCAATAATTGCCGACAAATCGGCCGTGGAAGTGGATACGGCAAAATTTGTCATACCTGCAAAATATTTTGAAACAGAAAAGAGCGCGTCAGAAGACTTTTTGGCAACCGGCAATGCAGACAATGCGGGCAAGGCATCCGGAACCATAACCGTGTCCAACAAATATAATCCTCCGTCTCCTTTTACTTTAAAGTCAGGAACTCATTTTATGTCTGATTCCGGAAAGCTTTTTGTATCCCTGCAAAAAATTGTTATTCCGGCCGCCAAGAAATCTGGAAGTAAAATTATCGCAGGAACAGTTGATATAACTGTCCAGGCGGTTGAGGGTGGAGAGAGTTATAATATTGCTCCGTCAAATTTTTCAATTCCGGGATTAAAGGGCACGGCGTATTATTTTAGCGTTTCCGCTTCGTCAAGCAAAGCAATGACAGGGGGGCAGGAGGGCAAAATTAAAAAAGTTACAGCCGACGATATTCAAACAGCAAAAGACACTGTTTCTAAAAAAATTATTGCCGATGCAATATCCGACCTGAATGGCCAAGTTTCTGAGGATTATGTTTTGCTTGATAACGCAATTTTCACCGAAATAACAAGTGCCTCAGCCTTAGTAAAAGCCGGAACAGTTGTTCCAAATTTTACCTACAAGGCAACGGTTAAGGCAAAAGCCATGGTATTTAAAAAGTCTGACCTTGACGATTTTTCAAAACAATTTATTATTTCCCAGCTTCCCGATGGCAAGACCCTGCTTGATAACAGCCTAAAAACAGATTATACGGCAAAAACAGTTGATATTTTTGGAGGAAAAATTTCTTTAAATTCCAGCTTTTCATCGGGAATACATCAAAACGTTGATAAAAACTCGCTTGGGCTTTCCTTGCTTGGGCAAAATTCAAGCCAAATTGCTCAGACCATAAACAATGTGCTGGGAGAAAACGCCTCAAAAACCGAAGTAAAGTTTTGGCCTTTTTGGACCTCAAAAGCCCCAAATAACCAAAAAGCAATAAATATTTATCTCCAATTTGAGTAGGACCATTGACGAGTTCCGTATAATTTGCTAAGATATTACTATTACACAATGAGTCCAAGCGGAGCAAAAAATGATCAAATTATAAAGAAAGACGGAAGGGTTATAGAGGCTTTACCAAACGCCTTTTTTAAGATAGTATTAGAAGACAACAGAGAAATTATGGGTTTCCTTTCCGGAAAGATGAGAATGAACAGAATTACCATTTTGCCGGGTGACAGGGTTTCGGTTGAGATGACTCCCTACGACGAAAAAAAGGGAAGGATAGTTTACAGACTTAAATAATTTTTTTTTGCAAAATGAAAATAAGGCCGTCATTAAAAAAAATTTGTAACGACTGCAAGTTTGTCAGAAGACAAGGCAGGCTTTACGTTATCTGTAAAAAAAATCCTAAACATAAACAAAGACAAGGATAAAGCATTATGCCAAGAATAGCCGGGGTAACTATCCCAGAAAACAAAAGAATAGAGATTGCATTGACCTATATTTACGGAATAGGCAGGGTTTTGTCTAAGAAAATTTTGGACGAGTTAAAGATTGATTTTAATAAAAGGGCGTCGACTTTGACCGCAAAGGAAGTCAACGATTTAAAAGACTACATTGAAAAAAACTATAAAATTGAGGGCGACTTAAGAAGGCAGGTTATGATTAATGTTAAAAGATTAAAAGATATTGGGGCCTGGAGAGGATTGAGGCATATAAAGGGTTTGCCGGTAAGAGGCCAAAGAACAAAAACAAACAACAGAACTGTTAGGGGAAATGTTAGAAAAACAATGGGAAGCGGAAGAAAACCGACCGCAACTCCTACATAAAAAGCTATGGGAAAAAAACACGTTATAGAGACAAATCAAGAAGAACTGATTAAAAATCAGGAGAAAATAGACAAATCTGTCGGAAAGGAAGTTAAAGTAAAATCTTCGACCGCCGGAGTTCAGGAAGGAAAGGTTTACGTTTCTTCTTCTTACAATAACACAATTGTAACTCTTACAAATTTAAGAGGAAATGTTTTGGCGTGGAAATCGGCAGGTTCAGTTGGATTTAAGGGAGCCAAAAAGGCAACGTCATTTGCCGCTTCCAGAGTTGCAGAAGCAATTGCAAATATTTGTAAAAAAATTGGAATTGAAAAAATAGAAGTTCTAATAAAAGGTATTGGGGCGGGCAGGGAATCAGCCGTGAGAACTTTGGTGGCGCAAGGGTTAAACGTGGTTTCAATTAAAGACGTGACTCCAATTCCGCATAACGGATGCAGACAAAGAAAAACCAGGCGTGTTTAAAAATTGAAAATTAAAAATTAAAAATTCGTCATGATATACGACCAATGTAAAACTTGCAGGAGATTAGGACAGAAACTCTTTTTGAAGGGGGATCGTTGTTTTTCAGCTAAATGCGCAATATCAAGAAGAGCCTATGCTCCCGGACCCCAGAGAAAAAGAAGAGGGGGCGCTCCTTCAGAATATAAAAAATCCTTAACCGAAAAGCAAACATTGAAGAAATGGTATGGGCTTTCTGAAAAGCAGTTTAAAAGATATGTTGGAGAAACTTTGGCGAAAATGGGAAAAGTTGAAGATGTATCGGCCGAACTTATCAGAAAACTTGAAACCAGGCTTGATAATTTTGTTTTTAGGGCGGGATTTGCAAAAACCAGAATTCAGGCAAGGCAAATGGTGTCGCACGGATTTTTTTCTGTAAACGGAAAAAACGTAAACATCCCTTCATTTATTGTTGAAAAAGATGACATTGTTGCTATTAAGGAAAACAAAAAGAAAAAGGGAATTTTCAATGAAATACAGGCCCAGTTGAAAGCCAGGGAAGTCCCGGCATGGGTTGCTTTAAACAAAGAAAAATTGCAGGCAACTGCCGTAGGTGCGCCAAGCTTAGACGACGTAAAGCCCCCTGCAGAAATTTCATTAATATTTGAGTTTTATTCACGTTAATAAAAATTTTAAATATATGATATCGCTTCCATTACCGCCAAAAGTAATTCAAAAAAAGAAAAATCAGGCTGTTTTTGAAATAGAAGCATTATACCCAGGATATGGAGTTACTATTGGAAATGCGTTAAGAAGAACTTTGCTTTCTTCATTGCAGGGAGCAGCTGTTACGGAAGTTAAAATAAAAGGAGCTCCGCACGAATTTTCAACAATGCCCGGAATTTTGGAAGACACAATAATGATAATGTTAAACATTAAGAATTTGAGGTTCAAAATTTTTGAGGGCGAATCGCAGAAAATTGAGCTGCACAAAAAGGGGGAGGGAGCAGTTACAGGAGCTGATTTTAAGGTTCCGTCGCAAATAAAGCTTGTAAATCCGGAAATTCATTTGGCAACGATAACAGATAAAAAAACAGAATTTAACCTAGAAGTTACAATTGAAAAAGGAATAGGATATGTTCCAAGAGACCAAGTTAAAACAAAAAAAGGGGAAATTGGGGCAATAGCAATTGATGCAATTTATACGCCTATTAAAAACGTCAATTTCCAGGTGGAAAATATGAGAGTAGGCGACAGAACGGATTTTGATAAATTATCCCTTGAAATAGAAACCGATGGAACAATCACGCCAGAAGAAGCTTTTTTTGAGGCCTGCGATATTTTAATAAAACATTTTAATTTAATATTCCAAGGAAAAGCCGGAGAATCGGAAGAAAAGCCGGAGAAAACAGAAAAAACCGAAGAAGCAGAAAAAGAGGGTGAACAAGACGTAACAAAGCTTTTAGTTGAAGATATGAAATTAACCGGAAGAACGCTTAATGCTTTGGTAAACAACGGAATAAAAACAGCTGGCGGAATTATAAGAAAGTCGGAAAAAGGTTTACTGGAATTGGAAGGAATGGGAGACAAAGCGGTTTCTGAAATAAAGAGAAAAATTAAAAAATTAGGGTTGGAATTAAGGCAGGAATAAATTATCATGCGAAAGTTAAACAAGGGCAGAAAATTATCAATGAAAATTGGGCCAAGAAAGGCGTTAATCAGAACGCTAGTTAATAGTTTTTTCTTGCACGGAAAAATAAAAACAACAGAGGCAAAAGCAAAAGAATTAAGGCCTGTTGCTGAAAAAATGATAACAAGGGCAAAAATTAATACAATTGCAAACCAAAGATTGCTGGCGCAAAAATTAACTCCTGCAATGGTTAAAAAAATATTTGCTGAAATAGCTCCGCAATATAAAGACAGGCAGGGCGGATATACAAGAATTACAAAACTTGGGCCAAGAAATTCCGACAGCGCAAGAATGGCAATAATTGAGCTGGTGAAATAATATGGAAAAGACAACTAGACAAATAATTACAATAGACGCAGATAATAAATCATTGGGCAGATTGGCTGTTGAGGTTGCTATTGCGTTGCGCGGAAAAAACAAGCCAAACTTTGTTCCTTATATGGATATGGGAGACGTTGTTGTTGTAAAAAATATTGATAAAATGAAATTTACCGGAAACAAGCTGGAAGGCAAAAATTATTTTAAGTTTACCGGATATTTGGGAAACTTAAAAAAAGCAACATTAAAAGAATTTTTAATAAAAAAAGGCCCGAAAGAAGTTTTGAGAAAAGCAGTAATGGGAATGCTTACAAAAAATACTTTAAGGGACAGGCAAATTAAAAGATTAAGGTTTGAATAAAATGCCAACAAAAATTATAACTAAAAAGGTTGCTGATAAAATAGAAGAAAAAGAGATTGTTGCACCTCCTGTTTTTATTGCTTCAGAAGACATTGCCGACGACGAAGAAATTTCAAAGGAAATTGCGCAGTCTATAAAAGAGTCAGCCGGCAAGGCAGACAGATATTTTGAGGCAATTGGAAGAAGAAAAACAGCTGTTGCCAGAATAAGGCTTTACACAAAGGGTGAAAAAGAATTTTTAGTAAACAATAAATCCTACCAGAAATATTTTCAACTGATTGAAGACCAGGAATCTGCGGTTGCTTCAATGAAAAAAATGAAATGCTTGGATAAGTTCAGGGTTACAGTCGTAGTAAGGGGGGGTGGTCATCATGCGCAGGCTGAAGCTATAAGGCATGGAACAGCTCGCGTGCTGGTTGATTTTAATAATAATTTTAGAAAAAGATTAAGAAAGGCAGGATTTTTAACAAGAGATCCAAGAATGAGAGAAAGAAAGAAATTTGGAAAGAAAAGAGCCAGAAAGGGACCTCAGTGGGCGAAGAGATAATAGAACCCGTCAGAAAACGATTGTCAAGTTTAATTTTGGCTTAAAAAACTACTCCGCTCGGAGTAGTTTTGTTTTAATACCAGAAGTACCATTTTCAGGGATTTCTGGCGGGGATTACGAAAAAGAACCAAATAACGGAATACTAATATGTGGTGTGGAACTTGTATCTGTGATGAACGCAGTTCCCGACAGCCCCATAACCTGTATCCTTATAGTTCCCGCATAATCCCAAGGATAATCTTTTTTATCCGTCTGACAAACAATCGCATAATTCTTTCGGCAATCCAGTTCTTTTGGGGAAATGAATTGGTTGATATTAGCATTGTTTCCAGCAGATATAAAACCTTCTATCATAAATTTGTAGCGATTTAACTTTTATTTTTTTGTCGACTATTTTTATTATATTACGATTCAAAAGTTATTCACAGGTTGACATTGGACTTTCTATTTATTTTCTATTATTATTAAAGTATAGAGTATATTAAATCTAAGTCAAGCCATGATTACAAAAAAACAAAAACAAGTATTAGACTTTATAAGAGAATACATAAAAAAAAGAGGATATGCCCCTTCTCTTGAAGATATTAAAAAAAATCTAAAAATTGCGTCGGTGTCAACAGCTCATTTCCACGTAAAAAAACTTGAGCAGTTAGGATATATTAACAAAGAAGACAATAAGCCAAGGGCAATTAACATTTACAGAAACGAACAGATGGTTAGTGTTCCCTTGCTGGGAATTATAGCAGCCGGGGAACCAATAGAAGCAATCGAAAATAGGGAAACGATAGCAGTTCCAAAATCTAAAATTCCGCGGGATGCGGACGTGTACGCATTAAGGGTGAGCGGAAATAGTATGATTGATGAAAATATTAATGATGGGGACGTTGTTCTAATAAAAAATCAGCAGACTGCAGAAAATGGCGATAAGGTTGTTGCGCTTATAAATGATAATGAGGCAACACTCAAAACTTTTTACAGAGAGAAGGGGCAGATAAGACTTCAACCAGCCAATAAAAATTATCAGCCGTTTATAATAAAAGGCGATCAAAAGTTTGCTTTGCAGGGTGTTATGTTTGATGTGATTAAAACTAGTGAAGTGGAAGAACCTCTAATTCAGACGTTTGTTTTGCCGTCAAAAAATGATTTACAAAAAAGAGGTAGTATTTCTGACTACATAGGCAAGGTATATAACGGAGATATAATGCACGTATTAAAAGACTTGCCAGATAATAGTGTCGATATGATTTTCGGTGACCCTGATTATAATGTTGGCATAAAATACGGTAGCAATAACTACACAAGAGATTTCGATGATTATATAAATTGGTATATAGAACTCGCTAAAGAATCGATGCGCGTTTTAAAAAACGACGGCAATCTTTTTATGATGAACTATCCGCAACAAAATGCACACCTTCGCGTTAAATATTTGGATTCATATTTCCCAAATATTAATGAATATGTCTGGGTTTATAATACAAATGTTGGGCATACCCCAAAAAGATTTACAACGGCACATCGAAGTATATTACATGTCCGCAAAAGTGTTAGCAATAAATTTTTTAAGGATGAGGTTGCGCTTCCATACAAAAACCCCGGCGATAAAAGGATTCTTCAAAACTTGGCAAATGGTTCGAAGGGAAGGATGCCTTATTCTTGGTTTGAGTTTAATCTTGTAAAAAATGTTAGCAAGGAAAAAACCTACCACGCTTGTCAAATTCCGCAAAAGTTAACAGAAATGTTAATTAAAGCAACAACTAAACCAAAAGATATAGTTCTGGTACTTTTTGGCGGGAGTGGCGCGGAGATAGATGTTTGTAGAAATTTAAATCGTCAATTTATTTCCGCCGAGGTAGACAAAAAATACTGCGACATTATAAGTAGCCGACTTGCAAATGGTTATATCGATGAACAATATCGCCTTGGACCACGGGGGAAAAAAATATCTACGGGATAATCTTCCGCATGCTGGCTGCGTCAAAATGATTTTCGTAAACAAGTATAAGAGCTGCATAAAACTTGTCGCGCCCTGCACCCTTGCTCGTTGGCCCACCATTCCTGTTTTGTAATCTATACGGCAATGTTGAGCAGCATTCTTTCCAAGATAATTTATAGTTTAAATCCTCTTGCGCCCACATCCATTTTAGCATCTCTAAAAATTGTCTGGAATTAATACCGTTGAGTTTTGGTGGCTCTTTATCAATAGTATTGTTATCATGTAGTCGTACTATCATTTTCCAGAAAAATTTATTTTTCTTTTTGTGGGTCTCAAAATCTTTTAAAAGATTCGCGTAAGTAAAACCAACCGAGCTTCCTTCGTGCCTTTTTTCAAAAGGAATAACCTCAAAATCATAAAGGTTTGCCCAGAGAGCAGAATTTTTATTGGGTCTTTTTAGTATGCGTTGTTTTAATTTATAACCCGGATACCTAATGCCGATACGAGGTTTCGTGATAGTGCCCTCCACAATAAATAAATGGGAACCAACCGGTTCGGCATAATAGGGGAGTAGCTCCCTCGTCAGGTTTTTAAAAAAATTCAAACCTCCTGGAAGATGTATTTCGTGTATTTTGGTAGAATTGGACATATTATTGAATATTGGCTGATCATACTTGATATTTATAAACTTTTCAACTTTTTTGTCTTATTGGGGACATTGGCCTTGACTGGGTAAACCACGGCGGTATAATGAGCTTGAAGCTAAAAGCTTCCTAGTAACTGCTGATTTATAAGGTATTGTTCTAAATGTTGGCTATCGGTACCGGATTTTCGGACGATGGCCTGTGGTAATCACTATTATCGTTCGGACTGTGGTGAGAAAGTAGAGCACCTCAGTGGGCTAAGCGCTAATGCGCGAAGTCCTGAGCTTGCCGAAGGGCTAAACGTTAATTATAAAAAAGCCACTCGAAGGGGGGTGGCTTTTGGGTTGCAGGAAGTTTTCTGCGCAACTATTGACATATAAGAAATAATATGATAGTATATAAGGAGTAGATCTTTGACAGGCTATAGCACCAAGGAGACCTTTTCGGCAACAATTGCTGGGGTTTCTGAGGTTTTTTCTC